>Ga0194051_1000240_pt1 | contig 32065 bp, 33 predicted proteins | sample SepL2320m_MetaG_FD_161275 | JGI IMG/M metagenome (GOLD analysis project Ga0194051, IMG submission 161275) | Anoxic zone freshwater microbial communities from boreal shield lake in IISD Experimental Lakes Area, Ontario, Canada - Sep2016-L239-20m | ecosystem: Environmental > Aquatic > Freshwater >... | reverse complement strand
GTGCCGGCCGGGATGAGGATCGCGGTGAGCGGCCCCTCATCGACGGCTTCCACTTCCATGGTGGCCTTGTCGGTCTCGATCTCGGCGATGACCTCGCCGGGCTTCACCATGTCGCCCACGTTCTTGAGCCACTTGGCGAGCTTGCCCTCTTCCATGGTGGGAGACAGGGCGGGCATGAGGATGGATGGCATTGGCGTCCCCGGCTCAGGCGTTCACGTAGATGTCGGTGTAGAGCTCGGATGCATCCGGCTCCGGATCATTCTGGGCGAATTCCGCGGCTTCCGTCACGACGGCGCGGATCTCGGCATCGATCTTCTTCAGATCGTCCTCGGTCGCGAGCTTGGCGTTGAGGATGCGGGCCTTCACCTGCTCGATCGGGTCATGCTCCTCGCGCATCTTCTGCACTTCTTCCTTGGAGCGGTATTTCGCCGGGTCCGACATGGAGTGGCCGCGGTAGCGATAGGTCATCATCTCAAGGATGTAGGGGCCCTCGCCCGCGCGGCAGTGCTCGATGGCGCGGTCGGCGGCATCGCGCACGGCGCGGACGTCCATGCCGTCGACCTGCTCATAGGGAATGCCGAAGGCCGCGCCACGCGCACCCAGGTGATCGGAGACGGCGGTCGAACGTGTGGCTGCCGTACCCATGGCATAGCGGTTGTTCTCGATCACGAAGATCACCGGCAGCTTCCAGATCGAGGCCATGTTGAAGGTCTCGTAGACCTGGCCCTGGTTGGCCGCACCGTCGCCGAAATAGGCGATCGAGACATTGTCGTTGCCGCGATACTTGTTCGCGAAGGCAAGCCCTGCCCCCAGCGGCACCTGCGCGCCGACGATGCCGTGGCCGCCGTAGAACTGCTTTTCCTTGGAGAACATGTGCATGGAGCCGCCCTTGCCCTTGGACAGGCCGCCCTTGCGGCCAGTGAGCTCGGCCATCACGCCCTTGGGGTCCATGCCGGCGGCCAGCATGTGGCCGTGGTCGCGGTAGGAGGTGATGACCTGGTCACCCTCCTTCTGGGCCATTTCCATGCCCACGACGACCGCTTCCTGGCCGATGTAGAGGTGGCAGAAACCACCGATGAAGCCCATGCCATAGAGCTGGCCTGCCTTCTCCTCGAAGCGGCGGATCAACAGCATTTCCTTATAGGCGTAGAGCTCTTCCTCGGTGGTGAAGCCGCTGTTGGACAGATTGGGCTTGTCACCCTTGGCCGATTTCTTCGAAATGTAGGCCGACTTGACCGCCATGAATGCTTCCTCCAGCCATGACCATTTCAGGTTTCATAGCATTAAACGCTTGGGAATGCAGGGGGTTTAGGCGATTAACCGGATTTCGGTTTACGCTGCGGATTTCACTCGGAGATTTGCCGCGATGTGAAGGCCACAACGTCGGTCGGCTTGGCCAGTTCGAGGTTGCCACGGGCCAATTCGTCGAGGAGGTCGGGGTCGATGCTCTCAGGCCGCAGGAGGGAGACCTTGCCCTCGAGTTTCTCGCGCTCTGCCAGAAGAGCGTCGAACTTGTCCTTGAGAACCGCCACCTTCACCTCGAGCTTGTCTCGATGCGCGAAGCCGCGCGGGCCCTTGTAGGCGTGCCAGCCGAAATAGCCCAGCAGCGCACAGCAGACGCAGGTGACGACAAAGTCGAAGCGGCGCATCGGCCAAAGTTCCTTTGATTCCTGTCGCAGATTTCGACGGACTCAGTTAACAATCCCCTCACCCCGCGCTTATTTATTCGCTTGACCTTTGGGGCCACCGTGCCGATGTAACTCGTGGAGTTACCATTATGTTGTCCAGCAGCCGATTCATTGTCGCCGTCCACGCCATGAGCGTCCTCGCCCGATTCAAGGGCAAGGGCCCCGTGTGCTCGGCCTTGGTTGCTGAGAGCGTGCACACCAACCCGGTGGTCATCCGCAGGCTGATGACCGAGCTGGAGAAGGCCGATCTGGTGAAGTCGGTGGCGGGTCGCTCGGGCGGTTTCGAGCTCAACAAGGACCCTGCCCAGATCACGCTCGCCGACGTCTATTTCGCGGTCGAGGACGAAAACGTATTCCGGATGCACAAGACGGATCCGAGTTCCAGCTGCCCTGTTGCCGCCCAACTGGGCCAGATCCTGACGGGACCACTACGGGCCGCCGAATGCGCCTTGCATTCGAGCCTGGCCAAGACATCGATCCGCGACGTCGCCTCTTCCATCGTCTGATACGCATTCGTGGCCGACGCCCTCAGCAAGGCGAAAGCCTCATCCCTCCTTTGGCTTCTGGCGGCTGGCAATTTCATCGTTGGTATGGGTGTCTTCTTGGTCATCGGCATCGTATCGCCGATTGCCGAGGCGCTTGGTGTTTCCAAGGCTGATGCCGGCATCATCATCACCAGCTATGCCGTTGCCTATGCCCTGCTCTCACCCATCGGCGCGGCGCTGACGGGCCGAGTGCCACGCCGCATGGTGCTGGCCGGATCGCTTGTGCTGTTCTGCCTCGGCACTTTGATTTCTGCTGTATCGACGACGCTGACCATGCTGGCTCTCTCTCGCCTCATCGTGGCGCTGGGTGCAGCACTCTACACGCCGCTCTCGGCGGGCGTGGCGGTTGCCGTGACGCCTATCGAGGAGCGAGGCCGGGCCCTTGCCAAAGTCTTCGCCGGCATGTCCATGGCGCAAGTGGTGGGCGTGCCGGCAGGTGCCTGGATGGCCTACCGCTTCGGTTGGCATGCGCCGTTCTTCCTCGTCGCGGCGCTGGCCGCAGTGTTCGCAGTTGTGTTGCTGCGCATGGTGCCACGTAACATCCACGTGCCCTCGGGCAGTGTCTCCACCATCCTCTCCGCACTCGGCAACCTGCGCCTGATGCTGGCTGTCAGCTTCACCGCCATGCTGATGACCTCGGTGTATATCGCCTTCACCTTCTTCGGCCCGATCATCGAGGCTTCGACCGGGGCGCAGTCCAATATGGTGCCTCTCTATTTTGCGTTGTTCGGCATCGGTGCGGTGAGCGGCAATTTCATTGGTGGCTACCTGAGTGACCGGTTCGGGGCATTTCGGACACTGGTGATGGTCTGTCTCGGCCACATGGCATTATTGCCGTTGTTCTCTGTGATGCCGTGGAACCCGTGGCTGCTGGCATTGATCGTCACGGTATGGAGCGGCTTCGCGTGGTGCTTCGTGCCTCCGCAGCAACTCAGGCTGGTGGCAATCGCACCCCAGACCCCGGCACTTGCCCTCGCACTCAATGCGGCCATGGTTTACGCCGGCATCGCCATCGGCTCATCTATCGGCGCGGGGCTGCTGGATTGGAAGGGCTTGCCGGTGCTCGGCATCGCTGCAGCCATAAGCGCCGGGCTGACGCTCATCCAGCTTCTGGTGACGGACCGCTTCGCCCGGCAGAAGTCTGACGCTATTTCATCTGCTGCCTGAGGAACGCACCGGCACTCGCCAGTGCCGCGGCCGCCTCCGGCGCCGGAGCGCCCTGGAAGACGTGCCACATGCCCTCGTAGAGATCGATCACGACATCGACCTTTGCCGCCTTGAGAGCCTGGTAAGTGCGAACACTGGTCGAGAGCAGGATGGTGCGCGTGCCGTCCTGGACGAGTGTCGGGGGGAAGCCTTTCGAGAAATCACCATAGAGAGGCGAGACGCGTGGATCGCGCAAGTCGAGGCTGCCCGCATAAGCCAGCGCGGAATTGCCGAGGAACCCTGCATAGGAGAGCGTGGGATCGGCCGCTGGCAGCGTGATCGCGGTGTCGCCGGTGTTGGAAAGATCGGCCCAGGGCGAGAACAGCAGCACCGCGGCAGGCATGGCTGCACCCTGCTCGCGGAGATTAAGCACGGCCCGGAGGGCAAGGTTGCCGCCTGCCGAGTCCCCGAACAGCGCGATGCGGCTCATCGACGTGCCTTGTGCCACGATGCCCTTCAGCACGGCAGCGACCTGTGCCTGAACCGTGTCCCACTTCACGGCTGGTGGGTTGGTGTAGTCGATGGAGATGACGCGCATGCCAGCGGCATTGCCCACCAGTGCGCCGAGGCCCGCCATGGAGCGCGAACTGAACAGGGTGAAGCCGCCCCCGTGGATGTAGACGATGACGCGGCCATCATCGATCCAGCCCTTCGGCCTGATGTCGAGCACTGGCACGCCGCCGATCGTGGCCTCCGTCAGTGTCGCGCCGAGCTGATCAAGGACGGTCTTGTTGGGTGTTTCCAGCGCCGTCTCCTGGGCGTCGTGGAGTGCCTTCCACCCCACGAGGTCATCAGGTGCCGGACCCTTCAGCTGCTTGAGGCCTGCTGACTGCAGGAATTCGATGACGGCCTTCGCTTCAGGCGAAATGGTGTCTGGCAGCGGGAGCACGTCAGCGGCCATCGCGGCACGGGAGCAAAGGAGAAGCGGAAGCAGGACGTGGCGGATTGCCCGTGTCATCCTCGCGATGTTTGGCATGTGCGGCCCCCGGCATAAGTTGGAGGCTATTTATGTGGGGTTCTTGAGTCAACCCTCGACCACTACATGCAGTTTCACCTTCGCCGGGCTTGACCCGGCGATCCTTTGGGTGGCCACAAGAAAGGATGCCCGGGTCAAGCCCGGGCAAAGTGACAACTCGATTGTAACGTGAACGAGATCTTACGCCTTGATCGCCTGCGACAGGTCGCCGATCAGGTCGTCCGTATCCTCGAGGCCTACCGAGAGACGAACCATGCCGTCGGTGATGCCCATCATGGCGCGGGCCTCGGGCCCGATGTTGCGATGGGTGGTGGAAGCCGGATGCGTCATCAGCGACTTGGCGTCACCGAGGTTGTTCGAGATGTCGATGATGCCGAGGTTGCGCAGAAGGTCGAAGGCCTTCTTCTTGCCGCCAGCCACCTCGAAGGTGACCATGGTGCCGCCAAGTGTCATCTGCTTGCGGCAGAGGACGGCCTGCGGATGCGAGTCGAGGTGCGGGTACAGCACGCGGGCGATGCCCGGCATGGCTTCGAGTGCCGCGGCCACCTTGTGCGCTGAATGGCTTTGCGCCTCGACACGCAGCTTCATGGTCTCGAGGCCCTTCAGCAGGACCCAGGCGTTGAAGGGAGAGATCGACGGGCCAGTGTGGCGGAGGAAGGGCTTCAGCTGCTCTTCCTTGAACTTCTTCGTCGACATGATGGCGCCACCGAGGACACGGCCCTGCCCGTCCATGTGCTTGGTGCCGGAATAGACGATGACATCCGCGCCATAGCAGAGCGGGCGCTGCAGGATGGGGGTGGCGAAGATGTTGTCCACCACGATGTTGGCGCCCTTGGCCTTGGCGATGGCGCAGACGGCTTCGAGGTCGATGACCTCGAGGCCGGGGTTCGACGGCGTCTCAAGGAACACGCATTTGGTGTCGGACGTGATGGCCTCTTTCCAGGCGTCTAGGTCCTTGCCATCGACCAGCGTGACCTTGATGCCGAAACGCGGCAGGATCGAGGTGACGATCTGGTAGCAGGAGCCGAACAGTGCCTTGGAGGCCACGAGGTGGTCTCCCGCCTTCAACTGGCAGGCGAGCGCGCCGAACACGGCGGCCATGCCCGAAGCGACTGCGTAGCAGGCCTCCGCTCCTTCGAGCAGCGCCAGCCTGTCTTCGAACATGGTGACGGTGGGGTTGCCGTAGCGGCCATAGACATAGCCGTCATCCTCGCCGGCGAAGCGCTTCTCGGCGGTTTCCGGTTCGTCATAGACGAAACCGGAATTGAGGAAGAGCGCTTCGGACGTCTCGCCGTACTTCGTGCGGTCCAGCCCGCCGCGGACCAGCTTTGTGGCGTCTCCCCAGCTCTTGGAGTCGGACTTATTCTTCTTCATCGAAACGTGCTTTCTAGCTCTGGACCCAGGGGAGCCCGGCGGCCTTCCAGCCGCCCAGCGTGCCGCGATGGCCAGTGGCATCCTTGTCGCCCTCAAAGCCCTGAGCCACGTTCCAGGCGTTGGAATAGCCGGCCTGTGTCAGCGCCGAAGCGGCAGAGGCCGAGCGTGCGCCGGAGCGGCAGATGCAGAGGATCTCGGCGTCCTTGGGAAGGCCCATCTGGTCAACCTCGGCGACGAAATTGCCGTTCACCTGCATGGACGGAAAAACCTGCCAGGACAGGCGGATGAGGCGCTCCACGGCGGGAACGCCCACGAACACCCATTCAGGTTGGGTGCGCACGTCGACGAGCACGGCGGCGGGGTTGTTCTGGAGCCGCTGGTAGGCCTCGGCCGGAGAAATGTCACCCTGATGCATGGAACGATCCGTTCGTTGTTTCGAACGATTTAGTCCAAACGGATTCGTCCCGCAAAGGAAAAGGGGGGCTGGACCGGCCAGAGGTGAGGGGCTGGCCCGCTCCCGTGAGGCGGTTTGGCGCTTCCGGTTCGCCCCCCGGTCCTGTTAGAAGAATTCACCATCTGATCCGGAGTTTACGTGATGTCCAAGTCCCTGCCCGCCCGCGCCGACGTCGTCATCATCGGCGGCGGCATCGTCGGTTGCTCGATCGCCTATCACCTGACCAAGGAGGGGATCACCGACGTCGTGCTGCTGGAGCGCAAGCAGCTGACCTCGGGCACCACCTGGCATGCGGCGGGCCTCGTCGGCCAGCTGCGGGCCACCCGGAACCTCACCGAGCTCGCCAAATACACCACCACGCTGTTCGAGGGGCTGGAGAAGGAGACGGGACAGGCCACCGGCTTCAAGCAGAACGGTTCGATTTCGGTGGCCCTCACCGACGGGCGCCTCGAAGAACTGGTGCGCGGCGCCTCCATGGCCAAGAACTTCGGCCTCGACGTGCAGGTGATCTCGACTGGTGAAATTCACGAGCGGCTGCCGCACTACAACATGGAGAACGTCAAGGGCGGCGTGTTCCTGCCCAAGGACGGACAGGTGAACCCGATTGACGTGACGCAGGCGCTCGCCCAGGGCGCGCGCTCACGCGGGGCCAAGATCGTCGAGAACGTGAAGGTGACGAAGATCCTGACCAAGGATGGTGCGGCCTATGGCGTCGAGACCAGCGACGGGACCATTCTTGCCGACAAGGTCGTGGTGGCATCGGGCATGTGGTCGCGCGAGCTGGGGCGCTCCATCGGCGTCAATATTCCGCTCCATGCCTGCGAGCATTTCTACATCGTGTCGGAGCCCATCGCTGAGCTTCCGCGCAACATGCCGGTCGTTCGCGTGCCGGATGAATGCACCTATTACAAGGAAGATGCCGGCAAGCTGATGATCGGCGCCTTCGAGCCCAAGGCAAAGCCGTGGGGCGGCGGCGGCATCGACGAGGACCATGCCTTCGTGACGCTTCCCGAAGACATGGACCATTTCGAGCCGATCCTGGCGGACGCCATCAACCGCGTGCCGCTGCTGGAAACCGCTGGAATCCAGCTGTTCTTCAACGGACCGGAAAGCTTCACGCCGGACGTGAAGTATTATCTCGGCGAAGCGCCGGAAGTGAAGAACGTCTATGTGGCTGCGGGCTTCAACTCGATCGGCATCCAGTCATCGGGCGGTGCGGGCCTCGTGCTTTCGAAGTGGATCAAGAACGGCCATCCGCCGATGGATGTGACCGGCATGGACATTCGCCGCATCCACCCCTTCCAGTCGGTGAAGTCCTATGTGCGCGAGCGCGTGTCGGAGTCGCTTGGCCTGCTCTACGCCATGCACTGGCCGTACCGGCAGGCCGAGACGGCTCGCGGCGTGCGCCGTTCGCCGCTCTATCATTGCGAGAAGGAACTGGGCGCAGTGTTCGGCGAGGTGAACGGCTGGGAGCGCCCCAACTGGTATGCCCGCGGAAGCGTGAAGCCTGAGTATGAATACTCCTATGGCCGCCAGAACTGGTTCCCCTGCGCCGACTATGAAGCCAAGCAGCTGATGACCAACTGTGCCTTCTTCGACCAGGCGAGCTTCGCCAAGTATTCGGTCGAGGGCCGCGATTCACTCAAGGTGCTGAACCGTGTCTCCGCCGCGAACGTCGACGTGGAGCCGGGCCGCATTGTCTATACGCAGTGGCTGAACGAACGCGGCGGCATCGAGGCCGACCTCACCGTCACCCGGCTGGAGGAGAACAAGTTCCTCGTCGTGACGGGTGCCGCACCGCAGACGCGCGACATGGCATGGCTCAAGCGCCACACGCCATCCGACGCGCATTGTGTGGCGACCGACATCACCTCAGGGCTCCCGATGATCGCCATCATGGGGCCGAAGTCGCGCGCACTGCTCGAGAAAGTCTCGGGCGCGGATCTTTCGAATGCCACTTTCCCCTTCGGCACGTCGAAGGAACTCGAGGTGGGTTATGCTCGCGTGCGCGCGAGCCGCATCACCTATGTGGGCGAGTTGGGCTGGGAGCTCTACATCCCCACCGAATTCACGGCCCACGTGTTCGAGGTGCTGCAGGAGGCCGGCAAGGAGTTCGGCCTCACGCCTGCGGGCATGCACACCATGAACAACTGCCGCACCGAAAAGGCCTATCGCCACTGGGGCCATGACATTGCGGATGAGGACACGCCGCTCGAGGCGGGCCTCGGCTTCGCCGTCGCCATGGACAAGCCGGGCGGCTTCATTGGGCGAGAAGCGCTGCTGACGCAGAAGGCTCTCCCTGTGCTTCCCAAGCGCTTCGTCTGCCTGGCACTGGATGACAATTCCGCCACGGCACCGATGATCTATCACGAGGAGCCCATCTACCGGAACGGCGTGCTCGTCGGTTCAACGACGTCAGGTGCCTGGGGCCACCGCGTGAACCTGTCGCTGGGGCTGGGCTACGTCCACAACAAGGATGGTGTGACCAAGGACTGGATCGAGGGCGCCAAGTGGGAAGTGGAACTGGCGTGGAAGCGCTATCCGGCCAAGGTGCAGTTCCAGAGCTTCTATGACCCGAAGGGCGAGCGCATCAAGGCGTGAGGCTTCTGGCATTCCCGAAGGATGCCACGCCATTGGCGAGGACCACGACGAGCGACATGATCGTCAGCATCAGGACGCTCGGTGTTCCGGCATAGTCGAGAAGCACGAAGGCGCCCGCGGCCACGATGAAGGTCACGATGGCCAGACTATGCCGGAGGTTGCTGATGAGGCCGCCTCCGGCGAGTTTCATCATCTCGACACACAGCGCGACCAGACCGGCGATGACGAAGAAGTCACCACCACGCAGCGTCATCTCGACCCCGGACATGAGCGTTGTCGAATAGGCATCGCCGTCGATCATCATGCCACCTCCTGAAGCCATCAGCAGATAGGCCGCAATGACGATGGCGAGGGCGGGGAAGGCAATGATGTATTTCATGATGGGGCTCTCCGGTGATGGCGGGACCCTAGACACTTGCCGCGATTCCCGCAAAAGGCACCGCAGAGCACCAGCCCGATTGCGGCTTGCTCCGGGCGAGGCATAGGCTATAAAGTCAGTAGAGTATTCAGAAGGAGATCAGCATGGCACTGCAAATCGGCGACATCGCCCCGGATTTCGAGGCCAACACCACCGAAGGCCGTCTCAAGTTCCATGACTACATCGATGGCACCTGGGTGGTGTTCTTCTCCCACCCCAAGGATTTCACGCCCGTCTGCACCACCGAGCTGGGCTCGGTTGCCAAGATGAAGCACGAGTTCGACAAGCGCGGCGTGAAGCTGATCGGCATCTCGATCGACTCGGTCGAGGACCACAAGCGCTGGAAGGACGACATCAAGGACGTGACCGGCGCCACGGTGAACTATCCCATGATCGGCGACGAGGACCTCGAGGTGGCCAAGCTCTATGGCATGATCCACCCCAATGCCTCAGGCAACGCCAAGGGCCGCACGGCCGCTGACAATGCCACGGTGCGCAGCGTGTTCATCATCGGGCCGGACAAGAAGTTGAAGTTCATCGCCTCCTACCCGATGAGCACGGGCCGCAACTTCAATGAAATCGTCCGCGTGGTGGACTCGCTGCAGCTGACCGCAACAAAGTCGGTGGCCACGCCTGCCGACTGGAAGCAGGGCGAAGACGTGATCATCCTCGCCTCACTGTCGGACGAGGCCGCGAAGGAAAAGTTCCCCGGTGGCTGGAAGACGCTGAAGCCCTATCTCCGCGTGGTGCCGCAGCCGAAGTAATTCGGATTTCACCGACGATCATCTTGGCCGGGCTTGTCCCGGCCATCTTTTTTGGGTGGCACAGAAAAGGATGCCCGGGTCGAGCCCGGGCATGATGAGAGGTGGGTGGCTATGTGTGGAACGGTTGTCCGTCACCACCACTGCGGTGCGGTGTAGCCCCCTGCCGCGGCTTCGATGGCGGCGGCGGCCTGGAACAGCGTTTCCTCGCCGAAGGGCTTGCCGATGAGCTGAAGGCCGAGCGGCAGGCCATCAGCGGAAAGACCCGCCGGAACCGCGATGCCGGGAAGGCCGGCCATGTTCACCGTCACCGTGAAGATGTCGTTCAGGTACATCTGCACCGGATCGGTGATCTCGCCCGGCGCGAAGGCGGGGCTGGGTGTTGCCGGGGTCAGCACCACGTCCACCTTGTCCCAGGCCTTGTCGAAGTCGTTCTTGATCAGGGTGCGGACCTTCTGGGCGCGAACGTAATAGGCGTCGTAGTAGCCAGCCGACAGCACATAGGTGCCGATCAGGATGCGGCGCTGCACCTCGCGGCCGAAACCGGCGGCACGCGAATTCTCGTACATGTCGACGATATCGTCACCCGGAACGCGCAGGCCATAACGCACGCCGTCATAGCGCGCGAGGTTGGATGAGGCCTCGGCGGGTGCCACGATGTAATAGGCGGGCAGCGCATACTTGGTGTGCGGCAGCGAGATCTCGACGATCTCTGCTCCCTGGGCCTTCAGCCACTCCGCCCCCTTGCTCCACAGCGCATCGATTTCGGCGGGCATGCCGTCGACGCGGTATTCCTTCGGGATGCCGACGCGCAGGCCCTTGATGGGACGGCCGATGGCGGCTTCGTAATCCGGTACGGGAAGGTCCACCGAGGTGGTGTCCTTCGGGTCAACGCTGGCCATCGACTTCAGCATGATGGCGGCGTCGCGCACGTCGCGCGCGATGGGGCCTGCCTGGTCGAGCGACGAGGCGAAGGCGACGATGCCCCAGCGCGAGCAGCGGCCATAGGTAGGCTTGATGCCCACGGTGCCTGTGAAGGCCGCAGGCTGGCGGATCGAACCGCCCGTATCGGTGGCCGTTGCAGCGGCGCAGATATGCGCGGCGACGGCGGCGGCGGAACCGCCTGAAGAGCCACCAGGCACGAGCGCGGCGTTGGAGTTCGTCCGCTTCCACGGGTTGATGACGTTGCCGTAGTAGCTCGTCTCGTTGGAGGAGCCCATCGCGAACTCATCCATGTTGAGCTTGCCGAGCATCACCGCACCATCGCGCCACAGATTGGCGCTGACGGTGGACTCATACTGCGGCTTGAAGCCATCGAGCACGTGGCTGCAGGCCTGGGTGTGCACGCCTTCGGTGGCAAAAAGGTCCTTGATGCCGAGCGGAATGCCTTCCAGCGCCCCACACTGCCCGGCAGCGAGCCGGGCGTCGGAGGCCTTGGCCATTTCGCGCGCCTTTTCCGGTGTCTCGAGGATATAGGCGTTGAGCACGCGGGCCTTCTCCATGGCTGCGAGATAGGCATCGGTGAGTTCAAGCGCGGTGAACTGCTTCTTCTTCAGGCCGTCGCGGGCGGCGGAGATGGTGAGGGAAGTGAGATTGGTCATGGCTTATTCAATCACTCGTGGGACCATGAAGAAATCGTCATCCTGCGCGGGCGCGTTGGCGACGATCTTCTGCGGGTAGTGGCCGTCGGTCACCACGTCATTGCGCATCTTCATCTTCATGGTGACGACCGAGGTCATGGGCTCGACATTGGCCACGTCGACCTCGTTCAGCTGCTCGATGAAGCCGAGGATGGCACTGAGTTCGCCAGCGAGGCGCGGCACGTCCTCATCCTTCACCTTGAGGCGCGCCAGACGCGCCACACGCTTCACGGTTTTCTGATCGACCGACATGAAATCAAACCCTTGGGAACATTCTCGTGGCGCGGAATAGCACCCGCTCAGGCCACCTGCAACTTGGCTTTCTGGCGGCCCTTTTCGTCGAAGTTCTTGAGGTCCAGCCAGCGCTCGAAGCCGGCCCGGATATGGGGCCAGTCCTTGTCCAGCATGGCGAACCAGGCGGTGTCCCGGTTGCGGCCCTTGACGATCAGGTGCTGGCGGAAAATGCCTTCGAAACTGAAGCCGAAGCGCTCCGCCGCCTTGCGCGAGGGGGCGTTGAGGGCATCGCACTTCCATTCCAGGCGCCTGACACCCAGGTCATCGAAGCAGTGGCGGATCATCAGGAAGATCACCTCGGTGGCCTCCTTGGTCTGCTGCAGGCCGGGCGACATCCAGATATGGCCGATCTCGATCACCCCATTGGGGGCGTCAGACCGCATGAAGGAGCCCATGCCGACGGCCTTGCCGGTGGCCCGGTTGATGAAGGCATAGAACCACGGGTCGCGCGAGGCCTGCCGCTCCCGTACCCAGGCCTCGAACTGATCGAAGGACTGCCACGGGCCATAGCCGAGGTATGTCCAGACATCGCCGTCGGGGTCGCTGTCGTGGAAGCTGTCATAGAGATCCTTCGCATGCATCTCCGGAGAAACGGGTTCCAGCACCACCCAGCGGCCGTGCAGCGGGCGCATGTCGGGTTTTGAGCCGGATGGCAGCGGGTCGACCACTGGCCCCACCGGACGTTCAGGCTTCTTGCTCATCAGAATGTCGCCGTTTCGCCAGACGCCATCACGCGAACCTTGCCGGCGTCCGGTCCCATGGCCTTGAGGAACTTGGAGGCATCATCATCCACATAACCCTTGAAGGAGGCGAAGTGGCAGGGAATGACCGTCTTGAAATCAAAGAAATGGCGGCAGGCATAGGCTGCCTGGTCACCGCCCATGGTGAAGCGGTCGCCAATCGGCAGGATGCCGATCTCGGGGCGGTAGAGCTCCTGGATCAGCTTCATGTCATAGGACAGGCCGGTATCACCGGCGATGTAGAGCGTGTTGCCATGCTCCTTCTTCGGCTCGATCACGAAGCCTGCCGGGTTGCCGAGATAGACGGGCTGGCCCGCCACCATGTCGGATGAGGAATGCCAGGCATTGGTGAAAATCACGTCGAAATCGTCGAAGCTGATGCGACCGCCGTGGTTGCCGGGGCTGTATTTCTCGATGCCTTTGCCGTTGAGCCACGAGCACACCTCGAAATTTGAGACGAGCAGCGCGCCGGTGGCCTTCAGGATCTCCACGGAATCGCCCACGTGGTCGCCGTGGCCATGGGTGAGCAGAAGATGCGTCAGGCCCTCGCTGGCCTCCTGCCAGCCCACCGTGGCGGCGGGGTTGCCGGTGAAGAACGGGTCAACGAGGATGACGGCGGCGCCGGTCTCGATGCGGAAGGCCGAATGGCCATGATAGGTGATCTTCATCTGGGAACTCCTTGGGATGGGGGATGTATCCCCCGGCCATACGAGAATGGCAAGGTGGCGGTTCGGACGGGGGATACCACCAGGTACTGGGGTTGCTTGCGTGCGGGGCTGGAACGGGTAAAGGGACGGGCATGGCCTCCACTGACCTCACGCTGCCCCAAGCCATTGCCGCCATTCCGACGGACAGACGGCTGATGGGGCTCGACCTCGGGTCGAAGACCATCGGGGTTGCCACCAGCGACCGTACCCGGATGATCGCCACGCCGATCGAAACCATCGCGCGCAAGAAATTCACGCAGGATGCCGAGCGGCTGCTGGCCATCATCGCGGCGGAGAACATCGGTCTCATCATCCTTGGCCTTCCCGTCAACATGGACGGCACCGAGGGACCGCGCTGCCAGTCCACCCGCTCTTTCGCGCGGAATTTTGCCAGGCTGTCTCCCACGCCTGTGGTGTTCTGGGACGAGCGGTTGTCCACCGCAGCGGTGGAACGCATGCTGATCCAAGCCGACGCCTCGCGCGCCAAACGTGACGAGGTGATCGACAAGCTGGCCGCCGCGTGGATCCTTCAGGCGGCCCTCGATTCACTCAGATGACGACGATCTTTCTTGCCCTGCTGCCGGTGTTCATCGTCATCCTCGTGGGTTTCGGCCTGCGGAAGACGCAAGTGATCTCCACCGAGCAATGGGCGGGGCTCGACCACGTCTGCTATTTCGTGCTGTTCCCGGTGATCATCTTCAAGGAGATCGCGGCGGCGGATTTCGCCGGCGTCCCGGTGCTGCAGATGGCGGGCGCCATGGCAATTTCGGTGATCGTCATGATCGGGCTCCTCGTGCTGCTCAGCTGGCCGCTGATGGCGGGGTTGCGGATCAACGGCCCGAGCTTCACCTCCCTCGTTCAGGGCTCGGCGCGCTGGCACACCTTCATTGCATTCGCCATCATACCGCTCACCTTCGGAACCAAGGCCCTGTCGCTGGGTGCCGTGAGTGCGGCAGCGATGACGCCGCTCTTGAACATCCTTTGCGTGATCGTGATGGCACGGTTTGCACATGAGACCCATGTATCACCGCGCAATCTGCTGCTGTCGATCCTGAAGAACCCTTTCGTTTTCTCCTCGCTGGGCGGTGTTGCCTGGCAGCTCTCCGGGCTGGAGCTTCCGGCCATGGCGCTACAGGTGCTGGACATGATCGGTCGCGGCGCGCTGGGGCTGGCCCTGCTCACGGTCGGGGCCGGGTTGCGGATCGGCTCTGTGGTGAGGGAATGGCCCCCGGTGGCGCTGGCCGTGGTGCTGAAGCTGCTCGCCATGCCAGCCCTGATGGCCGCCACCCTGTGGCTAATGGGGGTGCATGGTGACGCTTTCGCGGTAGCCCTGCTCTGCGGGGCTGTGCCCACCGGCTCCGGGGCCTATGTGCTGGCCCGCAAGATGGGGGGCGATGCCCCCATGGTCGCCAACATGCTGACCGTTCAGGTGATCGCGGCCGTTGTCACCATCCCCCTCATTCTGTGGCTAGCCGGGGTTGGCGCCTAAGGCCTGTGCAAAGCCCCCAGAAGGTGCTTGCGGCGCGCCGGGATAGTGCTTACACACCCGGTTTTGATGACACGCGATGCACGCCCGCCGCTCCTCAAACGCCAGCACTTGCTGGCCATTGACGATATCTCCTCCCTTGAAGCCATCCGCATCCTCGACCTGGCCGAGCGCTATGTCGAGGTGAGCCGCCAGACCGACAAGCGTCAGCTGGTGCTTCAGGGCCGGACACAGGTGAACCTGTTCTTCGAAGCCTCCACCCGAACCCAATCCTCCTTCGAGATCGCCGGCAAGCGCCTCGGCGCCGACGTCATGAACATGGCGGTCGCCAACTCCGCCGTCTCCAAGGGCGAGACGCTGCTCGACACGGCAATGACCATCAACGCCATGCAGCCGGATTTCCTGGTGGTGCGCCACCCGTCATCAGGCGCCGCCGAGCTCCTCGCCCAGAAAGTGTCATGCGCCGTCATCAACGCCGGTGACGGCCAGCATGAGCACCCGACCCAGGCGCTGCTCGATGCCCTCACCATCCGCCGCCACAAGAAGCAGTTCGAAGGCCTGATCGTGGCGATCTGCGGCGACGTGCTGCACTCGCGCGTGGCGCGCTCCAACATCCACCTGCTCAACAAGCTGGGCGCGCAAGTGCGCGTCGTGGCGCCTTCCACTCTGTTGCCCTCCGGCATAGGCAATTTCGGCGTCGAGGTTCACCGCAGCATGGAAACCGGCCTCAAGGGTGCCGACGTCGTGATGATGCTGCGCCTGCAGCTCGAGCGCATGACCGGCGCCTTCGTGCCTTCGATCCGCGAATATTATCGCTTCTATGGCCTCAATGCCGAGACGCTGAAAATCGCCAAGCCGGATGCGATGGTGATGCACCCCGGCCCGATGAACCGTGGTATCGAGATCGACTCCGATGTGGCTGACGGCGTGCAGTCGGTTATCCGCGAACAGGTGGAGATGGGGGTCGCCGTGCGCATGGCCGTGCTCGATGCGCTGAGCCGAAACATTCCCGGCGGAGGCAATTCATGATCAACCCCGCCAAGCACAGCGCCCGCCGCCGCGCCTATGTGAACGCCAATATCGTGGCGCCTGCACAAGGGCTGAACGGCAAGGGTGGCATCCTCATCGAAGACGGCTGGATCCTCGACGTGGGGCCGAAGGTGACGAAAGACAGTGTTGGCGCGTCCGCCACCGTCACTGACTGCAAGGGCCTCACCCTCATTCCCGGCCTCATCGACATGCGGGTGTTCACCGGTGAACCCGGCACCGAATACCGCGAGACGCTGGCCAGTGCCTCGGGTGCTGCCGCGGCAGGTGGCGTGACGACCATGATCGTCATGCCCAATACCCAGCCGGTGATCGATGACGCTGCCATCGTCGACTTCATTCTGCGCCGGGCGCGAGACACGGCTTCCGTGCGTGTCGCACCCATGGCCGCCATCACCAAGGGCCTGAACGGCGAAATGATGACGGAGATCGGACTGCTCAAGGAAGCTGGTGCGGTTGCCATCACCGAGGGCACCAAGCCCGTAGCCAGTGCCAACGTGTTCCGCCGGGCGCTGACCTATGCCAAGGACTTCGACCTGCTCGTCGTGCAGCACGTCGAGGAGCCGAGCCTGTCCTCCGGCGTGATGAACGCCGGTGAAACCGCGAGCCGCCTCGGCCTTTCCGGCAACCCGGCCATGTCCGAGGTCATCATGCTGGAGCGTGACCTGCGGCTCGTGGAAATGACGGGTGCGCGCTACCACGCCTCGCAGATCTCGAGCCGCCATTCCGTGGAGGTGATGCGGGCCGCCAAGGCGAGAGGCCTGCCGGTTACCTGCGGCGCCTCTGTGCATCACCTCGTTCTCAACGAGAACGACATCGGCGCCTACCGTACATTCTTCAAGCTGTCGCCGCCCTTGCGCAGCGAGGATGACCGGCGTGCGCTGGTCGAGGCCGTGGCAGACGGCACCATCGACGTCATTGTTTCCGGCCATGACCCGCAGAGTGCCGACACCAAGCGGCTGCCCTTCGCCGAGGCCGCCTATGGCGCCATCGGGCTGGAAACCTTGCTGTCTGCCGCGCTGTCGCTCCACCACAATGAGGGCGTGCCGCTGGCCTGCCTCGTGGAGGCCATGTCGTCGAAGCCAGCGGAAATCCTGCGGCTGGAGACGGGGCGTCTTGCGCCGGGGGCACCTGCCGATTTCGCGATCGTCGACCTCAACCTGTCGTGGATTGTCGAGGAGGACGTCCTGCGATCGCGCGCCAAGAACTCGCCCTTCGAGCACCGCACGCTGGAAGGCCGCGCGGTTGAGACCATCGTTGCGGGCGAGAGCGTCTTCGCCTACGCTCGCTCTTAGAACATCTTGCAAGAGGGAATGATGGGCTCCGGCCTCGAGATGATCATCGCACTGGTGTTCGGCTATCTCTGCGGGACCATCCCCTTCGGGCTGATCCTGGTGAAGTCGGCCGGGCTCGGTGACATCCGCTCCATCGGTTCCGGCAACATCGGCGCCACCAACGTGTTGCGCACCGGCAACAAGAAGGTGGCCGCACTCACCCTCATCCTCGATGCCTTGAAAGGTACGGTACCCGCCCTGCTCATAAGCTGGCTCTATGGTCCAGACGCGGGCGTGATCGGCGGCCTAGCAGCCTTCTTCGGCCACCTGTTCCCCATGTGGCTGGGCTTCAAGGGCGGCAAGGGTGTTGCCACCAACATCGGTGTTCTGTTCGGACTGTTCTGGCCACTTGGCCTGATCTTCCTGGCCGTCTGGATCATCATGGCCCTGCTGTTCCGCATCTCATCGCTCTCCGCCCTCACGGCGAGTTTCCTGTCGCCCTTCGCGGCCTACGCGCTGGGGCGCGGCGACCTGATCCTGCCAGCTGTCATCATGGGGGCAGCGATCTTCGTCACCCACCGCGCCAACATCGCGCGCCTGCTCAAGGGCGAGGAGCCCCGCATCGGAAAGTCGAAACCCGCATGATGGTTCCCTGAATGGTGGCTGGGCCGCTCAGTGACGAGGAGCGCCTCAACTGGCTGATCCTCTCCAGAAGCGAGAATGTCGGGCCCACCACCTTCAAGAGCCTCATCAAACGTTTCCACACCGCTGGCGCGGCGCTGCGCGCACTGCCTGACCTCACCCGCAAGGGCGGCCTCAACCGGGCGCCCCGCATCTGGAGCCGCGATAACGCCGAACGTGCTTTCGCCAGCGCCGACAAGATCGGTGCACGCTTCCTGTGCAGCGTCGAGCCTGCCTATCCAACGCTTCTAAGGCAGGCGGAGCCCGCTCCGCCTATCATCTGCATCAAGGGCGACGAGGCGCTGTTCGCTCGCAGCGGCGTCGCCATCGTCGGCGCGCGCAACGCCTCGGCACTGGCCCGCAAATTCACCCGGCAGCTGGCGCGCGAGATCGGGGCCGATGGGCATGTGATCGTCTCGGGCCTCGCGCGCGGCATCGACACGGCGGCGCATGACGCAGCGCTCGACACCGGCACCATCGCAGTGGTCGCTGGCGGCCTTGACGTCATCTATCCACCGGAGAACGCAAGTCTGCATGCGGCGATCTGTGAGCGCGGGCTGATCGTGTCAGAGCAGGTGCCGGGCACCGAACCCAAGGCCGACTTCTTCCCGCGCCGCAACCGCGTCATCTCGGGCCTGTCGCGAGCGCTGATCGTGGTTGAAGCGGCACTGCGCTCTGGCTCGCTCATCACCGCCCGCTTCGCCGCCGAGCAGGGGCGCGAAGTCTTTGCCGTGCCGGGCTCACCACTTGACCCGCGCTGCGAGGGGACCAACCGGTTGATCCGCGATGGGGCCACGCTCCTGATGACATCACGCGACGTGCTCGAAACCCTGGGAAGCGAAGCACCGCACCAAATGAGCTTCTTCGAGCCGGAGCCGCCGCCCCTGCCCCTGCGCGAGCCGGATGCCGCCGAGATGCGTCATGTGCTGGAAATGCTCTCGCCCAACCCGATCGACTTGGATGATCTGGCGCGCGAGACCGGGCTGGATGCGGCAATGCTCAATGCCGTTCTCCTCGAACTCTCCCTCGTGGGCCGCATCACCCGGCACGCCGATGGCAGCGTGTCACGCGCCTGACAGCTGCCGGATCTCCGCGGCCACCAGGTGCTGCAACTCCCAGAGGTAGCTGTCGTGGATGCCGAGTTCCTCGAGCTTCATCACCGTATTGTGGAGATAGGCAGCGCCTGAGCCACCGAAGCCTGCAGCACGTGCCAGCATGTGGGCCTGGGCGTGGATGGGCAAGTCGACGTAGAAGCGGTCACACCGCATGCCGGCATAGAAGGTCAGTGCCCTTTGTTGGGCACCACCTGCATCGACATCCACCCAGCGCCAGCCGCTGGCGATGCGGCGGAACGGCACTTCGCGGCGCAGCAGCTTGTCGAGTTCTGTTGCGGCAGTTGCTTCATCGATGCGATAGAGCTCACCCTTGCACGAGCCACCATGATCGAGCGCCAACATGAGGCCGGGCTGTTCGGGAGAACCGCGAAAGCGCGACAGCTGCATGCAGAAGGCGCGGTGCCAGCCGCGCAGCGTGGCGTGGCGGCGATCGGTGAAGGTGAAGCCCGGGTTCCAGAGAAGTGATCCATAGGCGAACACCCAGATGGACCCTGGCCCGTGCTGGGCGATGATGGCTGGTACGGCCTCGGCATAGTCCGCGTCCGTCATCGGCACGCGGTCAGGGTCCGGTGGTAGATGGTCCTGCGGGACCTTGCGCTCAACAAGCGCCACCAGGTCCGGGGTGAGAACGAGCTTCCTGCGCATCGTCCTCCTTAGCCCTCTCAACCGCTGTTGTCGCCGGAGCCGAGCTGGCGCAGTACAAGCATCATGGTGGCGTGGGCCTCGCCCGCCCCCACATTGACGATCTTGTGGGCCAAGTCACCGCGGAAGCGCAGCGTCTCGCCTACTTTCACGCGGCGGGTTTCTTCACCGGTGGTCACGTCCAGTTCGCCGGCCAATATGTACAGGTGCTCAACCGTTCCCTGCGGGTGCGGATCGGATTCGAGAACGCCGCTCGCCTTGGCGCGGAAGTCGTACCACTGCACCTGATCAACCAGGTTGAGAGGGCCTGCGATGGCCAGCCTGCACAGCCCGTCCTGGCTCTCGAGGATTGGCACGCCGGACTTTGTCTGGTGCTCCAGAAACAGTTGGCCGCCCTCGGTGCGCAGCACCTCGTCGATTGTCGTGTCGAGTGCCCGGGAAAGGCGGTAAACCGTTGAAAGGGTTGGGTTCGTCTCGTTCCGCTCGATCTGTGAGATGATCGACTTGGCAACGCCTGAATGCTCCGACAGGTCGCCCAGCGACATATTGTAGGCCTTGCGCAGCCGCTGGATGGTCTTGCCCAGGGATGGGGTCGGGTCAAAGTCCTGTGATGAGCTGTTTTTGCTGCCGCGACGCGTTGACATTTCGTCGTCCTGAACTTAGAACTGGTGTTCGTTATAACGAACAACGCTCTTTTGGGTGTTCCGATGGGTCTCTTGATACCGCGTTTTCGCCCTTTAGTTCAAACGAATTCGTGATTTACCCCAAGAACCCGACCGGAAGACCGAACGTTTGGAACAGCGAACAGACAGCAACGGGAGCAGATGCGATGCGCTACTTTCCGATCTTCATTGACCTCCAGGACAGGCCCGTCACCGTGGTGGGCGGCACAGAGGAGGCATTGCGCAAGGTGCGTTTGCTGCTGAAGACGGGTGCCGTCCTCAACATCATCGCCCCTGCCCTGCATGAGGAACTCGCCGCCGAGCCTCGCGTCAACTGGATCGCCAAGGGCTATCACGCAGGCCTGCTCGACGGTGCGGCGCTTGTCTATTCCGCCGATGCCGACCTCAACGAGCGCGTGGCAGAAGATGCCAAGGCGCTGGGCATTCCGGTGAATGCTGTCGACAACCCCGACATCTCGACCTTCATCGTGCCCTCCATCGTCGACCGTGACCCGGTCGTCGTGGCCATCGGCACCGAAGGCACGGCCCCGATCCTGGGCCAGGGACTGAGGGCGCGCATCGACGCCATGCTGCCGCAGGCGCTTGGCGATCTCGCCACGGCCGCAGCAGGATTGCGTCACCGCGTGGCCGAGGCCATTCCGCCTGGTAATCGCCGCCGTTCCTTCTGGTACCGCTTCTTTTTTGGCGACGTGCGCGAGGCCTTCATCGCCGGAGAATCCTGCAGCTACCTCGCGGGCGTCGAGAACCTGTTCTCGGCCGATGCGCAGGCGCCGCAGGGTCGCGTCGCCTTCGTCAGCCTTGGCTCGGAAGATCCGGAACTCCTCACCATCAAGGCGCAGCGCAAGCTGCAGGAAGCCGACGTGATCGTGCATGACCGCGCCGTGCCGCAAGCGGTCCTCGAACTCGCCCGCCGCGACGCCGTGCGCATGCCCGTCAAGGGCGAACTCTATGACGGTGCCACCGACCTCCTGCTTGCAGAAGCCAAGGCTGGCAAGCTCGTGGTGCGCCTCTCCAGCGACGTGTCTCTGGAAGAGACCGTGTCGGTCGCCGCCGAAGGCATCGCCTTTGAAACCGTTCCTTCGGTGCCGCAGCCCAAACCCGCCGAAGTGATCGCATTCCCCGTCCGCGAGGACATTCGTGAAGACATTCTGAGAGCCGCATCATGACGACAACTGAAAAGGGACAACTGGTCACCGCCAATCGCCTACGCGACGGCATCGCCGTGTTCCTCACCCGTGGCGGTGACTGGAGCGAGGTGATCGACGAGGCGGTGCTGGCACTGGAGCCGCAGGCCGCCGCCGCACTCGAGGCGCGCGCCCGCGACGACGAGAAGAAGACCATCGTGACGGGGGCCTATCTCGTCGATGCCGAACGCCTGGAAGGCCGCGTGCGCGCCGCGCATATCCGCGAGCGCATGCGGGCTCTGGGACCCACCGTGAGACTGGACCTCGGCAAGCAGTCCGAGGGCAAGGGCGCAGGCTTCGCCGCCCCCGAAGGAGAGTGATTTCAGATGTACCGCTACGACGAGTTCGACCACCAGTTTGTGCGTGAGCGCACCATCCAGTTCCGCAACCAGACGGAACGCCGTCTGTCGGGTGCACTGACCGAGGACGAGTTCCGCCCGCTGCGCCTGATGAACGGCCTTTACCTGCAGCTTCACGCCTACATGCTGCGCGTCGCCATTCCCTATGGCACCTTGTCGGGCCGGCAGATGCGGCAGCTCGCCTACATCGCCGAGAAATGGGACAAGGGCTATGGCCATTTCACCACACGCCAGAACATCCAGTACAACTGGGTGAAGCTCGAGGACGCACCCGACATTCTCGATGCTCTCGCCGAAGTTGAGATGCACGCCATCCAGACCTCCGGCAACTGCATCCGCAATGTGACGACCGACCATTGGGCAGGTGCTGCTGCGGATGAAATCGCAGACCCCCGGCCAGTCGGTGAACTGCTGCGCCAGTGGTCGTCGCTGCACCCCGAGTTCTCCTTCCTGCCGAGGAAGTTCAAGATCGCGGTGACGGGTGCGCCCCATGACCGTGCGGCGGTGAAGGTGCATGACATTGGCCTGCGCCTGCACAAGAACGATGCGGGCGAGATCGGCTGGGAAGTGATTGTCGGCGGTGGCCTCGGCCGCACGCCGATGGTGGGCGTCACGGTGCGTGACTTCCTGCCCCAGCATGAACTGATCGGCTATCTCGAAGCCATCATGCGCGTCTACAATCTCTATGGCCGCCGCGACAACAAGTACAAGGCGCGCATCAAGATCCTCGTCCATGAAATCGGTGCTGACAAGTTCAAGTCGGAAGTCGAGGCCGAATATGCCCGACGGCCGCACCCGACCACGGAAGTGGAAGAGCGCGAGCTTGCGCGCATCGCCGCCTATTTTGCGCCGCCTGTCTTCGAGAAGCTGCCACGCTGGTCAGCCTCCTTCGAGGAAGCCAAGCTTGCCAACCCGGGTTTCGCCCGCTGGGCCAAGAACAATCTTGGGCCCCATCGCGTCGATGGCTACGCCATCGTCAACATCTCGCTGAAGCCGGAGGGCGGCATCCCCGGTGATGCGACGGGCGACCAGATGCGCGTCATGGCGGAACTGGCCGAGCGCTTCGGCAATGATGAGCTGCGCGTCAGCCACGCCCAGAACATCGTACTACCGCATGTGAAGAGGGACGACCTGCTGACCGTCTACCAGGCGCTGGACAAGGCCGACCTCGCGGCAGCGAACTATGGCCTCGCGGGCGACATCATCGCCTGCCCCGGCCTCGACTACTGCGCGCTGGCCACTGCACGTTCGATCCCTGTTGCACAGGCGATCTCGCGGAAGTTCGCCGACTCGCAGAAGCAGGACGAGATCGGCAAGCTCAAGATCAACATATCGGGCTGCATCAACGCCTGCGGCCACCACCACGTGGGCCACATCGGTATCCTCGGCCTCGACAAGAAGGGCGAGGAATTCTACCAGATCACGCTCGGTGGATCGTCTGCCGAGAGCGCATCGATCGGCACCATCCTCGGACCAGGCTTCGCCGGCCATGAGGTGGCGGACGCGATCGAAACCATCCTCGACACCTATCTCAAGCATCGTGAAGCCGGTGAGGAATTCCTCGCCACCTACCGCCGTCTCGGACCGAAGCCCTTCAAGGAGGCTCTCTATGCCACTGCTTAAGAACAACGTGCTGGTCGCCGACACCTGGATCAACGCAGAGGCCGAAGGCGATCTCCCCGCTTCGGGCGACGTGATCGTGCCCTTCGCGCGACTGCTCAAGGACTGGGGCGAGCTTTCGGAACGTTCTGGCAAGCTGGGCCTCAGGCTGTCGAACACCGACCGCCCAGAGGCGCTTGGCACCTTCCTGCCGCGCCTCTCGCTGATCGTGCTTCCCTTCCCCGCCTTCAACGACGGTCGCGCCTATTCGATCGCGCGGTCCTTGCGCGAGATGGGTTATCGCGGCGAGCTGCGCGCCACCGGCAACGTGTTGCCGGACCAGCTGCAGTTCATGCTGCAGGTTGGCTTCGATGCCTTCGAGATCGGCGAGCGCTTCCCGCTGGAGACATGGCAGAAGGCGTCGCGCCAAATGTCACTGGCCTATCAGCGTGGCTTGTTCCGCCGTGGTTCCGAGGCCGAGATCTGGACCGAGCGCCACACTGATGCCGAACCCTGGCTCGAACAGCCCCACGCCGGCTGAACCGCCATGGAGAGGACCATCTTCGAAAGCTACGCAGGCCTCGAGGGCCAGCAGCTGCTGGGACCGATCCTGCGTGATTTCGCGGGCAAGGCCGCCGTCGTCTCGTCCTTCGGGGCGGAGTCGGCGGTGCTGCTCCACATGGTCTCGCAAGTGGACAAGGCGACGCCCGTCATCTTCCTCGATACGGGCAAGCACTTCTGGGAGACGCTGTCATACCGCGCCAAGCTGATCGACCAGCTGGGCCTTACCGGCGTGCGCATCATCACGCCGGACGCCGCCGAACTTGCCGGTCAGGATGCCGACGGCACGCTGCACAAGACCAACGCCGACGCCTGCTGCCACATCCGCAAGACCATTCCACTGGCCAAGGCACTGGAAGGCTTCGAGGTCACCATCTCTGGTCGCAAGCGCTATCATGGTGCTGCGCGCGCAACGCTGGACTTTCTGTCGATCGCTGACGGCCGCCTGAAGGTGGAGCCCCTCGCCGGCTTCTCCGCGCTCGATATTGCGGCCTACATGAAGGCACATGACCTGCCGCCCCATCCGCTCACCGAGATTGGCTATTTTTCGATCGGTTGCGAGCCCTGCACGCAGGCCGGCGGCACGGCTGCCGACCCGCGCGCCGGTCGCTGGGCAGGCTCAGCCAAGACCGAGTGCGGCATCCACTGGACGCATAATAACAAGACCATCGCCGCGCCTTCCAGCACGGCACACTGAACGTCAGTCCACTTCGTCGGACGGTACGATCCAGCTTTCCTTCAAAGCCGCCTCGCGCCACGACGAGAAGGCGGGGGTATTGAGGATCGTGTTCATGTAGGCGCGCGTGTCTTCCGCCACCGGGATGGCAAATGTCTCGAAGCGTGAGACCACGGGCGTATACATCGCGTCAGCGATCGAGAACTTTCCAAACAGGAACTTGCCACCCTTGCCGAACTTGGCCCGGCAGTCGCGCCAGAGCTGCTCGATGCGGGCAATGTCGCGCTTTGCAGCATCGTTCAGTGGCACAGGCTTTGGCTTGCGCCGGATGTTCATCGGGCAGGCATTGCGCAGCGCGCTGAAGCCTGCGTGCATCTCGTTCGACACGGCGCGTGCCATGGCACGGGCCGAAATGGTTTTCGGCCAAAGGTTCTTCTCGGGGAAGAGCTCGGCCAGGTATTCCATGATGGCGAGGGATTCCCAGACCACCTGCCGGCCGTGATAGAGAACCGGCACGCGGCCTGCCGCAGAATGCTCCGCGATCAGTTTTGCCGTTTCCGGCGTGTCGAGGGGTATCACCGTTTCGCGGAAGGGAATTCCGGTCATGGAAAGCGCCATCCACGGTCGTAGTGACCACGATGAATAGTTCTTGTTGCCGATGACGAGGTGGATGTTGCTCACTTCTTTTCCACCTTCTCGACCGGCCCGCCCGCTTCCTTCCACGCCCCGAAGCCGCCCTTCAGGTTCATGACGGGCTTCAACCCCATGCGCTGCAACACCAGCGTGGCCAGCAGCGAGCGCCAGCCTGACGCGCAATGGATGATGAACTTCTTCTCTTCCGCGAAGATGGGCTTGTGATAGGGGCTCTCGGGATCGACCCAGAATTCCAGCATGCCGCGTGGCGCGTGGAAGGAACCGGGAATGCGTCCCTCGCGCTCGATCTCACGCGGGTCGCGGATGTCGATGATGGCGACGTCGGGCTGGCCCAGCACGGCAATCGCATCGGCGGTGGAAATGCTGTCGACCTGGGCCTCGGCCTCGGCCATCAGTTGCTTGTGGCCCACGACGATGTTCTGTGGCATTCGGTCCCCCCATTGTTCTTTCCCGTTTCCTCGCCTGTCTGCGGCAGGCCCGTCAAGTGAAATGCCTTCACCTAACAGTTTACGCCATCCGACAATCGTCGACCTGCTCAAGATTGTGCTGCTTGGGGCAATCTGGGGTTCGGCTTTCCTCGCGATCAAGCTCTCCGTTCACGAGACCGGCCCCCTGTGGCTGGTGATGATCCGGGTTGCCATCGCCTTCCTGCCCATCGCGCTCTTCGCCTGGTGGCGGAAAGACCCGCTGCCGCCAACTCGCCATGACTGGCTGGTCATCATCGCTATGAGCCTGCTCAACACCGTGGGGCCGTTCTTCCTCATCTCGTGGGCAGAGCTGCATATTCCGGCGGGCGTCACCTCGCTGATCATGGGTGTAGGGCCACTCGCCACCATGGTGGCAGCGCATTTCACGACGCCTGACGACCGTTTCACCGGCGGCAAGATCACAGGCATGGTCCTGGGCTTCGCCGGGTTGGCCTTCGTGGTCGGGCCTGAGCTTTCGCAAGGCATCGGATTTGATGCACTGGCCTATGCGGCGGTGTGGACGGGCATGCTGTGCTACGTGGCGGCGGGAACGCTCATCCGCTTCGTGCGGCGCACCTCCGTGCCGATGATGACGGCGGTGAACATGGGGGTGGGCGTCATCGCCCTCACGCCGCTCGTCCTGCTGGCGCGCGACCCGCTGCCGCATCTCTCCGGCACGGCCATGTTGGCGGCTCTCTATCTCGGCCTCGTGTGTACCGGGCTTGCCTACCTGCTGCGCGCCAACATCACCGTCACGGTGGGCCAGAGCTTCATGAGCATGGCGAGCTATTTCATGCCGGTATCGGGCGTGCTGCTGGCCTGGGCGGTGCTGGGAGAGCCGATCACCTGGCACATCATCGCCGCACTCGCCTGCGTGATCGGCGGATTCCTCGTCTCCCGGAGGAAGCCCGCTACAGCGACTTCGGCAAATAGCGCCAGGCCACGTAGCCCACGGCGGCCAGCGCCCCGGAAAGGATGACGAAGACCGCCCCGATCGGCAGCCAAAGCAGCGCGATGGCGAAGACGAAGGCCGGGATGAGTTCAGAGCAGTCGATATAGGTACGGTAGACCGCCGCCATCTTCTGGCGCTCATGGTGGCGCACGGCGCGCAGGAAGGGAATGCCCCCCACCCCGTCGATGGCAGAGGCCGCCACCGACCCCGCCAGCAGGCAGGCGATAGCTACATAGGGTGATGACGTTCCCGCCAGCCCAGCCGCCAGCGAGGCCACCGCACAGACGCTGAAGGCCACCACCAGCACCGCCCGAACGCCATAGCTCCGCGCGAAGCGCCCGGCGACCCAGGCGGTGACCAGCAGCACCTGGCTTCCCGAGATCATGAAGCCGCCAACCCGCTTGTCGAGGCCTGCTTCCACCAGCAGCAGCGGGCCATAGATGAAGAATGTGGTCCAGAAGCAGGAGCGCCCGAAGGCGATGAGCCAGGCAAGCCTCAGTCGCGGCTGCGCAAGGAAGCGCCTGACGTTCACCAGCGGATTGAAGCCCTCGAGATTGCCTGCTGGCAAGGCATTGGAATTGTCGGACAGTCGGAGCCACCAGAACAGCACCAGCAAGGCCGCCGCCGCGGCGATGGCCACCAGCTGCGGCCCCCATGGCCCGAAACTCACGTAGAGCGAGACCCCAAGTGCGGGCCCAATTGTCCATGATGCGGTGGACAGACTGAGCCGGATCGGCTCGGAGCGGGCGAGATCTGTCCGCTTGATGTTCTCCATGATGTAGAGCTGCAAGGTGATATTCAACACCGCCGCACCGAGGTTGCGCAGCAGCATGCCAAAAGCCTGGCCCGCCAGCACATGGCTTGCCAGCGCAAGGCTGGCGGCCATCATCATGCAGATGCCCAGCGTATAGGCCCAGCGGCGGCGCATGCGGCCAAGCAGGAAGGGCAGCAGCAGCGTGGCACTCAGCACGCTGAGCGACACCACGGTGGACAGCATGCTGACCTTTTGCGCGGCGCCGAGAATGTCATAGGCCTGCAGCGAGATGACCGTGGAATTGAGCGAACGCACGAAGCTTTCGACCGCAAACAGCGATGCGAAGGTATAGGCGCCAGCGCGGCGCGGCAGCGGAAAGTCGGTTGTCGTGGCGTCGGTCGGCATGGTTGCTGTGAACCACACGAGCATTTTTCCGGGCTGATCCGCAATGGTCCCCGTCGCTGACCCACATGACGGAAAGGTATGGCTTGAGGCCGTCACAAGCCGGGGATAGACAGGGCCATGTCCAACTCCGAAAAGCTGCACGTCGCTTTCATTTCCATGGGCGCCAGCGCCCTGCTGGCGGGGTCGAAGCTGTTCGCGGCCATGTTCACCGGCTCGCTGGGCATCCTGTCCGAGGCGATCCACAGCGTGATCGACTTCGGCGCCACCATCGTCACCTATCTCGCCCTGCGCGTCAGCGACCGCCCGGCCGATGACGAGCACCACTATGGCCACGCCAAGGTGGAAAGCGTGGCGGCACTGGTGGAGACGGCGCTGCTGTTCCTCACCACCGGCTGGGTGGCCTGGGAGGCGATCCGCCGCCTGCTGGGCGAGGAAACCCACACGGTGGAGGTGACCTGGTGGGCGGTCGCCATCATTGCGGGCTCGATCATTATCGACTTCAATCGAGCCCGCGCGCTGAAGCGCGTTGCCGAGAAGACCTCCAGCGAGGCGCTGGAGGCTGATGCGCTGCACTTCTCCTCCGACATGTGGAGTTCCGTGGTCGTGCTGCTGGGCCTCGGGGCTGTCTGGCTCGGCCTACCGGCGGCGGACTCGATTGCCGCCCTCGTCGTTTCCGTCTTCATTGCTCATGCCGGCTGGCAACTGGGCGCACGCACCATGAACACCCTGCTCGACGCAGCACCCGCAGGCGCCACCGAGATCGTGCGTGACCTCGTCAACGACGTCCACGGCGTGCTGGCGCTGAAGTCGATCCGATTGCGCCCGGCAGGCGCGACCATGTTCACTTCCATCGTTGTTGAGGTGGCCCGCACCATGCCGATCGACGACATCGTCAAGACCAAGAACGCCATCACCGCCGCGGTGCAGGAGCGCTTTCCCAATGCCGACATTACGGTGACGGCCAACCCCGTGGCACTGGACAGCGAGACAGTATTCCAGAAGGTCATGCTCATCGCCAGCCGGCGCAACCTCGCCATCCACCACCTCAATGCCCAGCAGATCGACGGCAGGCTGGCAATCAGCTTCGACCTCGAGGTGGACGGCTCGATGCCGCTGGGCGAGGCCCATGACAAGGCGACCGACCTCGAAGATGCGATCCGCAATGAACTTGGCAGCGATGCCGAGGTCGAGAGCCACATCGAGCCGCAGCCTGACCGCATGTTGCAGGGCCACGACGCACCAGCTGGCCTCACGGCGGAAGTCTCAGCCGCCCTGCTGGCGCTTGCCGCGGCCCATCCGCGGCTCAGCGACGTCCATTCGATCAGGCTGCGCCACAACGAGGAAGGGCTGTTCCTGCATTATCACTGCCGCTGCTCGCCCGATGACACGGTGGAGCAGATCCATGACGAGATCGACCGCGTCGAGGCGGGCCTCAAGGACCGCTTCCAGGACATCCGACGGGTGATTGCCCATGCGGAGCCACTGGGAGCGGAGAACCACGCGCTCTAGCTGTTGCCGTTGCCCGGGTCCCGGTCCATGTCCTCGCCCACCCGGGACAGGCGCTTGATGCGCTCGATCTCGGTCGGCGGCACCTCGACCCGGTGGGCAAAACCGAAGGCCTCGTAATAGGCGAACTCCAGCGGCACCATGATGGTGTGCAACTGAACGGAGCGCGCCAGGTTGCGCATCTCGAGGATCATGTCGGCGAGGTACTCCGCCGTGTCCCGCTGGCGGTCTGCAAGGCTTGGCACCGGCTTCATGCCCGCCGTCACCAGAATGGGGGTAGGCTTGGGAGCCTCTGCACGCCGTCTGTTCATGCCGTCCTCCAGTTGCGTCAGTTTCTAGATTCGCACTCTAAACGTGCTTATGAGGATTTAAAGCAACCTAAACTTGAATGGAGCTTGCATCGGTTAGAAAATTGCCTCGGCTTGAACCCGACGGGCGATGCCTATATGAGGCCCTGAAACCTGAACGGGACCATGTATGACAGTCGTCGTCGTTGAATCACCGGCCAAGGCCAAGACCATCAACAAGTATTTGGGCAAGGATTTCAAGGTCCTGGCCTCTTATGGTCATGTCCGAGACCTGCCCGCCAAGGATGGTTCGGTGCGCCCCGACGCCGATTTCGAGATGGATTGGGAGGTCGACGGCAAGTCCGCCAAGCGTCTGGCGGACATTGCGGCAGCCCTCAAGACCGACGACCGTCTGATCCTCGCCACCGACCCTGACCGCGAGGGCGAGGCCATTTCCTGGCACGTCATGGAGGTTCTGCGGAAGAAAGGCGCGCTCAAGGGCAAGGCCGTGCAGCGTGTGGTGTTCAACGCCATCACCAAGTCATCCGTGCTGGAAGCCATGCAGCACCCGCGTGACGTCGACGTGCCGCTGGTCGATGCCTATCTGGCGCGCCGGGCGCTGGACTATCTCGTCGGCTTCTCGCTCTCCCCCGTCCTCTGGCGCAAACTGCCGGGCTCGCGTTCGGCGGGCCGCGTGCAATCGGTGGCGCTGCGCCTGATCTGTGACCGTGAATTGGAGATCGAGGCGTTCCGCGCCCAGGAATACTGGACCATCGACGGCACCTTCGTGACGCCGAAGGGTCACGAGTTCCAGGCCTTCCTCAACGCCATCGGCGACAAGAAGCTCGGCAAGCTCGACCTCAATGACGAGGCCTCGGCCCGCGCCGTCGAGCAGGCGGTCAAGGGCCAGCCCTTCAAGGTGGACTCGATTGAATCGAAGCCCGCCAAGCGCAACCCCTACCCGCCCTTCCGCACCTCGACGCTCCAGCAGGAGGCCTCGCGAAAGCTTGGCTTCTCGTCTGCCCGCACCATGCAGATCGCCCAGCGCCTCTATGAGGGCGTCGAGCTCGGCGGCGAGACGGTGGGCCTCATCACCTATATGCGTACCGACGGCGTCGACATGGCGCCCGAGGCCATTGCCGCCACGCGCAACGCCATCCTCAAGAACTTCGGCGAGCCCTATGTGCCGCCCACCCCGCGCCTCTACACCACCAAGGCCAAGAACGCGCAGGAGGCCCACGAGGCGATCCGCCCGACCGAGATGTCCCGCCACCCCAACGAGGTGCGCCGTGTGCTCGATGAAGACCAGTTTGCGCTCTACGACCTGATCTGGAAGCGCACCATCGCCTCTCAGATGGAGAGTGCGGAGCTCGAGCGCACCACTGCCGATATCGGCACCGACGGCAAGGACGGCAAGCACTACACCTTCCGCGCCAATGGCTCGGTGGTGAAGTTCGACGGCTTCCTAAAGGTCTATACCGAGGGCCTCGATGACGGCGAGGACGAGGACTCGAAGCGCCTGCCCGCCATGGCGCGCGGCGACTCCGTTGGCGTCAAGAAGATCGAGGGCATACAGCATTTCACCGAGCCGCCGCCGCGCTATTCGGAAGCCTCGCTCATCAAGAAGATGGAAGAGCTCGGCATCGGCCGCCCCTCCACCTATGTGTCCATCATGGAAACGCTGCGCACACGCGGCTATGTGCGGCTCGACAAGAAGCGGCTGATCCCCGAGGACAAGGGCCGCGTCGTCACCGCCTTCCTTGAAAGCTTCTTCCGCCGCTACGTGGAATATGACTTCACCGCCGACCTCGAGGAGAAGCTCGACAAGGTCTCGGCCGGCGAGATCGACTGGAAGCAGGTGCTGCGTGACTTCTGGGTCGACTTCACGGCCGCACTTGCCGACGTCAAGGAACTGCGCGTCACCAACGTGCTGGATTCTCTCAATGTCATCCTCGCCCCACACATCTTCCCGCCGCGCGAAGATGGCGGTGATGCCCGCGCCTGCCCGTCCTGCGGTGGTGGTCAGCTCTCCCTCAAGCTCGGCAAGTTCGGCTCCTTCATCGGCTGCTCGAACTACCCCGAGTGCAAGTTCACGCGGCCCATGACACCCGGTGCGGAAGGCTCGGAAGCGGTTCCCGCCGAAGGCGTGCTGCTCGGTGTCGACCCCGAGACCGGAGAGAAGGTCACGCGCCGCCTCGGCCGCTTCGGGCCCTACCTCCAGCTTGGCGAGGCCGTTGAAGGCGAGAAGCCGCAGCGTGCCTCCATCCCGCGCAACAAGAAGCCCGAGGAGATCACGCTCGAAGAGGCGTTGAAGCTCCTGTCACTGCAG
>Ga0194051_1000238_pt1 | contig 32200 bp, 13 predicted proteins | sample SepL2320m_MetaG_FD_161275 | JGI IMG/M metagenome (GOLD analysis project Ga0194051, IMG submission 161275) | Anoxic zone freshwater microbial communities from boreal shield lake in IISD Experimental Lakes Area, Ontario, Canada - Sep2016-L239-20m | ecosystem: Environmental > Aquatic > Freshwater >... | reverse complement strand
GGATTGGCCGGTTGCGACGTGATGGTGGGGGCGGGAGGGGGCGGGGAGGCGATCGTCCAGGCGTACGTGGTTGCTGCGCTGGTCGAGGCCCCAACGGTGGCCTTCACCTTGAACGAGTGCTTGCCAACGGCCAGGCCGGTGTAGGTGATTCCGGTAGTGGCGCAGGAGGTGTAGGTCGTGGTGTCAAGGGCGCAAGTGAAGGTTGCGCCGGCAGCGGTGTCTGCGTAGGTGAAGGTCGCGGTGGTGCTAGTGGTACCGGTAGCCGGCCCTGAGGTGACCGTGGGTGCGGCAGTCGCTGCATACGCAGTGTCGACGATGCCCGCGGAGGCGAGCACGGTGGCAAGTGCGATGACCAGCGTGGCGAGCGATGCCCGTGTGCCGGTTGTCCTCACTCGCTCGCTGTGCTGTCGCATCGAATCTCCGTATCGGGGGGTGTGTGAGTTGGGTAAGTGGGAGTGCAACCAGTCGTCCGGCCAGATCTCAGGGGCGCACCCATGAGACCCGGCCGTCTGACCAGGTGAAGACGTGGGGCGACTCAGCGCCCTACGTCCTCAGGTGACTACGCAGCGTCGAGGATGACTCCGACGTCGCCGCCCTGACAGGCATTCTGATTGGCGTCCACATTGCTCATCGTCACCGTGACGGTGCCGCTGTAGGAACCGTCCAGGTTGGCGGTGGGCGTTCCGGCGTCAGCCGTGAACCAGGCAGCGCTGCAACCAGCCGGCAGAGTGGCAGGGTTGATCGACGCAGTGGCCGAGTTCAGCTTCTGCACGCCTCCACCGAGGTGGCTGATGGAGTAGCCCATCGACTCGGTGCCCGAACCCGGGAGGAGCGGACCACCGGTGGCAGCGTCGACTGTGACGTCCCAGGGTGATGCCGTTCCGACAGTGGCCGAACCGTTACCGGACCCGGTGGAGGTGAAGTAAGCCGCAGCCACTCCGCCAGTACCGAGGATGATGGCGGCGGTGAGTCCCGCAGCCGCAATCTTGCGCTTCGTGTTGAACATCTTTGCTTTCATGGTCCATCTCTCCTTGTTTGGTCTACGTATACGTATGCCAGGAAGGTGGGTTCGCCATTCGCTCCTCCCAGATTCAGGCGACCAGGTAACGGTCTGGGGATCAATGCACTTTCTGACTTCTTCCATACTGAGCCATCAGTGCGCCATAAGTCGTTCCTAAATTGCATGCAGTTAGGTTGCGAAATAGGTTCCTGTATCTCCCCTGTACTGGTAGGACTGTCCCTCTCTGGAACACATAGTCCCTGGTAGTGGGTCCGCAATACCTCGGTGGAGCCGCGGCCACCGAAAGTGTCCAATCCAATGTTGGTTGGACATTCCGATCTCATTCGTCATTTGATTCACATTTCATCGGAGATCTATTGAAGACACGGCCAGTTCCCGATTGCCTCACTTCCGAAGTCGCTCGGTGGGTCCGGTCCTGCCTCTGAAGGTCTCGCCGTACGATGCATGTACGGGCACCGAACGTCGGCCGAACGTCATCGGGGCACCACCCAGCCCGCCGATGCGTCTGCCTGTTGCATCACGTCAAATCCTCCGCGAAGCCTGATTCATTGCATCATCTAAAATCTCCGGATGGCCGTGCTCGCTGAAAGTCCGGCTCACAGGGGCCTTGACCGGGGCGAGAGCCTTGGAAAGTACAAGGCGCTCGAGCTGCTGGGTGAGTGCGCTGATCTCCCGATAGAGTTCCCCCGGTCGACCTCTACCACCGGGCCCTGACCCAGCTCGGCTCTGCCTACCTGCCCATCGGCGTGCACTCACCGGGCCACATCGCGGCCACCGACGAACTGGCTCGCGAACAACTGTGGCCTCACATGAAGCTGATGCGCGACCGGATTGGTGCCGAGCGGGGCTGGGGACCGATGAGCCGGGCCGAGTTCGACCAGCAGGCCGGACCTGACGGATCTCTCTATGTCGGCTCCCCCGAGACGGTGGCGACCAAGATCGCCACTACCGCTCAAGCGCTGCAACTGTCGCGTTTCGACATGAAGTACAGCGCTGGCCACCTGCCCCACGAGCTGATGATGGCCAGTATCGAGCTCTACGGCACCCAGGTAATCCCCCGGGTGCGCGAGCTGCTGGCTGCGTGAGGTATGTGCCGGGGCTACCAGTCGCCGCCTACCAGGCGTGTCCTGACACCCGTACTCCGGACGGCCTAGCGCCGGCGGTACAGGTCAGCCCGATGGTCGACCCGCAGTACTCGCACACTGCAGTCTTCGTCCACGATCTCGTAGATCACCCAGTTCGGGCCTCGGCGAACTGACCAGAGCCCGGCAAGTTGGCGCGGCAGTGGTTGCCCAATCCGGGCGGGCGCTTCGACCAGGGAGCCCAGCAGGAACTCCACGATGGCGGCGGCTACGCCTTCGGGAAGTCGCCCCAAAGAACGATCTGCAATGGCCGTCACGACCAGGCGATAGCTGCCGCCTGTCGCCGATCGAGTTACTTGGCCCGGAGAGCGTCGGCATCAACGAATAGTCATAGGTGTTGCAGCCAGCCAGAGTGGCTCCGTCCTCAGGCGGTCGCGCCACTCTCGCGCTCGAGCACGGCAGCCGAGGCCAGGATGTTGTGGGCCACGAACGACCGCTCACGCTTGGAACGGATATCGAGCAGCTCGGCCTTCAGCGCGTGGGCCTCGTCCACCTGGTCGCCGCCGTTGAAGATGACGAAGTCGACCAGGTGCAGGGCCCGCTGAATCTCGGCGGTCTCCTCGGATGCACCCAGTACCCGGGCCCGCTCCATCACCGGGGCTGTGCCACCGGTCAGGGCTACGATCTCGGTCGCCACCTCGACGCGCGAGCTCGGGAAGATCATCGACGGGTTGCCGTCGTACCATCCCATATAACGGCGCATGATGTCGCGCACCGCGAAAGCGGTGCATCCGTAGAGCGGCTGCAGGTACGAGCTGGCGGCCAGCTCATCGGGCAGCTCTACCTCGGCCAGGATCTGCTCCTGCCATTGGCCCTCGTTGAGGCGGCGAACCACTTCACTGTCGAGATAGCGGAGCGCAGTGGCTGTGGTCAGCAGCATCTCCTGAGCGTGGTCGCCGAAGACACCTCCGTGGCCGGAGACGACCGACAGCGGCTCTACCGCAGCCATCTCTTCGAGAGCCTCGGCCCACTCCAGCACGTAGCGCTGTACCCGGAACGGGGTACCTGCGTTCGGAAGGGAGGACACGATGAAGTCGCCACCCACGATGACCCGGGCACCGGGCACCCACACCCAGGTGTGATCATCGGTCTCCCCTAGTCCGTGACGGCATTCGACGAGCAGGTCGCCTAGTCCGTCGAGGAGGAGCCGGTCCTCGTAGGCGATGGTCGGCGGGAAGTACTTGGCGTTGCGGACAACGTCGCCGCCGCCTGGGCCCCAGATGGCGAACTGAGCGTCGAAGGTGCCAGCCAGGTGGCCGGCCGTCTTGGCGTAGCGCTCGAACCGCTTGACCACGTTGACATGACCCACAATGTCAGGAGCATCGTGGCCCCGGGCGGCGGCATCTTTCATGATGGCCGGGGTGCCGAACGCATGGTCGTAGTGACCGTGGGTATAGATCACGTAACGCACAGGCAGGTCGGTCAGTTGGCGGAGTTCGCGGACCACGCGGGGGCCGTTGGTGAACAGCCCGGGATCGACGATGGCCGCCCCTTCTGACCCGATCAGGATGGTGGTATTGCCGAATCCAGCCAGAAAGAACACTCCGGGGGCGATCTCACGAGCCTCTTGTTCGACTCGGGACTCACCCAAGGCTTCGGGCCCGGCTTTCGGGAACGGATCGGTGGCGCTGGTCATGGATTCCTGCCTGTCGTCGTCGGGAACCGAATCCTAATAGCGGTAGGTCGATCCGTCGGATGTGCCAAGCCGATGGCTCAACGACTTTTCCGGTGACTCTGCCCATACCCACACGTTCTAGGTGTCATAAGTATGCTTCCCGAGACCGGAAGCGTCTCGGCCGCCGATGGCCCCAACAGGTCACAGCCAGCGCATCCCATCGCCCCATCGCCCCCATCGCCCGTCCCTCCACTGTCCACTGACCACGCACAGGAGTACCGAATGAGCACCTCTCACCAGCACGCCACCCACCGTGACGCCCGATCATTGCGAGGTGGGTTCACCACCTTCACCTCGGGAGCGCTCTCCTTGGTCAGCCTCCGGCCGATGGCCATCTTCGCCGTCGTGCCCACGGCCATCTTGGTCGCCGGTCTGGGCTCGTGGATGCTCTTTCCGATCATCCTCGCCCTGACCCTGATCGTCGCTCTGGTCTTCGGCGAACTGGCCTCCCGGTACCCCCTCGAGGGCTCGGTCGCCGTCTGGTCGCGCCAGTTGATCGGCCCCCGCACCGGCTGGCTGACGGCCTGGCTGTACATCTGCGCCTATGGCGTCCTCGCCTCCTACGTCAGCTACAGCGCCAGCCAAAAGTTGCTGGTCCTGTTTGGCCACGCCCGGCCCACCTCGATGTCCATCGACCTGCTGTGCGTCGGACTCCTGGTCGTGGCCACCTTGATCAACGCCATCACCCGCAGTGTGCTGAAGATCTTTGCTGTCGTGGTGGCCGCCATCACCGTGGTCACCTGCCTGGTGGTCAGCACCATGCTGCTCATCTCCCATCGCCACCACGGCGTGGGTGATCTGTTCCACTCCTCGGCCAACGGTGCCCACGGTTGGGCGTGGGTGACCGGTGGTCTGCTGGCTGCTGCGGCCGCTACCGGAGTCCTGCGGGGCTTCGAAATGCCGGCCGAGGTGGCCGAAGAGGTCGAAGACCCAGAGCGCAGCGTCCCGAAAGCCATCGTGTGGTCGTACATCGCTGCAGCCGCACTGGTCCTCTATACCAGTGCCGCCCTGTTCCTCTCCTATCCGACGACCGTGGCTCAGATATTGGACCCGGCCGGCTCCGTGCAGATCGAGCTCGGCTCATCAGCCGGGCACATCGTCGGCTACCTGACCGTCCTGGCCTACTTCGCCGTGGTGGTCATCGCCATCATGGCCTCGTCCCGCACGGTGTGGATCAGTGCCCGTGACCGCGAGTTCCCGGCCAGTGGCTACTTCTCTACCCTTTCGACCAAGCACCGGCTGCCCGTTAAGGCCATCGTGCTCGTCGGTGTGGGTGCAGCCCTCCTGCCGTTCGTCTCCAGCGCCAACATCAAGCAGGACCTGTACGCCTCGGCACTGGCCGCCCTGATGATCGCCTATCTGCTGCCGGTGTTCGGCGCACTGCGGGCCCGCAGTGCCAAGCGGTGGATCCCGGGACCGTGGTCCCTTGGTGGCTGGGGCACGCCGCTGCTTGTCATCGCCCTCGCCTTCACGGCCGCCACTGTCGTCAACGTGGTGTGGCCCCGAGTCGCGCTCTACGGTCTGGGCAGTGCCCAGTGGGGCCCGCTGGTCTCCATCGTGGTCATCGTGGCTGTCGGACTCCTCATCGGCGCATGGGCCTTCCGCGACGACGGCGTGCACACCCGGCACTTCGGACACGTCGACCTCGATCTTGAGCCCAGCCGGCTCATGCACCCAGGGACCTGTGTCGTCTGCTTCAAGCCGCTCGAGGCCGACACCGAGGTCTGGTGGGACCCCGAGGCCCACACCACCTCGTGTATCCACTGTCACGAACTCGCGCTCCATGTTCGAGAGAATCCCGATGCCGACGATGCGGCCCTGTTGGCCATGGCCGGCCATGAGCCCTCGACCTCTACCTTGGACCGGGTCCGCGACCGCGGCTGGCATGGCGACCACGGCGACCACCCCCGGACCCATTGGAAGTCCACTCCAAAGCAGTAGGGACTACTTCGCACTACCCGGTTTGCACGGCACTACCCACAGAAGTGCGACGCCTGGCCATCTGTGAGTAACCTTGTAGAGATAGGTTCACCATTGGGTGGGCTGAGTGGGTGTACGGGCAGAGTAAGGGCAGGGTACGGGTCGTCGGCGTTGTGCCGCCTTCGGTCCCAAGGAGGGGCATGCGCAAATTCCGTCGAGCCATCATGGCCGTGGCGATCGGGGCAGTGGCGATCGCTATCGTCGCTCCCGGGTCCACCGAAGCCGAGGCGGTCACGCCACTGGCTCCCCTGTTCCACGGTTCTGTGCTGAAGCACGCCAAGGTGGGCAGGGCCTTCCACGCCACCGTTGCCGCCAAGGGCCGCCCCGTAGCGGCCATCACCGCCACTACCGCGCTGCCTGCCGGGTTCACCTTCACTGACCTCGGGATTGGAAGAGGGACCCTGGCTGGCACGTTCGCCGTCCCGGGCACGTTCGTCATCGGCTTCCAAGCCACCAACACCGACCCAGCCACCAACATCCAATGGACAGCCACTGAGTCCCTGACGGTGACGGTGACCGGCATCGCTGCCGTCTCCACCTACTGCGGACAGCGGACAGGGGCGCCTGCGACCAGCAAGGTCATGGTGATCTACGAAGAAAACCACAGCTACTCCTCGATCATCGGGTCCGCTTCGGCCCCCACCATCAACTCCTATGCCCAGAGTTGCGGCAAGGCCACTAACTACCAGGCACTGACCCATCCCTCGTTGCCCAACTACATGGCATCCACGTCCGGGGTGTCCTACGCATCGTCACCGTGGTCCAGCGACTGCTCACCGTCGGTCTCGTGTTCGACTGCCAACAACAACATCTTCAACCAGGTCGGTCCCACCCATTGGAAGAGCTATGCGGAGTCGATGACGTCCAACTGCTCGGGTAGTGGACCCAGTGTCGCGTCCCGGCACATCCCGGCCGAGTACTACACCAATCTGGCCTCTTCGTGCGCCACGAACGTCGTGCCGCTCGGCACCACCACGTCCGGTGCGCTGCATGCAGACGTTGCCGCCGGGACGATTCCCACGTTCACTACCGTCACCCCTAACCAGATCAACAACATGCACGACGGAACCATCACCCAGGGCGACAACTGGTTGTCCACCTGGATACCGGTGATCACCTCGGGCCCTGACTACCAGTCCGGGCACCTCACCATCCTCATCGTGTGGGATGAAGGCTCGGGCAGCGGCAACATCGCCAGCACCGTGGCCATGCTGGCCATCTCCCCCTACGTAGTTCCGGGAACATCATCAGCGACAGCTTTCACCCACTACAGCCTGCTCAAGGCAGCAGAGGACGTGGCCGGCGTGTCCGAGTTGGGACTGGCCGCTACTGCCAACAGCCTGCGGACGGCGTTCGGCTTCTGAGCGAGGCACACGATGATCAGCCCTGATCGGTGTGGTCAGGCGCTGATCGGTGGGTCTGGCGCTGGCAGCGCCGTCAGACCAGTGGGTCAGGCGACCGGGGTGAACGAGGACTGACACGAGACGTGCTTCCCTCGATAGGTGACAGCGGCAGACACCACCACGGTGACCCCGACCGGTGACGATCTGATGGCCAGCGGCACCACCAGTACCCCCGTACTGTCCGTCACACCTGCGTGCACCGTGGTGGTGCGCGGATAGGCGGCGCTCACCTTGACTTGCGCTCGAGAGGTGGAGTTCACGGTGACCGACTCTTCGGTGTGGCCTTGGGCTGGGTGCGGGTCAGATACGGAGACCGTGCAGCCGGTCAGGGTCGCCGCCGGGGCGATGACGTGGTCCGGCTGCGGCACGGCCGTGGTCGGCACGGAATCGGATGTTCCGCCTGGCGAACTGGCCTGGGTTGTCGCCGTCACTGGATGTGGCACGGGAAGGACCACCTCTTTCCCCTGGGCAAACAAGGTGATGCCCACAACGGTCGCCACGGCGACGATCACAACCACGACCACGTTCCGTCTGTTCATTTCGTACCTCCGGTCGGGGCCGCCACGAGGATCGAGTGCAGCGTCTGCAGGTCCTTGTCTCCGTAGCGGGTGAGGGGCACCAGATAGGTGCCTTCGTCGATCTCATTCCAACTGATCACCATCCACCCGTCAGGAGCAGCTTTGGAGTTCCCGGTGTACAGGTCAACCATGGTCTGGCCATCGAGCCGAGGCACACAGCTCGAGCCACCGCCGATCACCTTGTTGTACCCGGGGGCCAGCGGACTGAAGAACTTCTTGGCCGTGCCGTCGGGGTTGCGGGTGGAACGGACCTCAGTGGCAAGTTTCTTGATCAGGGCGAACGATGCTGGGTTCTTGATCGGGTTCTGACTGGACCAGTAGTACTGATCGGCATCGAAGTCCGCCGCTTTCGCACTGTTCCACGTCGCCCAGTTCTCATCTGCCACCAAGTAGAAGTGGGGACGCCACGCAGCACTGGTCGCGTCCAGGAAGGCCTGCGGGTACTTCCGGGAACCCATCATGACCAGCGTCGGCCGACCGCTGTTGGAGTGGTCGAACGCCGAGTCGGTTCCGTAAGTGGTTTGGAGATACTGCAGGTCGTTGTCCATGGCATCGCGGGTACGTATGGCCGCTGATGACATGTAGGCGATCCAGAGCGTGAACGGGGTGCCGGCCTGGTTGACCTGATGAACAGCGGCCACCAGGGCGGCCAGGCGACGATTGAACACCGACCCCGTGGCTGTCTGATCTGGCTCTCCGGTCCCGGCCCACCCGACGGCGAACCCGGTCAAGCCCGACTTGGCCGCCAGCACCACATCTTCGTGGATGCGTGCCGGATCGTTCTGGGTCCACAGATCCTGGGCCACATCGGTCAACTGGTTGCCCGGGTAGTTGTTGACCACCGTGCAGCCGTCTCCGCTGAGGGTCGCGGGCAGTGGGAGCGGTAGGGCCGAGTAGGGGTAGTTCGGCCCCAGCCGCTTGTGCCAATGGACGGTGTCCCACCACAAGTAGTAGAAGGCGAACGCTGGATGGGCAGCCCCCGCAGGCGCCACCTTCGACGGGCGGGTAGTGGTCGGAGCCGCCGATGTGCTCGATGTCGATGTCGATGTCGAATCCGAGGCGCACGCCGACATCGTGAGAACTAGAGCGAGTGCAGCCCCGACGACCCTGATGGTGCCTGACGTCCTAGTGAGCACTCGCATCAGCTCCGTTACCAGCCGCTGCCTGCACATGCTTGCGACGGAGACGTCGGCCGAGGAACCCGATTCCGACCAGAACTCCGAGGACGAATACAGCCACAGCCAGCAGTTTGAGGAAGTCCTGCTTGGTGATCACGACACTCGTGGTGGTGTCGGACCGCGACAGGTGCACGGTGGATTTCGGCGCCACTAGACCCCCGGTTACTTTGACCTGGTAGTCGCCGGGAGGCAGGTTGTCGACCGTAGCCATATGACCCGGACCCAGGGGCCGCACGAGGGTGCTCTGGTCTGGATAGGTGAGCCCGAAGTTCTTGCCGATCGGCTTGCCAGACAGCAGGTCATTGCCAGTGATGGTGAGGGAGAAGAGGGCTACCGGGATGTCCCATACCAGCGAGTCCGTGGCGGTAAACCGCTGCTGACCTTGGTTGACTACGCTTGCTCCCTTGATCATCACCGACTGCAGTGCGTAAGTGACGACGCTGCCCTTGATCCCATTGGACACCCGCACCGGTCGGGTTGCCATGATCCAGTTGGGCGTGATCAGCTGCGGTCCGGTCCACACGATGGCTCGCCCCAGGCTGTCACGGAATGTGGCACTGGTCACCTTCGAGGCAGGGAACGTCTCGCCTTTCGGCGTCAGGAACCGAACTCCCACCAGATGCTCCACATCGAGTTCGACCAGAAGCGCTCGCGTGAACGCTCCGTGATCAGGGTTGTTGAGGAACCGGTCCATCCTGACCCGCACGGCGGGGCTGATGACCTGCTGGGGAAGGACGAGGCGCTGTCCGACATTATTGAGCTGAGGGTCTTCGATCGTGGCCTGACCGTTGTCATCGGTGACCCCGACTACTCCGTCGATCGAGAAGTGGACCCCGCCCAGATGCGGGACCACCTGCACCGTGACCGTCTTGGTGGTGACGGCTTGGGCGGGCGACGCTGGGACCACCGCGCCACACAGCACCAGCAGGGCGAGGCCCGAGGTGGAAACGACCCGAAGGCCTAGGCGTCTCATTACTGCTTCCTGGGGGCTGCGTCTGCCACCGCCTGCTTTGCCCCTTCGAACCTGCCCTTGGCCAGGTGGAACTCGCTCTTCTTGCTCTTTGGCGCCGACTTCCAGGTCGTCCGAGCTCGTTCCATATACGCCGCGGGGTCATCCGCCTGATCGCCCTCGTTCTTACCCAAGGCGTAGCCCTGGGCGTAACTCAGCCGAGCGCTTCCAGCCAATGGGGCCCCGATTACGTCACGCGGAGAGAACTCGGCATCATCGATGAATGTCTTGCCATCGAACTGCTTTGCCTCCGCCAGATCAGCACTGGCCTCTGAGTAAGCCGCGGCCATGCCCCGTTGCGCGGCCGCGGCAACCGGGTCCGACTTGTCGAGCAACCTATTGGCGGCACGGGAGCATTCCGATGCTGCACGGTCATGGCTGGACCCATTCACCCAACTCATCGGAACCCGGTCGTGGCCATCCTGCCAAGCATCGTGCTCTGCCGTTCCGACATCGTACGGATTGGACTCGTGAGCCAGAACGAACAAGGTCGGGGTCGGTTCGGCCTTCTTGGTCGGGGTCGGTTCGGCGGGAATTCGGACCGGTCGCCGCGCCACGGTCGATTCCACCGTATTTCCTCGGTAGCCCACCGGAGCAAAGACGTCATCTTCTAGGTCGTCGACCGTCAGCCCAGCACTCCGGTACCGACGGAAGGCAAAACCGAACAGGAGTACTGCACCCAGCAACGCCATGATGTACAGGACGTAGATGACGAGTACATCTGGACGCGGTGCAATCAGGGCGCCCTTCGACAGAGGGGCGATCAGCGGCGCGATGGTCTGTTGATGCAGATCAACCCCGCTCAGGAGGTTTCCCCCGGTACTTACTTGGGGCGTGAGGAAGGGCAGTCCGAATACCCGGTCGATCAGCCCCGGGATCGAGGTGGTGTTCATCTGCCCGTGATCCACGCCACCCGACTTGGAGAACGGGGACACCAGTATCACTGGCACCCGGATCCCTTGCGCCACTCCTCCCATTACCGGCGGTGCCGCGTGGTCGTACCATCCACCGGCATCGTCGTAGGCCAAAAGGAGCACCGTGCTGTTCCACTCTGGACTCTGCATCAGGGCATTGATGAGGGACTTGACGAAGAACTCGCCCAGCGTTGGATTCAGGGGCGACCGCTCAGAGTTGACCGTGCCGGTGACGTAGGAGACGGCAGGGAGCTCCCCGTTGACCAGGTCGTCGTAGTACTGGCCCGTGTCGACGATTCGTCCGGCTCGGTCTGGGTTACCGGTGATGGCCGGCATGGACAGCAGGGGAACTCTGGCTTGTTGGGCCGTGCTCTGCGTCTCCACCGACCCCGTGTAGTTCTGGACGTAGTACTTCCACCCGAGGTGCGCTTGATCGAGCTGGTCGAATACTGTCGGGACCACGATGCCGCCCGCCGGTGGGGTGTTCGTCGTGAGTCCGCCGTCCTGGCCGGACACCGCCGCCAGCCGGTTGGGGAGCGATCCTGCGCGCGATGTGGCGAAGAAGTTGTCGTAGAGCGTGAACCGGTCGGCCAGGCTCCAGTAGTAGGGAAGATCCTGGCGCCTCAGGTTGCCGACCGAGGTCGATCCGATGGAGAGGTTGGGCTGAGCCACGACGAACCCATCCATCTTTCCGCCGTTGATAGCTCGCTCAGTGGTGCGCAGCGTGTCGCTCAATCCAGCCCGGGACTGGTTCGGATTCAGGTGGTACGGCTTGATGCAGCTGGTCGAGCCGACAGTCAACGGAAGGCACACTCCGGCGGGGATGTTGTTGACTCCGGCACGAGTGCCGAAATAGTTGTCGAACGAGTGACCGCTCTGCATCACGACGACCACGTGCTTGATCACCGGCGAAGGTGTGGCCGCCGCATCTGTCGCCGCACCAGCCTGGGATACGGGTGCGACAGTCGCCATGCATGTTGCGGCCACCGCCGCCGCAATCAGGCCAGCGAAGGTCCGACCCCTCACGGTCGGACCTGATAGATCACTACCACGGGTCGCCCGTCCACCCGCCCGGTGTAGACAGGAATGCCGTGGTGTTTGGCTATCAGGGCCTGGAGGCGGCGGGCGGTGGTCGGCGACCGGTAAGCCGAATAGGCATCCCAGACCAGATACGAGAATTGGCCCTGGTGAATGCTGAGATCAGGGTTGTAGACCGGCGAGTACGACGGGTTCCGGTGGAGCGGGTCCGAGCTGACCGACAACCCCTGGGTCGGGCGGTGCCCGTAGTAGGTGAGGATGTTGGCCATGCTCGGGCCCACGGTCAGGAGTTCCGTTCCGGGAATCAGATGCGCGCCGACCCAGTATCCGGCGTCGCGCCCCCCGGGGATGCCACCGCCTCCTGCCAAGACCGAGGCACCCGCTGACGAATAGACCGTCGACCAGGTGCCGACCAGGAGCGAGGCCACCACCAGGGCAGCCACCGCCGGTCGAGCCACCGCTCCGGTTCCCATCTTCCAGCGTGCCGGGAGGTGCCACACCATCAGGCCGCGGGCAGCCAGCACGGCCATGGCCGGGGCCACGGGGAGAAGGTACTGGAACCCTTTCAAGGGGTAGATCTCGAAGGCGGCCAGCGGCACCAGGATCCAGCAGACCAGGAGCAGCGCCCGCCAGGTCCGGTTCACCCGGAACAAGAGGGCGACCCCGGCAGCCAGTACGACCAGCCACCCCATCGACGCGGGTATGACAGTCAGATAGAAGGTGGCGTCATGGTTCGAGGTGCGAGCCAACTGCCATGCCAGGTAGTTCGAACCCGTCGATGACCGACCAGCGACACTCATCACCAAAGGAAAGGTGATGCTCACCGCGGCCACGACTCCGCCGAACAGCACGAGGGTGCGCACCGGTCGGCGGATCTCGGAGCTCACGATGATGAAGACGACGAAGGCGCCGGCCACGATGACACTGGTCTCCTTGGTCAGTACAGCCAGACCCATGGTTGCCGCAGATGCCAGGAGCCAATCGATGCCCTTGGTGCGTACGAACCGGGCGAACATCCAGAACGCCAAGGTGATGCAGAGCACGGCTGGGCCATCGAGGAGCAACTGGCGAGTGACCCCCACGTGATAGGGCATCAGGGCCAGGATGAGCGCAGCCAGCACCCCGGTCTTGGATCCGAAGAGCTCGCGGCCGATCAGGAACACGACGAACACCGTCGCTAGCCCCAAGAAGGCCACGAGGACACGGGCGATCACGTCATGGGTGCCCGATCCGAACAACGGCGATATCAAGACCGGCAGGAACAGCGGGTGGGCGCGGAACACCGGGAACTGAGTGGTGTACAGCGGGTTACCGGCCAGAGAGGCAGCCTGGCCGGCATACACCGCTTCGTCACTGTTGAACCCCGAGCTGTTCAGATTGACCAGCCGAACGGCCATGGCCACCAGCATCGTCAGCACCAGCCAGACCCGGGGGGTCATGCGGTACATCCAGCCTGTCTGTGTGGCTGTCTGGGCAACTGCGGGTTCTGCGTCACTCCCTGGCTCACCTGGAGCCAGTCCCTCGGCGAGCTCTGGTGCTCGTTCGTCACTCACGACCGCCACGGCCGCTCCCAACTACTCGATATGTCCCTCTGCACGAGTACCGGGGAACTGGCCATTACGGAACTGATGCTGCAATAGTCGTTTGCTTCAGTCGTTGTCGGCCTGCATTGCGTTCTCCGTCTCTCGACGGAGCGACGAGGCGAACTCGACGTGGTCGCTGACGAAGGAGGTCGGCACGACCGGTCCCGTGCTCCTGGCTTCGAGGATGTCCTCGCACCAACTGAAGTTGTCCGAGCCGAGACGGGTGATGCGCACGCTCTCGATGGCGCTGATGAGGATGAGCCGCTCGCGTTCACGCAGTTCCTCACAGCCCACTCCTCCTACCGACATCATCGGGGAAACGTACCTATAGGGGGGGAACCCGTAGGCATCTTCCGTGTTCTCCAGGAGCTCGACCACCGCTTGGGACTGGCTGACCGGGCTCTTGTGTGGCTCTCCACGTTCGATGATGTAGATGTCTTCGATCGTGGTGACAGTGCCCAGGTCACACGGTACCAGGCGCTGTACGAAGTACTTGGGCGGGGGGATGACCCGCTGCATCCATCCGTTGATCGTCATGATGGGCACGTTGGAGTCCGCCAACTTCATGGCGAACCCACGTCCTTCCTTGGAATGGAGACGGCTCTGCACTCGCAGCCAGAGCCACTCACTCCGGCTCAGATCCCCGGCATCCACGGCCCGCAGCGTGTGCTGGCTGATGGTAAGCGGCTTCGGGAAGCAGCGGGCCACTCCGGCGCTATCGATGATCGTCATATCGTCTGACAGGAAACGTCCTTCGCTGGTGCGCAGGAGCTTCAGGACGGTACCGGTCTTGCCGGTGTCGGTCCGAGCCGACAGCACCAGGCCCTTGCCGTTGACGTCCATGCAGGCGGCGTGGAGCAACATGTATCCACGGTCTACAAACACGAAGCGCAGGAGCGCCTCGATGACGTTGGTGTAGAGCACGTGGGGGCTGTGGGCTAGCGACTTGCTGGTGGTCACCTTGATCTGGTCCCCGAACTCGATAGCGAAGTTGGCCGACAGGCGCCCGAAGTGCTCCTCCCACCGCATGGTCTTCTCATCGGCGGACTGGACCATCCGGGTCCGGGTCCGCAGACCGGGCAGTGATCCGATCCGCACCGAGATATCCGGCGTGGATCCGTCGCGTGCTCCCCTGGCCTGCTCGAAGTAGGTCAACTCCGGAAGGGTGACGTCGCTGCCGATCGTCAGGATCCCGTGGAGGTCGTAGAAGTGGCGGTATGTCGGGGACGGGGTCCGGCCGCTACGACCAGCTCCGGCCTTGGGATCCTCGACCAAGAAGTTGATCGGACCGATCTTCGTAGTGCTGATGATTCCGCTTGCCATTTCACTATCCCCTTTGTAGATGAACCTGTCGCTGATACCGAACCTGACCAAAAACACCGCCACGAGCGTGACCACGTTGGCCAGGACCACTGGCATGTGCATCACCTCGATCAACAGGGCGAGGAATGGCAGACGGGCCAACATCACCGTGTTGTTCAGAATGCTGAATCGGATGTACCGCCGCCACGTGCGGCCCTGCTCTCGACCACGGAAGACGAAGATCTCCATGCCAGCGAAGTTCCATGTGGTCGAGACCTGGGTGGCGAGCACTGCCGCCCACACGTAGGGCAGATGGGCGAAGCGGACGAACGCCCAGAAGGCGAGCGCATTGACGACCAGCCCGGTGGCGCCCACAGCGCCGAACCCGATGGCACGGCGCAAGCGAGGAGTCCCTACGGTGCCCATCCGCAGGCGGGTCAGATGATTGGCGAACCGCATGCCTTCGCGGAAGCTGGCCTTGCTCTCGCCCGTGTGGCGCTCGGCGAAGGTGAAACCCACCTCGGCCACATCGAGGTCACAGCGGGCGACCATCTCGAGCAGGATCTTGAACCCTTTTGGCTCCAGAAGATCGACGTCCACGGCGGCCCGACGAAAGGCGAAGAATCCGCTCATCGGGTCGGTGACGTCACCGAGTCGACGGGGAAAGGCCATCTTGGTGATGGTGGTCGCCGAGCGGGACACCCCCACCCTGGCCAGGTTGGCCAGCCCGGCACCGTCGCCCTCCTCGCGATAGCGGCTGGCGATGACCACATCGGCCTGGCCGTGCTCGAGGGGCTGCAGGAGATCAGGGATCGTCTCCGGCGGGTGCTGGAGGTCACCGTCCATCACGACCACGAAACAGCCGGAGGCGGCCCGCATCCCGGCCACGACCGCACCGCCGAGGCCACCCGTCTGCTCGTCCAGTTCGCGGTGGATCACTTCGACCGGAAGGCTGGTGCCGGCCGCCACCGACTTGATGACTTCTGGCGTGTCATCGGAACTGTCATCTACGAAGATCAGCTGCGCTGAACCCTCGGGCAGGACTGCTTCGAGCCGCGCCACCAACGGGGCGATGTTTCCCCGCTCATTGCGTGTGGGAATGATGACGCTTACTTTTATATTGCCCATTACCTCATACCTCCCGGCACATCGAAATAACAAAATCCACTATGCCGTTGAAGTATGTAGCCTCCACTACCGTATTCATCACTAGAGTTCCCCTCGTCCATTCCGGTCGCCAACGCCACGTCCGGTACCCTGCCCACGGCGCCGCCCCTGGAGGAACCCACGCCTAACCCACGCCTACTCCCTAACGCCACTAGGGCAAACCCGACAACTGCCGTGTTGCTTGCGCTGGATGGAGTGACCCTTCTAACTTCAATTGTCAATGTAGTAGATGGCGAGCAGATGAACAAGGCGTAAAGACTAAATGAACCCAAATACAACTAGAGTTTTGCGCTGCGTGCTGACACCACCACTATGAGTGATGATATGGCCTATCAGAATGCCTCTGGTCTCAGTGAGAAGAGGCCAGGCCGGAGGTGACCTCCTCGACCTGAGGCGATCTATCGACTTACGGGATGGTTTCGCAACTTCCCCCGTGCAGCCCACACTACGGCCGACCGCGTACCGAATCAGGTGCAGATCAGTGGCACATCAGGATCGACTTTGGTGCCGTTCGCCTGCCGTCCCAATCCCGATGTAGGAGGCGTGCTCAGCACCCCTCGCAGGCTCTAGGCCTGGTCGGTGCCGCTCGTGTTCCTCGTCTTGTCACGCGGGAACCGGCGACGGTCCATCTGGGCGGTAGAGACATCTTCGATGATCAGGCCGCAGCGGTGGCACTCCCAGCGACGCGCTGGCGGGTAGGACAGCGCCCAAAGGTCGTGCGATACACAGCTGCAGATAGCACGCTCCATCAGTTTGATCACGTCATTGAATGTACCGGGTGGGACGTCCAATTGGGTGGCAACACCGATTTGTCGAGAGTTGAGGCGTTGCCCGTCGTCTGTCCTCTTGTTGAGTACCCCCACGTCGACCACCCCTATGCCCAGCGGCGGCGGTATATTGAGACCCCTACTGGTCGCCACACTTTGGCGACCACCTCCCTTGGCGCAGGCCAGTTCTTCGGAGCGACATGAATACTGACCCCGTCCCACGCGACCAGGATCGTCGCCCCGTGGTCGCCGTCGACTTCGATGGGACCCTGACCCGCCGTGACACCTTGCGCCAGTTCCTGTTCCGGGTTCAGCCTCCAATGGTGCTGATCAAGGCGTTCGCCTCGCACGTTCCCTCGATCGCCCGATCGTTCCGAGGAGATGACGAGCGCAACCATGCCAAGGCGGTGGTCTTCTCGGACATCCTGGGTGGGATGCCTCGCATCGATGCAGAGGCTGCAGCTATCGAAACGGCTCAAGCCATCACCGAGGCGATGCTCAAGACCGACGTCGTGGCCCGGATCCGGTGGCACCAGAAAGAGGGGCATCGGGTCATCGTCGTCAGTGCATCCTTCATCAACTACGTGGCCCCCGTCGTCGGCGAGCTCGGCATCGACGAGGTCATCGCCACCCGGTGGGAGGTCGACCCCGTGACCGATCGTCTGACCGGCCGGTTCGAGGGCGCCAATGTCCGTGGCGAGGCCAAGGTCGACCTACTGACCGACCACCTGGGCGGAACGTGTGCACTGGAATACGCCTATGGGAACAGCAGAGGCGATGTCGCCATGCTGGCCGAGGCCAAGAATCCGGTGTGGATCGGTCGAGGAACAATCACCGAGGTTCCGCAAAGCACTCGCTGACGATAATCGGATCCGTGGGCGGCCGCTCATGGCTGCTGATCAGATCAGGATGATTCAGATGCCGATCCGGCTGGTCCCAAACGCAGCGTCGTCGAACAGCACATCCCACGTGCCACTCCCCGTCTCACCGATCTGCATCTGTCCGATAGATGCGGCTGTGGTGGTGGCCGTGCCGACCGAGGTCAAAGCAGACACGGCGGCACCATCCAGCCACACCTCGACCGTGCTGGTCGTGCCGCTCAGTGCGATGTGGAGCTCAAGGGTGTGCCAGCCAGCAGCCACTGCGGTGGTGCTGGTCGTGTTGGTATTGGCCCCGTCGTTACGGAACCCGAGGAACCCACCGGCGGTGACGTAGAGGTAGCCGATGGAAGTGCCGGATGCGTCGCGCAGCCGCATCAGGTTGACCTGGCTGGCCTGGCTCTTGATCTTGAAGCCCAGTCGGGCGTAGCCATTGGTGTAGGTCGAGGCCAAGGTCTGCTTGGCATACGTTGCCCCGGTGGTGGTGTTGCCTTCGGCGGCGTACGTGCCCGAGCGCACGTCGGTGCTCTGGACGGCGAGTCCGGCAGTGGTCGTCCATCCGGTCAGACTTCCAGCCTCGAACCCGTTGGAGAAGAGCGGTGCGGCGGCGGCCGGTGTCGTGACCGGTGCAGCTGAGGTGAGGGTTGATACGTTCCCAGCCTGATCGCCAGCCCACACGGCGTAGGTATGAGTGGTGCCAGCCAGCACGGTGGTGTCGGTGTAGGTCGTGACGACACCGAGCTTGGCCAACACCACTCCATCACGGAAGACGGTGTAGCCAACGACCCCGATGTTGTCGGTCGATGCCGCCCAGGCCAAGGCCACGGCGAACGGACTGGTGGCCGTGGCCGTCATGGTGGCCGGCTTTGACGGAGCCGTGGCGTCGCCGTTCGGCCCGAGGCGGCTGGTGGCGAAGGCGGCGTCATCGAACAGGACATCCCATGTCCCGGTAGCGGTCTCGCCGATCTGCAACTGACCGATCGAGGCCGCCGTCGTGGTGGCCGTGCCGACCGAGGTCAAAGCAGACACGGCGGCACCATCCAGCCACACCTCGACGGTGCTGGCCGTCCCGCTCAGTGCGATGTGGAGCTCGAGAGCGTGCCATCCCGTAGCCACCGAAGTGGTGCTGGTGACGTTGGTGTTGGCTGCGTCGTTACGGAATCCGAGGAATCCGCCGGCGGTCACATAGAGGTAGCCGATCGAGTTGCCAGCCGCGTCGCGTACCCGCATCAAGTTGACCTGTCCGGTCTGGCTCTTGATCTTGAAGCCCAGTCGGGCGTAGCCATCGGTGTAGGTCGATGGCAACGTCTGCTTGGCCCAGGTAGCACCAACGGTGGTGTTGCCCTCGGCGGCATAGGTTCCGGAGCGCACGTCAACCGACTCGACGGCCAAGCCAGCGCTCGAGGTCCACGATCCTGTGGAACCTGCCTCGAAACCATCCGAATAGAGCGGTGCCGGAGGAACTGGTGTCGTCAGGGGTGAGGCAGAAGTGAGAGTGGACACATTGCCAGCCAGGTCCGCAGCCCACACGGCGTAGGTGTGGGTGGTGCCGGCCAGCACGGTGGTGTCGGTGTAGGTCGTGACGACACCGAGCTTGGCCAACACCACTCCATCACGGAAGACCGTGTAGCCGACCACACCCACATTGTCGGTGGAAGCAGTCCATCCCAGAGATACGGCGAACGGGCTGGTAGCGGTGGCCGTCATGGTGGCCGGCTTTGACGGAGCCGTGGTGTCGCCGTTCGGCCCGAGGCGGCTGGTGGCGAATGCTGCGTCATCGAACAGGACGTCCCACGTGCCCGTGGCGGTCTCGCCGATCTGCAGTTGGCCGATCGATGCAGCCGTGGTGGTGGCCGTGCCGAGTGATGTCAGAGCCGACACCGCAGCACCGTCCAGCCATACTTCGATCGTGCTGGTGGCACCGCTCAGTGCGATGTGGAGCTCAAGAGCGTGCCAACCAGCGGACACCGCGGTGGTGCTGGTCGTGTTGGTGTTGGCCCCGTCGTTACGGAATCCGAGGAATCCGCCAGCGGTGACGTAGAGGTAGCCGATGGAAGTGCCGGATGCGTCGCGCACCCGCATCAGGTTGACCTGGCTGGACTGGCTCTTGATCTTGAATCCCAGCCGGGCGTAGCCGTCGGTGTAGGTCGACGGCAACGTCTGCTTGGCCCAGGTTCCACCAACAGTGGTGTTGCCTTCGGCGGCATAGGTTCCGGAGCGCACGTCAACCGACTCGACGGCCAGGCCGGCGCTCGAGGTCCAGGTGGTCACGTCACCGGTTTCGAACCCGTCTGAAAAGACCGGAGAGACCGCTGAAGCCGTTGTCGCGGAAACAGTCGAGGACAAGGGCGATACGTTGCCGGCCACGTCGACCGCCCACACTGCGTAGGTATGAGTGGAGCCAGCCAGCACGGTGGTGTCGGTGTAGGCGGTGACGACACCGAGCTTGGCCAACACCACTCCATCACGGAACACGGTGTAGCCAACGACCCCGATGTTGTCGGTGGAAGCAGGCCAAGCCAAGGCCACGGCGAACGGACTGGTAGCGGTGGCCGTCATGGTGGCCGGCTTTGACGGAGCCGTGGTGTCGCCGTTCGGCCCGAGACGGCTGGTGGCGAATGCGGCGTCGTCGAACAGGACGTCCCACGTGCCCGAAGGTGCGGTCTCGCCGATCTGCAACTGCGCCATCGATGCAGCCGTGGTGGTGGCCGTGCCGACTGACGTCAGAGCGGACACCGCAGCACCATCCAGCCACACCTCGACGGTGCTGGCCGTACCCGACAGGCCGATGTGGAGCTCGAGAGCGTGCCATCCCGTAGCCACCGAAGTGGTGCTGGTGACGTTGGTGTTGGCTGCGTCGTTACGGAATCCGAGGAATCCGCTGGCTGTCACATAGAGGTAGCCGATGGAGTTGCCCGAGCCGTCGCGCACCCGCATCAGGTTGACCTGGCTGGCCTGGCTCTTGATCTTGAAGCCCAGTCGGGCGTAGCCATCGGTGTAGGTCGACGGCAACGTCTGCTTGGCCCAGGTAGCACCAACGGTGGTGTTGCCCTCGGCGGCATAGGTGCCCGAGCGCACGTCGGTGCTCTCGATCGCATATCCAGCGCTGGTCGTCCAGGCCGAAGTGTCACCTGATTCGAACCCGTCCGAGAACAACGGTGCTGGTGCGGCCGAAGTCGTCGCCGAAGCGCCTGCACTGAGTGCGGACACGTTGCCTGCCTGGTCGAATGCCCACACCGCATAGGTATGGGTGGATCCGGCCAACACCGTGGTGTCGACATACGAACTGGTCGCGCCCACGGTGGCCAACACCACTCCATCACGGAACACGGTGTAGCCAACGACCCCGATGTTGTCGGTGGAAGCAGGCCAAGCCAAGGCCACGGCGAACGGACTGGTAGCGGTGGCCGTCATGGTGGCCGGCTTTGACGGAGCCGTGGTGTCGCCGTTCGGCCCGAGACGGCTGGTGGCGAATGCGGCGTCGTCGAACAGGACGTCCCACGTGCCCGAAGGTGCGGTCTCGCCGATCTGCAACTGCGCCATCGATGCAGCCGTGGTGGTGGCCGTGCCGACTGACGTCAGAGCGGACACCGCAGCACCATCCAGCCACACCTCGACGGTGCTGGCCGTACCCGACAGGCCGATGTGGAGCTCGAGAGCGTGCCATCCCGTAGCCACCGAAGTGGTGCTGGTGACGTTGGTGTTGGCTGCGTCGTTACGGAATCCGAGGAATCCGCTGGCTGTCACATAGAGGTAGCCGATGGAGTTGCCCGAGCCGTCGCGCACCCGCATCAGGTTGACCTGGCTGGCCTGGCTCTTGATCTTGAAGCCCAGTCGGGCGTAGCCATCGGTGTAGGTCGACGGCAACGTCTGCTTGGCCCAGGTAGCACCAACGGTGGTGTTGCCCTCGGCGGCATAGGTGCCCGAGCGCACGTCGGTGCTCTCGATCGCATATCCAGCGCTGGTCGTCCAGGCCGAAGTGTCACCTGATTCGAACCCGTCCGAGAACAACGGTGCTGGTGCGGCCGAAGTCGTCGCCGAAGCGCCTGCACTGAGTGCGGACACGTTGCCTGCCTGGTCGAATGCCCACACCGCATAGGTATGGGTGGATCCGGCCAACACCGTGGTGTCGACATACGAACTGGTCGCGCCCACGGTGGTCAGCACCACACCGTCACGGAAGACCGTGTATCCGGTGACCCCGGTATCGTCGGTCGATGCCGACCAGGCCAGGGCCACAGCGAACGGACTGGTAGCGGTGGCCGTCATGGTGGCTGGCTTCGAGGGGGCCGTGGTGTCGCCGTTCGGCCCGAGGCGGCTGGTGGCGAAGGCAGCGTCGTCGAACAGGACGTCCCACGTGCCCGAAGGTGCGGTCTCGCCGATCTGCAACTGCGCCATCGATGCAGCCGTGGTAGTGGCCGTGCCCGAGTTGGAGATCACCGGTATCAGGGCTCCGTCCAACCAAGCCTCTACCGTGCTCGACGTCCCGTACAGGCCGATGTGCAGTTCCATGGCGTGCCATCCAGGCCCCACCACGACGGGGCTCGAGGTGTTGATGCCCGTGGCGTCGTTGTGGAAGCCGACGAACCCGGTACCTGTCACGTAGAGATAGCCGATGGAGTTGCCCGCTCCGTCACGCAGCCGCATCAGGTTGACCTGGCCGGTCTGGCTCTTGATCTTGAAACCCAGCCGGGCATAGCCGTCGGCGTAGGTCGACGGCAGGGTTTCCTTGGCCCAGGTAGCCCCGGTGGTGGTGTTGGCCTCAGCGGCGTTCGCCCCTGAGCGCACGTCGCTGTTCTCGACTGATAGACCGGCACTCGATGTCCATGCGCCCGTGGTTCCGGTCTCGAACCCATCGGCCGCCAGCGGTGCTGGCGCAGCCGGCGTAGTTGCCGAAGCAGGCGCACACAGAGTCGACACGTTGCCGGCCAGGTCAGTGGCCCACAGAGCGTAGGTATGGGTAGTACCTGCCAACACAGTTGTGTCGGTCAAGGAAGTGATGGGACCCACCTTGGCCAGCTGGGTCCCATCACGGAAGACCGTGTAGCCGGTGACCCCGGTGTTATCGGCGCCAGCAGACCAAGCCAACGCCACAGCAAACGGACTGGTGGCTGAGGCCGTGAGTGCCGATGGGGCCGACGGTGCCGTGGTGTCACCGTTCGGGCCGAGGCGGCTGGTGGCGAATGCAGCGTCATCAAACAGGACGTCCCACGTGCCCGAAGGTGCGGTCTCGCCGATCTGCAACTGAGCCATCGAGGCAGCCGTGGTGGTGGCCGTGCCGACCGATGTCAGAGCCGACACCGCAGCACCGTCCAGCCATACTTCGACCGTGCTGGTCGTGCCATTGAGGCCAATGTGAAGCTCGAGGGCGTGCCAACCCGCGGCCACCGCAGTAGTGCTGGACGTGTTGCTGCCTGTGCCGTCGTTGTGCAAGCCGAGGAACCCGCCGGCGGTGACGTAGAGGTAGCCGATGGAGTTACCCGCGGCGTCGCGCATCCGCATGAGGTTGACCTGGCCGGTCTGGCTCTTGATCTTGACACCCACTCGGGCGTAGCCGTCGACATAGGTCGATGGCAGGGTCGCTTGGGCGAACGTGGCCCCGGTGCTGGTGTTGGCCTCAGCTGCGTAACTGCCCGAGCGCACGTCGGAGTTCTCGACAGCCACACCGGCACTCGAGGTCCATGCGCCCGTGGTCCCGGCCTCGAACCCATCCGAGAACAGCGGAGTGACCCCAGCCCCTGTCGTTGCTGATGCAGGTGCGCTCAGTGTTGACACGTTGCCGGCCTGGTCGACTGCCCACACCGCATAGGCATGGGTCGTGCCGGCCAGCACCGACGTGTCGGTGTAGGAGGTGACTGCACCCACCTTGGCCAGGGCCACACCATCGCGGAAGACCGTGTACCCGGTGACCCCGATATTGTCGGTCGCTGGCGACCAGGCCAACGCCACGGCGAACGGTCCGGTGGCCGTAGCCGTCAGGGCCGATGGGGCCGATGGGGCGGTGGTGTCGCCATTGAGACCAAGGCGGCTCGTAGCGAAAGCGGCGTCGTCGAATACGACATCCCAAGTGCCCGATGGTGCGGTCTCACCGATCTGCAGCTGCGCTATCGAGGTAGCGGTGACGGTGGCTCCTCCCGCGTTGGAGATCGCAGGAACCAGTGCGCCGTCCAGCCACACCTCGACCGTGCTGGTCGTTGCGGCCAGACCCATATGGAGTTCTACCGAGTGCCAGCCAGCGGTCACCGAGGTGGCGCTGGTCGTATTGCTGCCTGTTCCGTCGTTGTGGAAACCGAGGAGCCCACCGGCGGTCACGTAGAGATAGCCGATCGAGCTGCCCGTGCCGTCGCGCATCCGCAGCAGGTTTACCTGTCCGGTCTGGCTCTTGATCTCGAAGCCCACCCGGGCGTAGCCATCGACATAGGTCGATGGCAGGGTCTCTTGTGCATAGGTCGACCCGGTGGTGGTGTTGGCCTCGGCTGCGTAACTGCCCGAGCGCACGTCGGTGCTCTCGATCGCATACCCAGCGCTGGTCGTCCAACCCGACGTGTCACCGGATTCGAACCCATCCGAAAACAGCGGAGCCGGTGCAGCGGGGGTCGTAGCTGATACCGGAGGGCTCTGTGCCGACACATTGCCGGCCTGGTCGACAGCCCACACCGTATAGGTGGGAGTCGTGCCAGCCAGCACCGACGTGTCGATGTAGGAGGTGACTGCACCCACCTTGGCCAGGGCCACACCATCGCGGAAGACCGTGTAGCCGGTGACCCCGGTGTTGTCGGTCGATGCCGACCAGGCCAGAGCCACAGCGAACGGTCCGGTGGCCGCAGCCGTCATGGCCGACGGTGCTGCAGGTGCGGTGGTGTCGCCATCGGGGCCGAGGCGAGCGGTGGCAAAGGCGGCATCGTCGAATACGACGTCCCACGTGCCCGAAGGTGCGGTCTCGCCGATCTGCAGTTGCGCCATCGAGGTAGCCGTGGTCGTGACAGTCCCCGTGTTGGACAGGATGGGAACGAGTCCACCATCGAGCCACACGTCGACTGAACTACTGGCTCCGTTGAGACCCATGTGGAGTTCCGCCGAGTGCCAACCAGTGGTCACCGAGGTGGTGCTGGTGGTATTACTGCCTGTTCCGTCGTTGTGGAAACCGAGGAACCCACCGGCGGTCACGTAGACATACCCGATCGAGCCGCCCAGGCTGTCGCGCATCCGCAGCAGGTTTACCTGTCCGGCCTGGCTCTTGATCTTGAAGCCCAGCCGGGCGTAGCCATCGACATAGGTCGATGGCAAGGTCTCTTGTGCATAGGTCGACCCGGTGGTGGTGTTGGCCTCGGCTGCGTAACTGCCCGAGCGCACATCGGTCGACTCGACTGCCAGGCCAGTGCTCTTGGTCCACCCCGACATGTCACCGGATTCAAACCCATCCGAGAAGAGCGGCAGGGTGAGACCGGACAGGCTGGTAGCCGTGGCCGGCTGACTCAATACCGACACGTTGCCGGCTCCGTCCGTGGCCCACACCGCATAGATATGCGTGGTGCCCGCCAGCACAGTGGTGTCGACGAACGATGTGACCAGTCCCACGCTAGCTAGGGGGCTGCCGTCACAGAAGACGGTGTAACCAACCACGCCGACGTTGTCGGTGGCCGGGTTCCATCCCACTTGGATGGCAAAGCGCGACATGGCCGAGGCCGTGACGCTGGTGGGTGCCGCAGGTGGCGTGGCGTCGCCGGTCGGGCCCAAGCGGCTGGTACCGAAGGCAGCGTCGTCGAACAGGACGTCCCACGTCCCGTTTCCGGTATCCCCGATCTGCAGTTGGCCGAGCGTGGTAGCCGTAGTGGTGACGGTGCCGACCTTCGACAGCACCGGCACCAGGGCCCCGTCGAGCCAGACTTCCACTGTGCTGGCCGGGCCGTTGAGCCCGATGTGCAACTCGAGGGCGTGCCAGCCGGCGCCTACCGAGATCGTGCTGGTCGTACTGGAGTTATCTCCGTCGTTGTGAACACCGAGGAACCCGGAAGCGGTCACGTAGACGTACCCCACCGAGGCGCCCGCCGCGGTGCGCAGCCGCATCAGATTGACCTGGCCGGTCTGGCTGCTGATCTCGAAGCCCACCCGGGTGTAGCCGTCGATGTAGGTCGCAGGCAGGGTCTCCTTGGCGAATGCCGCACTGGCCGTGGCCACACCCTCGGCCGCATAGGTACCCGAGCGCACATCCGTGCTCTCGACCGCCAGGCCGCTACTGCTGGTCCATCCTGAGGTATCGCCTGATTCGAACCCATCTGCGAACAGCGGTGCTACGGCTGGCGGGGTGACGACCGTGGCCGGTGTGCTCAATGCCGACACGTTGCCGGCCTGGTCGACCGCCCACACCGCATAGGTGTGGCTGGTGCTGGCCAGCACGGTCGTGTCGCTATAGGAGGTCGCTGGACCCACGCTGGCCATAAGTACCCCGTCACGGAAGATCGAGTAGCCGGTCACTCCCACGTTGTCGGTGGCCGGCGACCAGGCCAGGGCCGCGGCGAACGGAGTGGTGGCTGTAGCCGTCAGACCAGATGGCGCCGCAGGAGGCGTGGTGTCGCCTGCTGGACCCAGGCGGGTGGTGGCGAAGGCGGCGTCGTCGAACACGACGTCCCAGGTGCCGCTCCCGGTCTCCCCGATCTGGAACTGGCCGATCGATGTGGCGGTGGTGGTCGCTGTGCCGATGGTCGACAGGTCGGACACGGGCGCGCCGTCCAGCCACACCTCGACCGTGCTGGTCGTTGCGGCCAGGCTGACATGAAGTTCGAGGGCGTGCCAACCGGCAGTCACGGCGGTGGCGCTGACGGTACCGGTATTGGCACCGTCATTGCGGAAGGCCAGCCGGCCACCGGCCGTCAGATAGAGATAGCCGATCGAGTTGCCCGACGCGTCGCGCAGGCGCATCAGGTTGACCTGGCCGCTATGGCTCTTGACCTCGAAGCCCACCCGGCTATAGCCGTCGATATAGGTCGACGGCAACGTCTCCTTGGCATACGTCGCACCGGTAGTGGTGCTGCCTTCGGCCGCATACGTACCCGAGCGCACATCGGTGCTCTCGACGATCAGACCAGCACTCGAGGTCCACCCTCCGGTGGTCCCCGCCTCGAACCCATCTGAATAGATCGGAATCGTCGCCAGAGGGGTAGACGCAGATACCGGCGTGCTGGCTGTCGACAAGTTACCGGCCTGGTCGACAGCCAGGAGCGAATAGGTATGGGTCGAGCCAGCCAGCACCGTGGCGTCGGTGTAGGAGGTGACAGCGCCCACCTTGGCCAGCAGTGACCCGTCGCGATATACGTCGTACCCGATAACACCGGTGTTGTCGGTAGACGCGGTCCATGCCACCTGGATGGCAAAGGCCGACAACGCTGTGGCCGTGACAGCACTCGGCGTCGACGGCGGGATGATGTCGGTATTGGGGCCGAGTCGGCTGGTCCCGAATCCAGCATCGTCGAACAGGACATCCCAGGTGCCGCTCGCCGTCTCGCCGATCTGGAGTTGCCCGATAGAGGCGGCGGTCATGACGGTGGCCGAGTTGGAAAGACCGGTCACCAGTGAACCGTCCAGCCACACCTCGACCGTGCTGGCTGCACCATTGAGACCTAGGTGTAGTTCCAACGAGTGCCATCCAGCCGCGACCTGCACCGTGCTCATGGAGTTGATGCTGGTGGCATCGTCGTGGAAGCCCAAGGAGCCGTTCGCCGTCACGTAGACAAAGCCGATGGAGTTTCCTGAAGGATCTCGCATGCGCATCAGGTTGACCTGACCAGCCTGGCTGTTGATCTTGAATCCGAGTCGGGCATACCCATCGGCGTAGGTCGCTGGCAGGACCTCCTGCGCATACGTCGCCCCCGTCGTCGTGTTCCCCTCGGCGGCATAGGCGCCCGAGTTCACGTCGGTGCCCTCGACCAACAAGCCAGCACTGGTCGTCCACCCCGACGTATCCGCCGACTCGAACCCATCAGCAAAGACGGGCGCTGCCGCGGCTGGGGTGGTGACAGAAACCGGAGCACTCAGGGCCGACACATTGCCGGCTTGATCGACAGACTGGACGGCGTAGGCCTCCGTGGTGCCAGGGAGGGCGCTCGTGTCGGCGAACGACGTCACTGCGCCCAGGCTGGCGACCGAAATGCCGTTGCAGTAGATGTTGTAGCCAGCGATCCCGACGTTGTCCGACGCCGCAGTCCAGGTCAGCAGCACCGTGAACGGCGAACTGGCCGAAGCGGTGACATTGGTCGGGGCCAACGGCACGCTGGTGTCACCTTGGGGACCGAGGCGACTTGATCCGAACGCTGCGTCGTCGTAGACCACATCCCATGTTCCGCTAGCGCTGTCCCCGATCTGCAGCTGACCGATCGATGCCGCTGCCGTCGTCGCGGTTCCGACAAATGAGAGTGCGGTGATCGGCACGCCGTCTAACCATGCCTCGACCGTGCTGGCCGCTCCGTTGAGACCGAGGTGCAGTTCGGCGGCATGCCAGCCAGCGCTGGCCTTCGTCGTCGAGGTGGTGTTGGTGTTGGTGGCATCGTTGTGGAATCCGACGTAGCCAGAGGTGGTGACGTAGAGGAAGCCGATCGAGTTACCTGACGGATCGCGCATCCGCACCAAGTTGACCTGTCCGGTCTGGCTCTTGATCTCAAAGCCCACACGGGAGTATCCGTTGACATACGTCGATGGCAGTGTCATCTTGGCGACAGTACCTCCCGTGGTCGTCTTGCCTTCAGCCGCGTAGACACCGGAACGGACGTCCGTACTTTCCACGGCGAGGCCAGCGCTGCTGGTCCACCCAGAGGTATCGCCCGTCTCGAATCCGTCCGAAAAGACAGGCAGTACTGCGGTGGGAGTGGTAACCGAGACCACCGGACTGAGGGCAGAGGAGTTGCCGGCCAGGTCGCTCGCCCGAACTGCATAGGTGTGGGTGGTACCTGCCAACACGGAACTGTCCACGAAGGAGGCGACGGTTCCGACGCTGTTCAGTAGCACGCCGTCGCGGAAGATGTCGTAGCCGACCACACTCACGTCGTCGGTGGATGCCGCCCATCCGACCTGGACGGCAAAGGCCGAGGTAGCCGTGGCGGTCACACCGGTCGGAATCGACGGCGGGGTGGTGTCACCGATGGGGCCGAGGCGGCTGGTCCCGAAGGCGGCATCGTCGAAGGCCACGTCGTAGGTTCGACCGATCTGGACCTCGCCGATCTGGAATGCCCCGATCGACACGGTCCCGGTATCAACCGCAGTGCTCGACAGGTCGGCCACCAAGGTGTTGTCCAGCCAGACCTCGTCGGTGCCAGTCGCACCCGCTGCCGTATCCATCTTGAGGTGCAGCTCGAGGGCGTGCCACCCCGGGTTGACCACTGTCGCGCTCAACCTCGTGGTGCCCGTCGTGTCGTTACGGAATGCCAGCTGGCCGGTCGACTCCTCGAAGACGTAGCCCAGCGAATTACCGGTGGCATCGCGCATCCGCAGCAGTCCGATGGTGTCGTTGGCACCAATGGTGTTGAACCAGGTACGGGCGTACCCGTCGGAATAGGTCGCCGGCAGGGTCTCCTTGGCGAAGGTGGCGCCAGTAGTGGTGTTGCCTTCGGCGGCAAAGACACCCCCGTGCTTTGTGGTCGTGTTGGCAGTGAGTCCGGCGCTCAACGTCCATGAGGACAGGTCACCGGATTCGAACCCGTCGGAAAACACTGCAGCCGCAGGCACCGGTGTGGTGGCCGATACCGTGTTCGACTTGGACGACACATTGCCGGCCACGTCTACCGACTGAACGGCGTACTGGTGGGTGGACGACAAGAACACCGAGTCGGTGTAGGTGGTTGCGGCCGGGATCGTAGTGAGCAGCACTCCGTCCCGATAGATGTTGTAGCTGGTGACCCCGAGGTTGTCGGTGCCCGCTGTCCACTTGAGCTGAATCCCGAATGCTGACGTCGGGGCCGCGGTCAGACCGCTCGGAGCCGTAGGCGCCGTCGAGTCGACCGACCACTTCCACACGGCGGGAACCGGGTCCGCCACCGTGTTGACCTTGGCGATCGCTGAGAAGGTATGGGCCTTCTGGGCCAGGCCGGTATAGGTAATCGGACTGGTGCATGCCGTGGCCGCCGCGCCGTCCAGGCTGCAGGTGAAGGTAGCCGGTGTGGCGCTGGCGTGGAAGGCGAACGTGGCGCTGGTGCTGATCGTGCCAGCCAACGGTGTGGTGTCCAAGTACGTATCGGGCTTGGGGACGAACGTGTAGGTCTGGACGTCGAAGGTGGCTCCGGTGGAACTGGTAGGCGTCACCGTCACTGTGTTGCCGGACACGGCGACTTTGAGGAAGTGGTACACCTGCGACTCCGACGTCGGCGCCTTTGCCGTGCCGCAGGCCGATCCGATGCTGGTGGTCTGGCTCCACCCAATGGCGTACTTGTCGGCCGATGAGCAGGTAGCGGACAGCGACTGAGCCAACGCCCCGCCACCACCCGTCGTGTACTCAGGCATGCCAGCCAGCCCCGTGCTCCGCTGATAGAGGTGAGCGTGTCCGCTGAACGTCATGTTGACGCCGTTGGAGCTGAGCAGCCCCTCGAGGTTGGCACTGCCCTGCAACGACGTGTCCGAAGCCTCGGTCGCTGAGTTGGCATCCGAGTAGGTCGGATAGTGGAACAAGGCGAATTTCAGCCCAGACGGATGGGCGGCCAGGTCGGCCTTCAGCCAGATGTACTCGGGCGATGTGGTTTTCCAGTGCGAGGCTGCCTCGTTGGCATACGCCGATGATGTTCCGATGTTCGGGTCGTTCCAGGCCGCATCCAGCATGTAGATCCGGACCGTGCCGGCATTGAACGCGTAGTACGACGTGGCCATCGACTCCACCGTGCTGCCATTGACGCTGGCATAGGTGTCGTTCTGGTAGCGACCGGCTGAGGTGGCCACTGCCTGGTCCTGAGGCCAGTTGACGAACTGCGGATGCACGGCGTCAGCTCGGGAGATCCCGTGGTTGCCGATGGCCGGGAATAGAGCCAGCTGCTGGCCCACGGCGGGCCAGAAAGCTCGCCCGAATACCGCTCCGGTATCGGGGCCTGTGGTCTGGAGGTCGCCGTAGTTGTTCTGGCTGCCGGCCGGATAGCCGTTGTCCCCGGTGGTGACAGCGAACCGAGCTCCGCTGTTGGCCATCTGCTTCATCAGGTTGGCTGCATCGGGGTTGACCCCGTTGGCATCGACCTGGCCCCAGTCACCGAAGACGTCAAAGGTGAAGGCTGCCGTGGAGCCCACCGGCACCTGAGTGGTGAACTTCGGGGTGGTGTTGGCACCGAGCAGGTCGATGCCGTTCAGGTACACCCGGTAGCAGTACTGGCCGGCCAGCGGCAGGGTGAGGTTGGCCTTCCACTGGTAGTCCACGGTCCCGTTCATGGAGAGGGACAGCCGAGTGGGCACCACCGTGGTGGTCAACGTGCACGTGCCGGTCGTTCCCACCGGACCGAACACCACACTGGCATTGGCGGAGGATCGGTCGGTCCCGAAGTTGATGATGGCGTGCAGGTCGACCAGGTCGGTCAGGTACGGGGTGCGGGTGAGGTGCGAGTTGAACGGAACAGGGGTGGTGACCGACACCGCTGTTGCTAGCGGGGATACGTTGGCGGCCACATCGCGGGCCCGCACGGTATAGGCGTGGGTGCTGCCGCCCACCAGTCCCGTGTCGGTGTAGGTCAGGACCGGGCCCAGGCTGACCAGGGCCACCCCGTCACGGAACAGGTCGTAGCCGGTCACCCCGGTGTTGTCGGTGGCCGCCTTCCACGTCAACTGCACCCGGGTGTCAGACAGAGCAACCCCAGCCAGTCCGGTGGGAGCAGTCGGCGCTGTGGTGTCGACCGTCCACGTGGAGACAGCCGGTGTGGCGTCCTTGGCCCCATTGGCGGTGGCGTAGACGGTGAAGGTGTGGACGCCCTGGGCCAACGCTGTCAGGACCTTGGGGCTGGTGCAGGCCGCTGGTAGCGCTCGGTCGAGCTGACAGGTCAGTGTGGCCGGAAGAACAGTGGAGTGGAAGGTGAAGGTGGCGGTGGTCGCTGTGGTGCCGATCGGCGGGCCAGTGTCGATGATGGTGTCCGGTACCGGCGGGGTCGTCACGGTGACGGTGGTGGTCAGAATCGAGATGTTGCCCACCGCGTCCACTGCCGCCACCGCAAACTTGTGGGTGCTGGCGCCCAGGACCGTGCTGTCGGTGTACGTCAGGACGTTGCCGGGGCTGGCCAGCAGCACACCGTCCCGGTACACCTTGTACCCCGCCACAGCCACGTTGTCAGTCGAAGCGGTCCATTTGAGGGTCACTGATGTGGCGCTGGCGATGGTTGCGGCGAACCCACCCGGGGTCGAGGGAGGAATCATGTCGACCGTCCAGGTGGCGGTGGCCGGGGTCGGGTCGATGACCCCGGCGGCCGTGGCGTACACCGAGAAGGTGTGGCTTCCACTGATCAGTCCGGAGTAGGTCATGGGGCTGGTACAGGCAGCGGCAGCGGCGGTGTCGAGCTTGCAGGTGAAGGTGGACAGGATCACCGTGGAGGTAAAGGTGAATGTGGCGCTCGCACT
>Ga0194051_1000237_pt1 | contig 32205 bp, 23 predicted proteins | sample SepL2320m_MetaG_FD_161275 | JGI IMG/M metagenome (GOLD analysis project Ga0194051, IMG submission 161275) | Anoxic zone freshwater microbial communities from boreal shield lake in IISD Experimental Lakes Area, Ontario, Canada - Sep2016-L239-20m | ecosystem: Environmental > Aquatic > Freshwater >... | reverse complement strand
GGTGTCTGAGTACACGCTCGAGCCGATGCGAGGTTCTTTGGGGCCTGCTAAGTAACTTGTGTATATGAGGTTATTGGGCAGCATCTGCCAGAACCACGGGCGAGCTGCCCAGAGGTCATCGAAGCACTCCGGGAAGCCACTGCCCGGCACCACGCAGTCGTCAGCGCAGGGTGGAGCCTCTTCATAGGGCATCTCCAATACAACAGGGCCGCGAGAATGCGTCGGCGGTAAGGTTCGGGACTGGGGCAGATTGGTCGACTCACCGTAAAGCGATTGGGGGGCATCAAAAATCGGCATCGGGATTTCCAAACTATTTACCGGCTCGGCGGATGCCCAGGCTGAGAGTGCCATAAAACTTACGCTTACGATCACCAAAAAGCGTCGCCAGCAGCCAACAAGGGCACTCAGACGGCCGTCTGTCGGAGAGTAGCGAGGGTTTGGTATCATGAAAAAATGACCGGCGAACGACCGGCCACACGATCCACAAAAAATAGAGTTGGCAATGGAAGCCAGCCATGACTGCGAGACTCTACCAATTCATAGAATCACCGCTAGAGACAGATCGGCATTGGGTCATGGCTTACGCCAGCCCTCCTGAATACCTACGAGAGGGTTTGTACCGGCTTAAGCATTGTTGGGCATTATTGGTAAAATAGTAGATTGGCTTCTTTCCCAAACACTGGCCCTTTCCCGATTTCCTTTTATGACCCATTCCCAGCCACTCTCCGAGAATGAACTTGCTCCTACCCATATCGCCAACGAGACTGCCACAGAGTCTGCAGAGGCGCATATCGATGGCATCTCCGTCATGCTGGGAAAAATACCCAGCGGACTCTTCGTTGTGACATGGCGTGAGGATTCGCACGATCGCGGCATGCTCGCTAGCTGGGTGATGCAGGCCGGCTTTGTGCCGCCACTGATTACGCTCGCCGTCGATCGCACTCGCAACCTCTTGGCCGCGATCCAACGCGGCACACCGTTTGTTGTCAATGTGCTGGGTGAGTCGCAACGATCTCTCCTGGCAAAGTTTGGTCGGCCGGCAGGCCCAGGAGACGATCCCTTTGCAGGCCTGACAATCACCCGCACACCCACTGGAATCGCTGCCATTGCCCAAACCACCGGTTGGCTGCAATGCCAGTGCGTCGGACAGACGAGCGTCGAGTCCGGGGATCATGCAGTCGTTCTGGCTAGAATCACCGCAGCTCAAGCGGGCTCTCAAGCGGGCCCTCTGGTACACCTACGCAGAAATGGGCTACGGTATTGAGCTCCATGTCTAGGCGGGGCTGAGGAAATCTTTTTTAAGCGTCTCTGTAGCCCTTGGTAGCCCTTGCCGTCTTCGAGTCTCTCTCCTCCACCTCACGGGAACTCTCTGATGTTGTTTCAAAACCGTTTCAGCTCCACCTCCCTGCCATTGGTCGCCTGTCTGCTGGCAACACTTGCGATCGGATGCGGCGAACAGAAAAAGCAATCTGCGTCAACTGCCACCTCAGGAATACGTCGCTTTATTTTTATCACCAACGGAGACGATCCCTTCTGGGATGCCTGCAATGCCGGCCTAATCGAAGGCGCTACGCAGCAGAATCTAGAGGCGAAAGGACTGCGGGTAGTGATGGAAAAAAACAACGGCACAGCCCAGGGACAGATTGAGAAGCTCCGTCAATTTGTCAGCCAATCCGATATTGCCGGCGTAGCCATCTCTGTGATTCAAGCCGAGAACGAAGCGATCGCTGAGGCGATGAAGACGCTCGCTACAAAGGGCGTGCATGTCATCACGGTCGACAGTGATGTCAACCGCGAGAAGTTTCGCGACGCCCGCAGATGGTACATCGGCACAGATAATATCACCGGTGGTCGATTGCTTGGTACAGCCGCCGCTAAGATCTTGCAGAGTCGCGGCAAAACAACCGGTGGCTATGTGCAGTTTGCCGGCTTCACCGACAACGACAATGCCAGGGCCCGCATGAATGGGTTTAAGGATTCAATAGGTGAAGGCTACCATCAAATCGATCGCATGAGCGATGAAATGGATCTCTCCAAGGCCCGCGATAATGTTCGCACAGCACTGGTCAATCATCCTGACCTGACGGCACTTGTGGGCATATGGGCCTACAACGCTCCGGCGATTGCGGAGGTTGTTCGAGACCGAAAAGTGCGCGATCGCACCACGATCGTCACATTTGATGCGCAGGCTGCTGCCATTGAACAGATGAACGACGGTGGAATCGACGCCATGGTGGTGCAGAACCCATTTGAGATGGGGAAACAGACAGTGCGACTTCTGGCGGCCATGCAGACAGGTGACACAAAGACCGTGCAGGAAATGTTTCCCGATGCCAGCAAGTCGGACAAGCCCGATGGCGATATTTATACGACTGGCTTAAGGCTGATCGTGCCAGATCCAACTGCCGACACCGATGATTCTCCCCTCAAGGCTGAGGATTTTACTGCAATATTTGGTGACACAATCGAGCTTTTGCCACTCTCCGAGTTTCGTCAGTGGCTGGCTACCTACGGTCTGTCGAGTTCCTAACGGCCACTTTTGTCCAGCCAAGCACTTTTTTCGTCGCAGGAAGAGTCATCTATGCCCCATCCGGAAGCGTCGCCAAAAATTTCTTCGCTACTTCGTTCCAGCGAATGGGCACTCGTGTTGGCGATTCTCCTGGCCGTTATCGCTACAGCGGTTGCCGACGCCAACCATAGTTACTGGTTTGAGCCGTTTGAGAGCATTCGTGACATCGCCCGCAACACAGCCCTTCTGGGCATCTTTGCTCTTGGGGCAACGGTCGTGATCATCGCTGGTGGCATTGATCTTTCGGCTGGTTCGATGATTGCGCTTTCTGGAACTACCTGCGCGACCACCATGCTGGCGTTGGCCCCTCTGCAAATGATGGGAATGAAGCCCGTGGGGCCGCTCGTTGTGACAATTGCTTGCATTGCCAGCCTGCTGGTTGGATTTCTGGTTGGCACGCTCCACACCTGGCTAATCACATCGATTCGTCTGCCCCCCTTCATCGCCACCCTCGCCACGCTGGTGGGCCTGCGCAGCTTTGCCAGAGCGCTCTGCGAAAGCAGTACGGCTGCCCTTACTCCTACAAAAAGTGCGCTGATCAATGTCTCCGATCCACTCTTTAAGACCGTTCGAGAAAACGTGTCGATTCCGGTGGCCGTGTTTGGCGTACTGGCACTGATAACCTGGCTGATTCTGACGCGAACCGTTTTGGGCCGCCACATCCACGCCCTCGGCGGCAATGAGCAAGCGGCTCGCTTAGCCGGCATCCGCACCGATAACGTTCAGTGGTTTGCCTACTGCTTCGGCGCGATGACGGCGGCACTAGCCGGTCTTTTCTATGTGGCAAATGAGTCCGTCGCCGCTCCTGTCAATCAGGGCCGTGGGCATGAACTCAATGCGATTGCAGCGGCCGTTGTCGGCGGCTGTTCGCTGGCAGGCGGCGTCGGCACCGTGCCTGGTACGGTGCTTGGTGCGATCTTTTTGCGAGTTGTGATTGACGCCGTTTCAAAAATTATTAAAACCGGTGCCGATGTCTACGAAGGGCTGATTGTCGGCATTGTGGTTGTGATCGCCGTGACCTTTGCACAGATCGGCGAGATGGCTCAAGGAGGCCGGCGGCTTCTGCCCGGTGGGCTGGGCTTGTGCGCTATCCCGACGCTGGCAATTCTTTGTGGTGCAATCGCAACCATGACTGCTGGCGCCCGCGCAGGAATGATCGCTACTGGCGTGGCCGTTGCCTTTCTGAGTTTTGTGCGTCTCTGGGAATCCCGTCGCACGGCGTAAATATCTTTGGCTTCCGCTCTTCTACCAGTGACATCGCGAGCCTTCGTATGGATCACATCGACACGCCTCACGCCGTTGTCATGCAGGGCATCACCAAACGATTCCCTGGGGTTACGGCGCTTGAGAATGTCACCATCGAAGTAGAACGCGGCAAACTGCACGCGATCTGTGGTGAAAATGGTGCGGGCAAGAGCACGCTGATGAAGATTCTCTCGGGCATTTATCCCCCCGACGAGGGACTTCTTTTGGTCAATGGCGTTGAGGTGCGTTTCACGGGCACCCGGCACGCTGAGCAAGCCGGCGTTGCCATCATCCATCAGGAACTCGCGCTCGTCGAAGATCTCTCGGTTGCCGCCAACGTTTTCTTAGGCCGGGAAAAACGCACTTCACTGGGGCTGCTCGATGAGCAGGCGATGACTGCCGAATGCGGCCGATTGCTTGTTTCACTCGAATGCCACGTCTCTCCACGAGCCAGAACCGGCAATTTACGAGTTGGTGACCAACAGTTAATTGAGATCGCTAAAGCGCTATCGCTCAACGCTTCTATCGTTGTCATGGATGAACCGACCAGCGCGCTTACGGAGAACGAATCAGTAAGACTCGAACGGACCATTTCTCGGCTTCTCGCGCACGGCACAACAATCCTCTACATCTCGCACAAAATGGACGAAGTGTTTCGGCTGGCCGATCGAATCACAGTGTTGCGTGACGGTCGCCACATAAAAACAGTTAATCGAATTGAGACCACACCAGGGGAGGTCACGGGCTGGATGGTTGGCCGTGAGATTGCCAGTCGCCAGTTTGATACGCCGCGAGTGAGGGGGCCGAAACTCCTAGAAATTAATAACCTTCGAGTCCCGTGGCCCGAGCACCCCCGCGGCTATCGACTTTCTGAGATTTCTCTTGATCTTCATGCTGGAGAAATTCTTGGCGTGGCTGGCCTGATGGGAGCAGGTCGGACAGAACTCTTGGAAACGATCTTTGGAGCGATCGAACCTACCTGGACAGGCACAATTCTTTTGCAGGGCAAACCTGTCCGATTTCGGCATCCCCGAGAAGCGTGCGCAGCGCATGTCGCCATGGTCACAGAAGACCGCAAGCGACTGGGGCTCTTTCCTGATTTGGATGTGGCCGGCAATGTGAGCCTCTGCAGTTTGACCGAAGCACTCCGCGGTGGTTTTTTAAGCCGCGCCCGCGAGGAATCACTCGTGGCCGCACCGCTTCGCGACACGGGCGTTAAAACGCCTGGGCCTCATGCATCGATCACGGCCCTCTCGGGAGGCAATCAACAGAAGTGCATCATCGGCCGCTGGTTACTGACAAAGCCTAGCCTGCTTCTGCTCGATGATCCGACCCGCGGCATCGATGTAGGGGCAAAGGCCGAACTCTACTCGCTGATTGATCGGCTCTGTCGCGATGGCTTGGGCGTGATTCTCACATCGAGCGAACTACCGGAACTTCTTGCCCTAGCTGACCGTATCATCGTTCTGTCTGAAGGCCGCTTGATAGCTGAATTTTCTCGTGCTCAAGCGACTGAACAGAAGATCATGGAAGCCGCGACCGGGTCGTAGCTCGGGAGGAGCATTTGAGTCGCCGTACAGTCTCGCAGTTCATGGCGAGCCCGGTCGCTCAAGGCCTGCAGCTTTTCAACCACGATTGCTCTGATGCCGTAGACCTTTACGGTTGGCCCCTTCGGGTAAATCGTCAAAGGTTCGAAGGGGAGAAGGTTGTATAAACTAGGCTTCAGTCGCGTTACCACGCCTCGCTGCTGAGCTTTGTGTAGAAAATTACGGGTTAGCGAGGCCGACCAGCCGGAATGCCTGACAGATTCTGCTGAGGAGGCTTTTTTCTTCTTTTAGGTGCCGACATAACGAGCGACGACGGCGCGGGCTTTGGCTTCCTCGCGTGTGCCGGCCACGATCGCCCGGCCATCGCCAAAAACTGATAACTGAATCCCTGGCTCAACCTCCACCCGCACCAGCCACGGATTTGCCATTACCTGGCCCACGCTAGCGAGCCTCGATGCCAACCCAACAAGATCAATCGCAGCGCGATCTTGGGGTGTAACCTGAACGGCCTCGCGACCACAGATCACCGTTGCCTGCGCAGCGGCCCGGCCGCTCAGCCAAGGGAAATCGTGATCGCGACAAGTTGGGCAACCGCTTGTTGCCAGCACCGTCAGATCGATTGTCCTCCAAACACCCTCCCACAGATCGCAGACCCAGAGTCGATTACCGATGCGATTACTGGCACCTACAAGCACCTTGATGGCCTCGGCACTTTGAACAGCGCCAACAACAAGGGCCGCTGGGCCAAGAATGCCAGCGGTCTCGCAGGTAGGCAGCACGCCTGCTGCTGGCGGTTCTGGAATCAGACATCTCAGACAAGCGGTTTGTCCCGGCAGCACGGTCATGACGCGTCCCTCGGCGCCGATTGCACCGCCGTAAATCCAAGGCACTCCTTGCTGGCAAGAAAAATCATTGACGAGAAAGCGGGCTTCGAAGTTGTCGGTGCCATCGACGATTACGTCGCACTCCGCAAGGAGTTCCTCTGCGTTAGAGGCCGTCAGATCGGCCACAACGGCCTCTATTTTTGCTGCGCTATTGATGCGTTCTAAATGCTGCTTGGCGGCCACAGACTTGGGAAATCCAGCGGCGATATCGGCTTCACAAAAAAGCACCTGTCGAGGCAGATTGCTGAGTTCAGGCAGATCGCGATCGATGATCCGCAACGACCCCACTCCAGCCCGGACAAGAGCCATGGCAACCACGCTGCCCAAAGCCCCACAGCCCATGACCACCACCCGTGCGGCTGCCAATCGCGTCTGTCCATCAGTTCCCAGAGGTGCAAAGCGTGTCTGCCGGGAATAGCGCTGGGGATCATAGGGCTTCATACAAAAAAGCTACCACACTCCAGCCAAGAATGCGTGGCCCGGCAGCTTCGTAAAACCTGTCGAACCGTTCTATAGGTAACTATGGCGGGTGGGCTAGGCAACAAAGTAGCCGGCCCAATCCCAAGGGCGGTCGCCTCCTGCGGCCAACCCCCACGCTGCCAGCGTGGCCTGCAACTGATCGCAGCTCTGACGGCGTTCCTCACTATTATTTTTGCTTTCGGTACCATTCTTTAAGTCACGGCCACAAGCTAGCGGTCGCAGGGCCACCAGCGGCACCGGCGGGGCGTGCTCGTGCCACTGTTTATCTGGCAAACCATTCGCCGGCAATCGAACGACAAGAAAATCGATGCCTACCGGCAGATCGGTTGGCGGCACGTGCGTGCCGAGAACTTCCATTCCTACAAGCATCGTTCCTTTGAGCCCACGAATATGGGTAGCTATTCGATTTAAGGCGGACGATTGGATCTGGAGGGGCAACACTCCAAAAAGCACTGCAGGGTGGTTGGCCCACGCTGCCACGCAGGCCACCTGCGCATCGTAGAAAGTGCTAATCAAACCACCTGAACTAAAATCCTCAAGTAGTCCTGCGGCAATTGCCAGGCCGCTCTGATCGGCGGCGCTGACCACTTCTGGAGTTGGATTGGTGATCACTGCCAGACCTGTGGCGGTGGGGACAGAATCACTGGCCAGAATGCCCCGCGGCACATAGCGCCTGCCTTCCAGCCAAAACGATCGTCCACGCACACCCAACCGCCGCAGGCCGACGGTGGAACAAACCGTTCTTATGATCCGATCCCCATCCAAAAGCTGTGCGTCAAGTTGGTAGAGATTGGGTAACTCGGGCGTCCAGTAGGAAGGCTCTGTAAGAATCGCCACCGCCACGGGATCGAATTCAGGGGTGACGGTACTTTTTTCACTCTTCCTTCCCATGGTGGTCAGTTGCACCGTAATGGGCAGCGTTGTCGCTCGTCGGCATTGCGGGCCAACCAGCGTTCCAACTATGCGGAGGTTCTCACAGGGCTGTTGGGCAGCGAGCCCTTTCACTTTGACATAGACACGAGCCTGCATGTCATCACAGCGGCCCAGCACAACCGACCACTGCGGTGCAGTCCATTGGCCTGACGGCAACTCTGGCAATGATTGTGGCCGAGGCCCTTGCCAACGAGTTGGTGGATTCATAGGCTCCGATCAGCGCCAAACCGCTCCAATGCGAGTTCCAAAAGCTTTTTTAAATCGAGTTTTCCAGAGCCGAGCGTGGGCACTTCAGCAATTTCAATAAAACTATCAGGCGAGGGAATCCACAGATTCGGCAGCCCTGCCTGGAGGAGCATCTGACAGATCCGATCGGGGCCCAGAAGGACTGGCTTATCGCCCGCCGGCTGCACGATTGGCAGATGAAACACAATCAGCCGTTCTCCTTTTTTGAGATCTGGCACCGCCGTTACAACCGCCAGCAACTCGCCATCGGCAGCACCGAGAGCTTTATTCACCTGTTCTTCAATCATGAGATGCGGCACCATCTCTCCGCCAATTTTTGAAAACCGACTCTCGCGGCCGGTGATTGTGATAAAGCCTTCGGCGTCGAGCTTGGCAATGTCGCCTGTACAATACCAACCGTCATGGACCACCTTCGCTGTCAGATCGTCGCGGTCAAGATAGCCCTGCATCACATTGGGGCCGCTAATCCAAAGCATCCCCTCCTGTCCGACTGGTAATTCCATGTGGCCATCCCGCTCCGTGATCCGCGCGCGACACGCTAGGATTGGCTGACCGACCGTGCCCTCGCGGCAGTCGGTTGGTCGGCCCGGCACGTGCCGCGATGGCGGCACATTGGCCGCCACAAGTGGGGAGAGTTCGGTGGCACCGTAGGCTTCCCACGGCCGGATGCCAAATTTTTTCTCAAAAGCTTCGGAGACATCTGTCGATAGTTTTTCAGCAGCCCCGAACACCACATCCAAACTCGAAAAATCCTCGGCCGGTGTGCGGCGAATATAAGTGCGCAAGAATGTCGGCGTGGCCATTAAAATCGTGGCGTGGTACTCCCGAGCCAGCGCACCGACGGCCTGCGCATCCAGCGGATTGGTGTGATAGACAACGGCTGGCTCTAAGGCCAGAGGTGTCCAGAGCGTTGTGGTGTAGCCGTAAGAATGAAAAAAAGGCAACACTCCAATCGCCACGTCGGCAATCGATACATGGAGTAGATTGTCGATTGCCCGGACATTTGAGCCGACATTTTCCACTGACAAGACAACTCCCTTGGGATCTCCGGTTGATCCGGACGTAAAGATCACAGTGAGCACATCGTTGGGACCGATTCGATCCAGCCCAAGCACTCTGTCCAGCATGGATACTGGCGTCACGGTGGCATGCACAAACGCTAAAACTTTATCGATGAGTGTCATCTGCTGTTTGATCTTTCCGGCATCCAGAAGCGTGTCGCCCAACTCCAACTTGATACGTTTGAGAAAGACTGGGCTTGAGATCACATGCTTGAGGCCGGCCCGCTCGATGCAGGTGTTGAGAATCGATTGGCTCGTTGTGTAGTTCAAATTGACGGCCGTGCGACCCGCAAGCGCTAACGCCGCGTTGACGACAGCGGCTCCGACGGTGGGGGGCAGCAGCACGCCCACCATTTTCTCGTCGGGCGCAAGCACGCGATTAAGAACGCTCCGCGCTGCCAGAATACTCGTCAGCAACTGTCGGCCAGTCAATCGCGTGCCGAGAGAGTCGGCCATTTTAAGTCTGCCAGCCGCACTTCGGCAGACACGCAGCAACCGTCGCTGCAGAATCATTCCAGCATCGACTTGTAAATCTAGAGGCACGGGCATTGGCTCAGGCGACGTGTTTGAACGGGACTCGTTGCCCGCATCTGGAACGGCATTAGAATCGTAATCCGGCCAACTGAACAGTTCAGTACCAGCTTTTTAGCAACTTTATTTCGACCCTGCCCCGGATAGATCTGATGCCCCGCTATCAACCATCTCGCATTGAACCTAAGTGGCAGGCGTGGTGGGAGACGCATCATACATTTGCCACCCCGCGACTGCCCAGCGGCCGCAAAGCCTACATCCTCGATATGTTTCCCTATCCCAGCGGAGACGGCCTGCATGTCGGTCATCCGGAGGGCTACACCGCTACCGATATCGTCTCGCGATTTGAACGGATGCGGGGCACCAGCGTCATGCATCCGATGGGGTTTGATGCCTTTGGACTGCCAGCTGAGGAACATGCCATTCGTACCGGCACGCCGCCCCGCGAGAGCACTCAGCGCAACATCGACACATTCCGGCGACAACTCAAGATGCTGGGCTTCAGCTACGACTGGAGTCGCGAATTGTCGACAACCGATCCGGAATATGTCCGTTGGACGCAGGCTATTTTTCTTGTCCTCTTTGACACTTGGTTTGATACTGCGCAGCAAAAGGGACGGCCGATTGCTGACTTGCCTATTCCCCTCGCCATCGCACAACAGGGACTCGCAGCGGTGGCAACCTATCGTGACACGCAGCGACTGGCCTATCAGTCTCAAGCCCCAGTCAATTGGTGTGCGGCCCTTGGCACCGTGCTTGCCAACGAAGAAGTGATTGGTGGAGTGAGCGAACGGGGTGGCCATCCTGTTGTGCGGATTCCACTACGGCAATGGATGCTGCGGATCACCGCCTACGCGGATCGACTTGATAGCGAACTCACGGATCTGGATTGGCCCAGCAGTATCAAGAAATTACAACGAGACTGGATCGGTCGTAGCACTGGTGCCGAAGTCGATTTTTTTATTGCCCCGCAGAGTTCAAGCACAAATAGTCCTGCGGACGACGATCTAGCTCCCTTCACGGATTGGCTCAGGAAACGTCAGAACAACCGCTTTTCGACCCTTGTCCCGAGTGATGCATTGCGGGTTTACACCACGCGACCCGACACGCTCTACGGCGCGACCTATCTTGTTGTGGCCCCAGAGCATCCTCTGCTGTCAACGCTGACAACCTCTGCCCAGCAGGACGCAGTGAGCGCCTACTGCCAATCGGCTTCGCGTAAGAGCGACCTTGACCGTACCGATGTCTCGCGGCAAAAAACGGGCGTCTTCACAGGCTCCTTTTGCATCCATCCACTGACGCACGCGCCGCTCGCCGTGTGGGTGGCCGACTACGTGCTGGCCACCTATGGCACAGGTGCAATCATGGCTGTGCCTGCTCACGACGATCGTGACTGGGCGTTTGCCGAAGCCTTTGGACTGGAAAAAATTGCGGTTGTGGAGCCACTGGATCAGGAGCCAACGGCTCCTGCGACCACCCATTCGCTCTTTACAGGCTACGGCCGCGCGGTTGCTTCAGGAATTTACACTGGACTCCAAACGCAAGCGTTTATCGACCGAGTTGCCGTCGATCTCGAGGCTGCTGGCGTGGGTCGGCCAGCAGTCAACTACAAGCTCCGCGACTGGCTCTTCAGTCGCCAGCGTTTTTGGGGTGAACCATTTCCGATCCTCCACGAACTCGACGCTGATGGAAAGCCAACCGGGGCGATCCGCGTCATTGAGCACCATGAATTGCCCGTTCGACTCCCCGAACTGATCGACTTTCGCCCGGGCAACACACCCGAACCCCCGCTGGGCCGCTCCGGTGACGACTGGCTGTTGTTGGAGCGAGACGGCAAACGCTATCGCCGCGAGACCAACACGATGCCGCAGTGGGCTGGATCGTGTTGGTATTTCCTCCGCTTTCTCGATCCGGGTAATGCCGATTGCCTGATTGATCCCGAGGTCGAGCGGGCTTGGATGCCGGTCGATCTCTACATCGGCGGTGCCGAGCATGCCGTGTTGCACCTGCTCTACAGCCGCTTCTGGCACAAGGTGCTCTACGACCGTGGGTATGTCTCGCACCTTGAACCGTTTGGAAAACTTGTCAATCAGGGCATGATCCTTGGGGAAATGGAATTTACTGGTTACCGTCGCGCCGCAGGTGGATGGGTTTCGGCTGAGCAGCACGACAAACACGATACGGCCGCACGGGTGGCTGCCGATCAGGTTGAAAAACAGGGGGATCATTTTGTCCTGCGAGACAACCCCCGGATCCGCGTCGACAGTCGGGCCTACAAGATGTCGAAGAGCCGTGGCAACGTTGTCAATCCCGATCAGGTTGTCCGCGACTTTGGAGCCGACTCATTGCGGCTCTACGAGATGTTCATGGGGCCGCTGGAGGCGACGAAGCCGTGGAGTACTGCGGGCGTGGGGGGCGTGCGCGGTTTTCTCGACCGCTGCTGGAGACTTGTAGTAGACGAGCGGGCCGATGAGATCCGGCTTGCCTCGCAGGTGGTCGACGATGCCCCCTCCGATGACCAGCTACGCGAACTCCACCGGACGATCGACAAGGTGACCAAAGACATTCAGGCTTTGTCGTTCAACACCGCGATTGCCAGAATGATGGAGTTTGTCAATTTTTTGACGCCCTTGGAACGCCGTTCGCGAGAGGTTTTGCAGACATTTGTCGCCGTTCTCTCCCCGTTTGCACCGCACCTTGCTGAAGAACTCTGGGAACTTCTTGGCCGCGTCGCTCCCGCCTCTCTGGCCCCATGGCCAGTAGCCCTCGAGCAATGGCTAAGAGACGATACCGTTGAGATTCCAGTTCAGATTCAAGGTAAGTTGAAGGGCCGCATTGTGGTGGCCGCTGGTGCCGATGCTGAAACGATTCAAACGGCAGCCCTTTCTGATCCCAAGATTGCCGAGCTCTTGGCCGGCAAGGAGATTGTTAAGATCGTGGCGGTGCCCGGCCGGCTCATAAACTTTGTTCTCAAAGGTTAGGATTTCATTTTAGCCCATTCATATCGCGCGTCCCTCCTTGAGCCCACAAGGGATTCTGACTTGGCTTCATAGTGTGATTGCCGTACGATTGCGTATTCGACTGATGCAACGAAGGAGCCTCCGGGACGATTCACCATGACAGTGCAGCGAGTTTTGGCTCTGGTGCTCGGCGGAGGTCGTGGCACGCGACTTTTTCCCCTCACGCGTGATCGCTCCAAGCCAGCCGTACCGCTGGCCGGTAAGTATCGCATCATCGATGTGCCGCTCTCCAATTGCATCAACAGTGGCGTGCAGCGAATTTATGTCCTCACCCAATTCAACTCGGTCAGTCTTCACAGCCATATTCGCCGCACCTACACATTCGATCCGTTCAGCGGTGGTTTTGTTGAGATCCTTGCGGCCCAACAAACGCTCGACAACGCTGGTTGGTATCAGGGCACAGCCGACGCCGTGCGGCAGAACATTCGCTACCTGCAGCAATCTGACATCAAGCATGTGCTGATTCTCTCGGGCGACCAGCTCTATCGAATGAACTACGCCGACATGCTCGCCACGCACGTAGCCCGTGGGGCCGACGTGACGATTGCAGGGATTCCTGTCGAGGAAGAGGCCGCCGCAGGACTGGGAATTATGCGTGTCGACAGCGCAGGCCGGGTTGAGGGCTTTTTGGAGAAGCCGCAGACAAAGGAAGAACTCGATCTGGTTCGCACCGATCCTGCTTGGATCCAGCAGCAGGGCATTGCAGCCAAGGGCCGCACGCTGATGGCCAGCATGGGTATCTATTTATTTGACCGAGACTGTCTGATCGATCTGTTGATGAAAACTGACTACCAAGACTTCGGCAGGGAGGTTTTTCCAGCAGCCATCCGCGCGAAGAAGGTGCACCTCCACCCGTTCGACGGCTACTGGGAAGACATTGGAACGATCCGTTCTTACTTTCAGTGCAACCTCGACCTTGCCAGCCCACTGCCGCCCTTCCAACTCGCTAGCGCAGAAGCACCTATTTATTCGCGAGGACGCTTCCTCCCTCCCTCCCGCATCGATGGTGCGAGCGTGCGATCCAGCCTGCTCTCCGATGGCTGCTTCATCGAGCAAGGCGTGGTGATCGAAAATAGCGTGATCGGCCTGCGATGCCGGATTGGCCGCAATGTCGTGATCCGCAACTCGGTGGTCCTTGGCAACGATTTTTACGAAACGGCTGAAGACTTGGCCACCAATTCTGCCCGAGGAATACCGGCGATGGGCATTGGTGAGGGCTCAATCATTGAAGGGGCGATCATCGACAAGAATGTTCGCATCGGCCGTAGGACACGGATCGTCAATGATCACGGCTGGGAAAATACTGCCGACAGCGATCTGTTTACGGTGCGGGACGGAATCGCAGTGGTGCCCAAGCATGCACTTGTGCCGGACGGATGGCTCCCAGAGCCCAATGGTGCGGGCACTCTCTAGTCATCGATCGCCGTATTCTTTTTTAAGAACTGAATCGTCAGGCACAGCGACCACGCTTCTCTCGCTCTGGCTTTCGAGGAATTCCACGAGGACCGGTTCATCAACCTGTTTCGGCTTCTCGGACTGCTCCGACTCGGCCTGTTGTTCGTTTGAGACAGGCTCACTGAGTGGCTCTGGATCGATCGAGAACGCCGCGTCTGCCTCATCCGCGACGACAGTTTTCGCAATGGTCGCAATTGGCTTTTGAGACCGGACCAGCGGTGGCCACGGTCGGGGAGCCACGCCCACCGGCAGAATACCGTTGCTTCTGGCTTGAAAGTCGTTCTGCGGGGCTGAGCCATTGGGCACGGGGCCCGAATAGTCAAACGGATAAGCGCACATCGTGCAGCCACTGGCAGTCAAAACGCTGATCAAAACGAGGCCCAGCAGTGAAAGCCATTGCGGCGGCCTCTGACCAGCCACTTTGAGTGAGTCTAAGACACTCACTGCGGCACTCGTGCGGGATGCAATCTTCATTGCTAGTATCGCTTCCCTATCCAAGATCCCATCCAAAAAAAGAACAACTCAGCGGCTGTTCCCCCCACCCCGATTACCCACAGATATATTCGGATCGTTACAACCGATTTCTGAAGAAAATTCCGCATGGCACTCAATTTGGCTGCTGGAGCGGGGCCATTCAGGGCCGTTCTCACGGCAATTGAACGCCTAACTGGGACATCAGCATTTTCATGTCTTCCCAGACATCCCGCTTCGCAGATGGATTGCGCAGCAAATACGAGGGATGGTAGGTGCAGATCACCTGTGCTTTGTTGTGCGTAAACCAGCGTTTGCGAAGCTTTCCAATTGTCTCGGTTGATTCAAGCAACGCCTGTGCGGCCGTTGTGCCCAGACAGCAGATGTAGTCTGGATCCACAACTTCTAACTGCTTGTGAAAATATCCTCGGCAGTTGGCCACTTCTGCCGGTAACGGCGGACGGTTTTGAGGGGGCCGACACTTGAGCACATTGAGGATGTAAACCTGATTTCGCGTGAGCGTACACGACTCAATGATCTTGGTCAGTAACTCACCAGCGCGTCCTACAAATGGCTGGCCAGAGGCATCCTCATCGGCACCGGGAGCTTCACCCAGAAAACAGATCCTGGCGTCCACTGGACCCGCGCCAAAAACCGTCTGAGTGCGGCCGCAGGCCAACTCCTCACAGCGGCGACAGGTGGCCACCTCTTGGCTCAAAACCGCAAGGACCCCACTGCGACGCTGGAGTTCATCGTGCGTCAGCGGAGAGCGTGGCGTGCGATCGGCAGCCAGAGGCACTGGAACCGGATCACGGTGGTGTGCTTGTGTGGCAACCGTTTTGACTTTTGATCGCGGCAAATCAGTGACCCCAGCGGCGGCAAGGCTTTCTAAACGTTGCTTCAGTCGTCTCGCATCGGAGCCTGTGCCTAGCGAACCACTGTTTCCCGAACGACCCATGCTGCTCTGCTCTAGCTTTTTGTCAGAAGGAACCGCGAACTTACCCAATCCGGCTTACAGGCCACGGCGGTATCGCTTGGGCGAACGCCCTTTCCCCAGCAGGGCTGCCGCTGGCGGCCGCTTGGGCTCTTCGGGCTGAAGGGCTGCATCTCCCTCGACAGGAACTGCTGGTTCCAGACCGATTCTAGTCGTTAATGGTCCCGGCTTCGGCCGGCGATCAAAGGCCTCAAATCCCGGTAACTCATCTCGCTTGAGCAATCGCTCAATCCGCATCTCAATGCGCGTCAACTGCGGCCCCTCTTCCGGGGCTACGAATGTGAACGCCATACCGTCGCGGCCCATGCGGCCCGTGCGTCCTACGCGATGAACATAGTCATCGCAGAATTCCGGGATATCGTAGTTGATGATGTGCGAGACACTCGACACGTCGATGCCACGGCCGACAACATCGGTGGCCACAAGAATCTTGACGGTGCCATCACGGAATTGTCGCATCACACGATCCCGTATGTTCTGCGAAAGGTCGCCGTGGATGCAGGCCACATTGTTGGCATGCCGAGAACGACGAGAGAGTCGCTCGAAAATCTTGTCTGTGCCTCGCTTGGTACGACAGAAAACAATCACCTGACGCGGTTGTTCCCGCTCCAAAAGACGCTCCAAAAGATCAAATTTGCGAGTTGGATCAACAGTAAAATATGCCTGCTCAATCGTCTCGACGGCCAGTTCATTGGTGGAAAAGTCAAGGATCTCTGGATCACGCATGTAGCGAGTTGCAAGCTTAGCCACTGGGGGCGGCACCGTCGCGGACAGCAACAACGTCTGCCGGCTGTCTGGGCAGCGCCGCAAAATCTTTTCGATATCGGGACGAAATCCAATGTCGAGCATCCGATCAGCTTCGTCGAGCGTGACGATTTCAATTGCGTCAAAACAGATCGTGCCGCGACTCATGTGGTCGAGCACGCGGCCGGGTGTGCCGACAACCACCGCGGGGTGACGAGCCAGTTTGTCAATTTGGTTTTTGATCGGTTTACCGCCGTACACGGCTACGCAGTGAACTCTCGACCCAAATGCCAACTTTTCAAACTCATCCCGGACCTGCACAGCTAATTCACGAGTCGGCACCAGAATGAGCGCCCGCGGCCCGCCGCCCCGATGCTCTTTTGCCATTTGTTCCAAAATCGGCAAGACAAATGCTGCCGTTTTTCCCGTTCCCGTTCGGGCTTGGCCAAGCAGGTCGATACCGGCTAGCGCGCGGGGAATCAATCCGGCTTGTACTGGCGTGGGCACGGTGTAGCCGGCCCGCTCAACAGCTGCGAGGGTTTCCGTCGAAAGCCCCAGAGTATGAAAGCCGGTTGCCGGTGGCATTGGTTCGGTGGTTGCTTGAGCCACTTGACTGGGAGCGTCTTGCGGCGTGGCCGCTGGCTCCGGGTTGACTGCGAACGATCCCTCCGATTCCATCGGGGGCCGATCCCTGTTGTCCACAAACACTCGTGATCCTCATCCTCTCTCACGCGCACCGACTGGTTTCGCATCAACCTGCGGGCATCGGATGACCCGATAGGTGGCAAAACATCTGCGGCTGAACGTCATATTCATCTGAATACTTGCTCAAAAGTACCACGCTCCACGAGTTCCAGCAAACCCGCCCCCGGGATTGATCGGCATTCACGGTCCAGACCGCAATCCATGGCTTACCAAGAGACTCTTTGAGATGGGCAGCACGTAGAGCCTTTTGCCAGAGAGCATGGCTCGCTACTCACAAGGCGTCTGTGACGGGCTACAGCTCTCGAAACAGTGAAAGACCCGAGTGGACAGCCGTTATCGATCAAAGATTTTTTTGATTGCCCAGACGGTGGCCGCTCGCCCGGCACGCGCGATTGAACGCGTGAGCGGGATTTGCTTCGGACAAACAGCCACGCAGTTTTGTGCGTTGCCACACATCTGAATGCCTCCCTGCGATGTCAGCGCTTCTAATCGCTTATCGGCAATCATCTTTCCCGTTGGATGACTGTTGAAGAGCATGGCCTGACTGATCGCGTGCGCGCCCACAAAGCCTTTGTCAAAGGCTGTCTTTCTCCGTTTTTCAAAATCGTCGCGAGACTCGTCTTCACGTTGTACGAGTTCAATTTTTGTAAATTGTGGACAGGCTTCCAGACAGCAGCCGCAACTGATGCACGTGGAGAGTGGGTAGGCGTCTTCCTGTGCTTCAGGGGAAATCCTCGGCCCGGCACCGTGGTCGTAAGAGCCGTCCACAGGAACCCATGCATGCACCCGCTCCAGCGACTGAAACAACCGTTTGCGATCGACCACTAAATCACGAACCACTGGAAATTTTGACATAGGCCGTAGTTCGATTTCCTCAGCATTGTCTTTCATTAACGTGTCGACAAGCGCCGTACACGCCATCCGCGTGCGGCCGTTGACGAGCATCGTGCAGGACCCGCACACCTCCTCAAGGCAATTACAGTCCCACGCCACCGGGGCCACCTGACGGCCATCTTGCGACTTGGACGCAGCAGCAATCCGCTGCAAAAGACTGATCACATTCATGTTGAGTTCGTAGGGCACAGCGTGTCGCTCCCAGTAGCTCTCTTGACCTGGCGCATCCTGCCGCAACACGCGCACATGAACCACCTTTTCGACTGCTCGATCTTGATGACCACTCGCTGCATGTTCGCTCTCCTGAGCACTGCCTGACGGCGGGTGTGGTTCTGCTCGTCGGATCATTCAAAAACTCCTGTGGCGATTGGTTTTGCGAAAAGTTCTAAGCGTGTTGGAGTGAAGCAGGGGTCATCGGCGGCGTAACTTCCTCAGGTTGTGTCAGCTTTTTCTGCCGCTCTTTCCAGACTTCCTCGATCAATTCTCCGCCGACCAAGCCGTACAGCCTGGGCCTGGGTGGCATCAGCGACGTGTCGATCTCTTCGTGACGAATGTGCGTGTCGCCATCAGCACCGTGCGTGGCAATCGTGCTCTTGAGCCAGCGACGGGTGTTGGCTTCAAAGCGATCACACCACTGCTCCGCCTCTCGTCGTTGCCCTGCCGGATCGGTGGCAGCAATGCCGGGCATCGCCGTGGCGGGCTTGTAGTGGGCTCCGCGACACTCGTCGCGTTCCAGTGCGCCCTTGAGGATCAGTTTCGCCAACGGAAACATGTCTCCCAGAGCCTTCGTAAAAACGACGTTTTGATTCGTCCAGTTGCCGCTGTCAGAGAGAGAACAGCGACTCCAACGATCTTCCAGCGTGCAGACTTCTCCGTAGGCGGCGGTGAGTTGTTCATTGCGTCTCACCACAGTCGCCACACGGGTCATGAGGTTGCCGAGTTCTGCATGAAGTTGGTACGGGTTTTCGCTGCCACTTCGGCGGCCCAGCAACGCTGCATGCCGCTCTTCCTGCCGACGCATGGCAGTAGAAAAGAGGCCGGCTGGTTCCTCGGCCGCTGTTTTTTTCCCGGCACGTGCCGAGGACACAATGCCCGAGGCCGAAAAAAGTCCGCTGAAGATGCAGGAGAGCAGCGAGTTAGCTCCTAAGCGATTCGCACCGTGATACTGATAATCGCATTCACCAATAGCGTAGAGTCCCGGGATCGTTGTCTGTTGGTTTCGTGGGGAGCCCTCTTCGAGGCCGCCGGCAGCACTCTTTTCGTAATCGACCCACAGACCGCCCATCGAGTAGTGGACCGCCGGGAAAATTTTCATCGGCACCGACCGCGGATCAACACCCTGAAACTTTTCATAAATCTCAAGGATGCCTGCGAGTTTGTGGTCGAGCGTTTCTCGCGGAATGTGCGTGAGATCGAGGTATACGCAGAGACGATCTTTTTCCACCGACAGGCCATCCGTTGTGCAGATGTCAAATATTTCACGCGTGGCAATGTCGCGCGGCACAAGATTGCCATACTTTGGATAGCGGTCCTCAAGAAAATAATAACGCTCCGACTCGATGATATCGCGTGGATCACGGGGGTCGTGGGGTGTGCGTGGCACCCACACCCTGCCCCCCTCGCCCCGGGCGCTCTCGCTCATCAATCTCAATTTGTCTGCGCCAGGAATGGCTGTCGGGTGGACCTGAATAAATTCCCCGTTACCATAGCACGCGCCGGCTTGATAGACGCGACTGGCAGCACTGCCCGTGCAGACCATCGACATCGTCGAGCGTCCATAGACTAGCCCACAGCCACCCGTTGCAATGATGACCGCATCGGCTGGAAATGAGCGAAACTGCATCGTGACTAGATCCTGGCAAACTGCCCCACGGCAGCGGCCCGTGTCATCGAGAACGGGTTCAAGGAAGTCCCAAAACTCCCATTTTTTGACCCTACCCTCCACTTCGAAGCGACGCACCTGTTCGTCGAGGGCATAGAGCAACTGCTGGCCCGTCGTCGCTCCGGCAAAGGCGGTGCGCTTGTAGAGCGTGCCGCCAAACCGTCGCTGATCCCGAAAACCTTCGGGAGTGCGATTAAAGGGCACCCCCAAGCGGTCCATCAGGTCGACGATCCGCGGAGCCCAGTCGGCCATTTCCTTGACCGGCGGTTGATGCTGAAGAAAATCGCCACCGTAAACGGTGTCGTCAAAGTGTTTCCATTCGCTATCCCCCTGCTGGCGAGTCGATGCGTTAACGCAGTTGATGCCACCCTGTGCGCAAACACTATGCGACCGCTTGACTGGCACAAGGCTGACCAGATCGACGCCAATACCCAGCTCTGCAAGACGCATCGTAGCGGACAGACCAGCTAAGCCACCACCAATCACAAGGACTCTTGGTTCTGACATCGCTTTTTAGATTCCTGTTGTTGACACCGGAGAAATTTCTGAGGCCGGGGGTTGCTGTGAATCCAACATTCGCTTGACTTCTTCCATGCGATTTTCAATTGCCTTCGCTTGCTCAATATCGATTGTACGCATGCCTCCAAGGGCTCCGAGACCGGCTCCACCGAGCACGATGCCGATCGCAATGCTCACCCAATTAGCTCGCCGCATAGCCGCCGGACTCGTCCAGATACCCCAGGTGATTCCCAGCGTCCACAGACCGTTGGAAAAATGAAAGACAACCGATAAAATTCCAATGGCGTAAAAAATGACCACAAGCGTTGGCTGGAGCGCAACCGCAGCCGAGCTCGTCGCGCGGTGGGGATCAAACGCGCCACCGCCCAGTGGAGCTCCCAGCGAATGCAATTGAATCAAATGCCAAACAATAAAGGCGAAGGCGATCATTGCACTTGCTCGCTGCAGCGTGTAGCGCACGTTGCCCACGTACGAATATGAACTGACATTGGGCAAACCTCCGGCGATGATCACAAATCCTACCGAAGCATGAAACAGCATGGGCAGAAAAATAAAGGCCCATTCAATCGGCACGAGTAGGGGCCCGAGAGAATGAATAGTGTCAACTCTTGACTGAAAGGTGCCTGCACCGGCCAGCACAGACGCGTTGGTAAGCAGGTGGACGACTAGGAATGCTCCCACCGGTACGAGACCGGAGAGCGAGAAAAGCCGGTAGATCAAAAATTGATTCCGGGAAAAAAATGATTGGGACTGCACCATCTGGCTCACAAGCTGCCTCGTTGCTATTTGAAATCCGTGTCGCTTCATCGACATTCCAACGGTCTTTTGATCCATCTGCAGTATAGATTGAAGGCGGTAGGCGACAACGGCAGGAGCCGATTTGGCGACTCACGCCGAAGAATTTATACTGAATAGACCACTGAAAAAACAATTGACGATTACAGCGACCGATGGTGAGCATCGGCACGGAAGGCATGATCGTTGGCGGCTGAACCACATTCATTTTTTGTTGCCGGTGATCAAGAACTCGCTGAGGCGTCAGCCGTGCCGATGGCCAACGCCGCCCGCATCCTCGAAAATATGCCCGATGGTGTAGCGCTTCTCGACGCTGAGAACCGGATCCTCTGGGCTAACACTCGCTTGACCGAGTGGTGCGGGAAAACGCAACTCGGGGGTCTCACTTTTTTTGAGGCTCTCGGATCGCCAGAAATTCTTGGGCCCGACTTCAGTCTATTTTATAGAGCTGTGGCCAGCAGCAATCCCCTCGGCAGTCAAGCGATGAGTTCGACTCTGCGAACATCCGACAACCGCTACTTTCACATCCACGCCTCATCCGCATTCAATCCCTTGCCATCCTCACAAATCTCTGCCGAGGCCGGGCAGGTGGTGGTCGCGGTGCGGAATGTGACGCTCACGATTCTGGAACAGCAGAAACGCGCTGCGATCCATCAGGCGGGGCAAACCCTCGCCGATCTCTCCCCGGCTGAACTTGCCGACATGACGATCGAAGAACGCATCGAATTGTTGAAGAGTAATATCCTCCACTACTCCAAGGACTTGCTGCAATTTGATGTCGTTGAAATTCGACTACTTGACCAACAGACCGGTCGACTTGAACCACTGCTAGCCGAAGGGATGCAACCCGAGGCAGAGGCTCGCACGCTCTACGCCCGACCGGAAAACAATGGCGTCACAGGCTATGTTGCCGCCACCGGAACGAGCTATTTTTGTAACGATACGACGAAGGATCTGCTCTATCTGGAGGGCTGTAAAGGGGCCAAAAGTTCACTGACTGTGCCGCTTATCTTGCATGAGCAGGTGATTGGCACATTCAATGTTGAGAGTCCAGAACCGGGGGGATTCGCCGACATAGACCTACAGTTTCTGGAAATTTTTGCCTGCGACGTGGCCGCGGCGCTCAACACGCTGGAGTTGCTCGTGGCTGAAAAAGCGTCTGCTGCAGCAGAGAGTATCGAAGCCATTCACGGCGCGGTGGCACTGCCGGTCGATGATATTCTCAACGATGCCGTCAGCGTCATGCAGCGATACATAGGCCACGACGCCGATGTTGTCGAACGGCTGCAGCGCATTTTGAGAAATGCTCGCGACATCAAGCAGGTGATCCAAAAGGTCGGTGAAAAAATGACGCCGAGCTCGGCGCATGCACAACTACGGCAGGGAGAACGGCGGCATTCGCTGGTGGGCCGACGGATTCTCGTCGTCGATTCTGACGAGCAAGTCCGGGCGGCGGCCCACTCACTGCTCGAACGCTTTGGCTGCACAGTGGAAACCGCTCGCGATGGGGCAGAAGCAGCCTCGATGGTGAGAGCCTGCGAGCACGAATCCTACGATGTCATCATTGCCGACATACGACTCCCCGATATGAGTGGCTACGAACTGCTGTTGGCGTTGCAGGATCTGCTGGATCGAGTGCCGCTGGTGCTGATGACTGGATTTGGCTATGACCCCGGGCATTCCATCGTCAAGGCCCGCCATGCGGGCGTGGATCTGGTTCTCTTCAAACCGTTCCGAATTGATCAACTGCTCGAAACGGTTGAACGCGCTGTGGCTGGCCCCAAGCCGGTTGAGAACTAAACAACCGGCCTCGCCCAGGCGAGACAGGCAGTCGCACCCCCTCCGACGAGCCGCGTTCTTGCTGTTTTGCAGCGAAAATTCCCATTTTTTTGCTCAATGTGGCCTTGACCTGCGGCAGTGGCAGGCCCTATTTCTCCTTTCCGCGGTCCAAGTTGATTTTTTGCGCTCAGGAAAAGCCGTTCATGGCACATCACTGCTCATATCTCGCGACAACACCCACGATTGCATGTCCTTCCGCAGCAAAACCCCGTCGCTTATTGCGCTTCCCAATGCATTTCACATTCAAGACCCTAGCGCTTTTTGCTGCCGGATTGAATGCGGTTTTCAGTGATTGGGCTGATGGGACTGACTCCTCTTTGCCGAGTAGATCGACCTGCAACGCAGAGGAACTACCGGCCCCGGCCACGCTCTCAACTCAGCCCGAATCTGAGGTCGCAGACTCCCATTTGAATTCCGTTGACCCACAAGCAGGCGATGCCCGCAGAATCATAGAAGAGGCGATCAACCGTTCGGCGGCCCCAGCAAAGCCGCTGTCCACCGATCCGCTGGCCGCAGGAGCATCACCAGAAAAATCAGCGGCAGTGCTCCCTCCCCCGGCCGCCCAGCCAGGGAGCAGCGCAGCCACGATCCCTGCGATTCCAAAGGAACTAGTCATTGCCAAGCTTTCTGCTGAAGTTGCTGCCAGGCAACTCGAAGCGAAGCGACTGGCCCAGCGATCTCCTTCCGATGCACTCACCCTCTTGGAAGATATTACTGCTGAGGTTGCCGGGCAGGAGATTTCCGCAGACGCCAAAGCTCAATTGTTGCGGCGGATCGAGCGAACTCGACGCGAGATCGAAGAGACGACTGGAAAACGCCGAGGTGAAATTGCGCTCGACAAAAAAAATGCCCTGATTGAGGGACAGATCGACAGGGAGCGCACCAAGAAAGTCGAGGTTGACCAGCGACTGGCTCTGCTTGTCGAGGAATACAATGTGTTGGTTGATGGCCGACGCTTTGCCGAAGCTGAGGTCATTGCTAAGAAAGCTGGCCAGCTCGCCCCCGACAACGCTGTTGTTCGGCAACTCCTGGCGCAAAGCCGGATGATCCGCCGGCTCGACGCCCAGAAATCGATCGTTGAAGACACTCAAGCGGGCTTTGTTGATGTCGCCCAAGATACGGAGCGCTCGGGCTCACCTTTTGTCGGCCCGATTGAGTTTCCCGCCACAAAGCAGTGGGAAGAACTCAGTAAAAATCGCCTGCGACAAGAAGGGCAGGGCCGATCGCCCACCGCTCCTGCCGAGGCAATCATCCAAAAGAAGCTGACAACGCAAGTCAAAGCCTCCTTCCAAAACCAGCCGCTTTCCCTCGTGCTTGACTCGCTTGCAAAGCAGGCCGATGTGCCTCTCCACATCGATATGGTCGGCCTCGAAAGCGAAGGCGTCCGCAGCGACACCCCGGTGACAATGAATCTGGATCAATCGATCTCACTCAAAAGTGCGCTGAAGCTTCTACTCGGACCATTGCACCTAGACTCTGTCGTGCAGGATGAGGTGCTCAAGGTCACCAGCCCCCGGCTTGTAAAAGGCGAGGTTTACAGCCTGTCCTACCACGTGGCAGACCTCGTCATTCCAATTCCAAACTTTTCATCCGACGGCCTCGGCATCACCGGGGCTCTGCGTGACGGCTATGCCCGTATCAACTCACGAAATTCCCTCTCCGTCCAAACGGGTCCTGCCCCGGCTGGCATCAACGGCATCAGCAAAACATCGAGTGAGGCGGGAGTCGATCCAAGTTCGCTGGCACAGATCCAAGGGGGCATGAATGGCCCGGCAACCGGGACAGTTCCACCCAATTCTTTTGGGGCCCCAGCGGTCGGAGGCGGACAGGCTGATTTTGATTCATTGATCGCGCTGATTCAAAATACAGTCGCACCGACATCATGGAATACTGTGGGCGGCCTCGGCGCCATCCAGCCCTTTGCAACAAATCTCAGCCTTGTTGTCAGCCAGACTCAGGAAGTTCATGAACAAATTGCCAATATTCTCGACCAACTTCGCCGCCTGCAAGACTTACAGGTGACCATCGAGGTACGGTTCATCACGCTCAACGATACATTCTTTGAACGCATCGGGGTCGACTTTGATTTTAACATTCAAACCAATGTCGGTGAACCGCTGAATATGACGGCCATTCCCACCTCACAAAATACATCTCGCAATCCATACACACTCGGTATCAACCCCAAGCCCGGCATTGCCACGCAAACGATTGGCCTCGACCCCACCGGCAATCCGGGCGTGGCCGGATCAGCGGCACCTGGCCAGCTGGGTGTCAATGGCTTACCGCAGCGCAGCTTTTACTCGATTCCGTTTCGACAAAATAGCTATGGCGCTGCAACCGTTCCAGCGCTGCCTGGCCTGCCCGACCCGGCAACATCAGCCGCCAATTTTGGGTTTGCGATTCTCAGCGATATTGAAGCTTACTTTCTTATTCAGGCAGCCCAAGGCAACACCCGATCCAATGTCATGCAAGCGCCGAAAGTGACGCTTTTCAATGGTCAAAATGCCTATGTTTCTGACACCCGACAGCGACCATTTGTCACGAGCGTCGTGCCTGTCGTGGGTGATTTTGCAGCGGCCCAACAACCTGTAATCACAGTCCTTTCCGAAGGCACCGCCGTCAACGTCCAGGCTGTCGTTTCCAATGATCGCCGCTTTGTCCGGCTCACGCTCGTGCCGTTCTTTTCGTCAATTGGCAAGGTAGAAACGTTTCAGTTTGAGGGTTCACGAACGACAAAGCAAAAAAGTAGCGATGCCAAGTCGGGCACAGATGTCAAGGTGCCCGGTGCAGGAAATGAACTCGGAGCCGGCTTTGCGGGTAGCACAGCCAGCAGTGGTGAACTTGAAACCAATAGTTCAGGCACAACCATCCAACTGCCAGAATTTGTTTTTACGACGGTCACAACGACAGTCAGCGTGCCAGACGGTGGCACGGTCCTTCTGGGCGGCATCAAACGCCTGCGCGAGGGCCGCAACGAATTCGGCGTACCGATCCTTTCAAAAGTGCCCTACATCAATCGACTCTTCAAGAATGTTGGTTTGGGACGAACCACCGAAAGCCTGATGCTGATGGTGACTCCACGTATCATCATTCAAGAAGAAGAAGAGGAAAAACTTCTCGGCACTGCCAAGCCCTAACAAGAAAGTGGAGAGACCATGACGCGACTCTGGCTTAGGTCTGGCTCACTGTTAGGTTTTGTAGCGGTGGCTGCTGGTTCTTTCGGCGCTCATGGACTGAAAGATTTTTTTGCCACGCCAGTTCGAGCAGTAAATTGGGAAACAGCCGTCCGCTACTGCCTGTTTCACTCGCTGGCCCTGCTGATCGTAGGCCTTTTTTCAGCTCTTCCACAGGCCGCCACTGCTCGCAACCAACTGGCACTGGCTGGGTGGTTGTTTTTGATCGGCACGCTGTTATTCAGCGGTTTTTTAGCCGCTCACTCACTCACAGGCGTCGGCATACTGGCCGCAGTGGTGCCGGTGGGCGGCCTGCTCTTACTGATCGGCTGGGTGATCTTAAGCGTTGCCGGATTTCAGATGGATTTTCGATCCGTCAATGATGCATCAGACGCGACTCGTTAAGCGATTGTCGATGAGTCTGTACCAGCAGTTGGCAGCAATGTTGTGTCGTCCTTGATTTCTTTGACGGCATCTGCTCCCTCACCAGCGGCGGCCTCCATCTCCATCTGCTCATCTTTCTGATCAGCTTGATCATTGCCCTCTGAAGCCTCCATCTCCATCTGCTCATCTTTCTGATCAGCTTGATCATTGCCCTCTGAAGCCTCCATCTCTACTTGCTCGTCTTTCTGATCGGCCTTCGTGTTGCCAGCAGGGGGCGAATCATCCCCAAACGGATCGTCTGTCTCTGTCTTTTGCTTATCCATTGTCTCAACCGGCTCGGCTGCCTCACTTCCAAATGGCTCGTCTGTCGCTGGCGGCGCTTCAGCCGGCAGATCGGTGGGCGGCATCTCCGCTTCACCATCCTCTTTTTCCGCGACCTCTGGTTCTGGAGGGGCCGGCTTGGGGGTATCCTCGGCTGTCGATTCACCAAATGGATCTTCTGCCGGTCCGGGGACCGGTGCTTCCATCGGCTCCTCGGCAGGATCCTCGACTCTCATCGGTGGGCGACGCGGTTGTCGGGTGACAGGCTCTGCCGCATCAATTTCTGTCGACTGTGAATTGGAAGGCCGCTTCCGCAGAACATCAGGAGCGGCATCTGTAAACTCTGAATAACGCCTCTGACCGGCTTCTTTGTCTCGCTTGATGGCAACGACACGAGCCCGCGTGCGGTATTGTTCGAGCCGTAGCCGATCCGGCCCTTGGACCCGTTCGAGTGACCGCGACACCGGCCGTCCTGACCAGCCCGCAGCTTCCTGTTTTGCGCCTTCAGAAAAATCTGCTTGTGCCTCATCCGATCGACCTAGCTTGAGTGCCGCTAAGCCTCGAAAGTAAAAGACTCGCGGATCGAGGCTGCCTGCCTCTACTGCCACTGAGAAATCCTCGTAGCTCTGCTGATACTTTCCAGAGTAGTAGGCGTGTACGCCGGATCCATACGATGCTGTCACGGCAAACTGCTCGCCAGCGGCCCGCACAGCGACAGTGGTTTGGACCATTGCCGCGCAACACAAGCCAGCCGTGAAGAGAAACCGAACCGTCAAAAATGACTCTCCCCCGCGGCGGCTACTCATAAAAATAAGCTCCTAATCAGGCAGATGACTCTCGCTCTTAAAACAGTGATTGCCTCTTACTGCTCAGCGACACCCACACTCTGATTTCGACTGATTGTAGCCTCGGGGCTCACTTTCTACATCCTACCGGCAACCCCACCCCAAGGATCATAGATCAACGCGGCCGCAAAGCCTCTCCATCCCCAGCAGTTCCTCGCAGGGCAGCGTGGCGGCGAAAAGTAGATACATGCAAAAACACAGCGGCTCGCACCAGTTGCACGGTCATTTGTTCACTCGGCCAGCCAAAGCAGTCGAGCAGTTGATCAAAATGGCCTGACGGACAACTCCCCTTCAAGTCCACCAGAAGTACCTGCCCTGTTTTTTCGTAGGCATTGCCATCGACCTGCCACCAAAGACCTGGATGAGGGCTTGTCCACACAAACGATCCGTCAGGCTCAACGTACATTCGCTCCAAGCCAGCAAGGTTGGCCAGTGCCTTATCAAAACCAATGGCCATGGGCATCGCCAGCGTGTCGTGCGGCACCGCCAGCGTGGGCCACTCTCCCCACGCATCTCGATAGAGATTTTCTTGGCTTGGCGTGGCCCCGCTGGCAACTTTACCGCTGTCCTCGGCAGCCAGTCTGTGCAGTGTTATTTCAAAGGCGTAGAGTTTGTCTGCCATCACGCTCTTTGTAACGGGTCAGGAAATAAAGTCGACGCCGCCATAGCCATCCTTTTCAGCTTCGCTGTCCAAGAGCGCAATAGCCGCCGGAAGGCTGCAACCAATTCGTTGGCCACTGGGCACAATACACGATCCAGTTGCCCCGTTGCTATCATGCAATAAGAGCGATTCGGTCGCGTCAGGCAGTCGTGGGCCGCCGAGACAGACGGTGCTGCGTTGTCCCACATTGGCTGAGAGCGATCGCTCTGCTGGCGGATGGCCCAGCACAACAGTTCGCAGCGGTCTGTTGGCCTCGGAGTGCTGGTTCTCGGGCAGGCAATGATCCGTTAGGGAGAAGACGCTTGGCTCGAGCAGTTCGTGCAGACGATTTCTAGAACAATCTGCTGTTGTGGGCCCCTCGATGCACGACATCCAGTCGGCCAGTCGATCAAGCGAGTCGCATTCCAGATCGCTGCAGGGGTCCCCGCGTCGCGCTTCGCGATGCCAATGCCCAACCGCTCGCTGCCACGTATCCACGAGACACTTCTTGGCTCTCCCATCAAGTAGTTCACCCGTGCCGGGTGCTGTTAGCCAGGCTGCAAGTTGCCTCGGCATGTCGAGCGGCCAACCGGTTGCCATCCGTCGCAAAAGCGACGCAAGCGGTATCTTCAGATCCCGCTGCTCAAAAATCGCCACACCAAACCGAGCTAATAAATCAACCGCGAGGCTTTCGGCCAGAGTCGGTTGTCGATCGCTTGTCAGGGCTGTTGCATCCCCAAAACGCTCCTGGCTGGGCTGGCAGTATGAGCCCCCAGAAAGAGGATCGGATGTATCACCATGACACACAATAACGGATCGACTCGACCAACTCGTTCCGATCCCAAGGCAATGGCCGACGGCCAGCGGTGCGACCATCGGATGCCCCAGCCAGCGATCGCGATCGCCGGAGAGCAGCGTGATTCGCACGGGGGTTGGCTGAGTGGCCTTGGGGTCTGGCCTGCTGCGTTTATCGGGGCTGGGCAAAGCGATCCCCCTACGCACCAATCGTGACAGCCTCGCAAAGAACCTGGCCCCACTGCGGAGCGAACTGCTCGCGACTCGCTGAAACATTTCGGTTGTCCGACTTCCACCCTGCCATGGCCTAATCTTTTGCGTCCACTCCCGACTGACAAGCCAGTCGCTGGTATCGCCAGCCAGCACCAGATCAATGTGCGTGATGGGGCGATAGTTGCCATCACGGCGAAATCCAAAACGCAGGGCCGCTCGCTTGACCGCCCTTAAAAAATCATCAGCGCGGTCCACGGGCAGCGGACGGTAAAGCGTTCCGTCCGGAATCGACCAATTTGATGTCACAACAAGCATCTGATCTTTGCCGGTCCGCGGCTCCCTGACCTGCAGCACACACCCAGTCCACCCCTGGGTATCGACTCAATCAGGCCCTGGTCTACACGCAAGAGAGGCTCGCTGTTTCTTTCGCAAGCAGGCTGCATAACCACAATGAGCCAGCGATGCGGCCAGCGGATCGCCAGGCCCCGCCCAGCATGCTCGCCGAAAAGACAACCCAAACGGAATAACCTACCGCTGCGTTAGAGGGGGTCAGGGCGCTACGAAACTCGTTGCGCAGGTTGATTCAAGCGATCCTTCCAATTCTGATCCCGAAACAATCGCCCTCGCCTTGCCGACACCACCAGTCGGCAGGCGGTAGGAAAGCTCAAATGTCGCCTGACTGCCTGGCGCAATATTTGTGATTGAATCAAACATGATCGTTGAACCGTCGATGCGGACCCGTGACGGTATTGGATCGCCCACCAAGCGAGCCTCATCTGGCAGAACAATCATCAGGTCGAGACGACCAGATGGCGTTCCCCCCGCTGAAACGCTGGCGGCCGGAGAGTCGTTGGCAATGGTACAGACGATGGTGGTTGCATGGCCGCTCCTCACCGGATCATCGCAGTCGGCCAATGTCAGCCGCAATCCCGCCTCGCGGGGCGAGCGCGGTCGCGACGCATTGGAGCGTACCAACACGCACGATTCATCAGCCACCATCACACCCCCGACGAGCCCACTTAAAACGCTGCGCACGCACGATCTGGCCCCCTGATGGGAGGAATCGGAAGGGCTTGAGACCATAGCCTGTGGCCGCAGATTGATCTGGCGTCGTAACTGCCCTCCGGGTTCAATGCCTGGAATGCTCCAAGACACAGACCCACGTGAGTTTCCCAGCCGGTAGCCATCGGATGCCTCAAGTGGAATAAGCGATTCCTCCCAGCTGATTTCAAGCGATGTAGCGCCGGACGTCAGTGATCCTGTGTTTCGCACTGTCGCGCTGTATTCCGCCACAGTCTCTACGAGCGCTTCGGTAGGACCCACGAGATCAAGCTCGAGAGAGGCAGTGGCAAGGGGGGCTGGTGACAAAGTAGCTGGAACCGTGGCCGCTTGAGTGGCGGGAAATGGAGAGGCCGGCACGGCGGGCGCAAAACCGGCCGGCGGCAAGAGATCAGGTGCCGCATCGAGAGTCGTTGCGACTGGAACTGGAGCGAGAGCCGTTGCGACTGGAACTGGAGCGACCTGCACGCAGGCGGTGGCGCCACCTACAAAGACATGCGCTCCATCCAGAATTTCCACGCGGTGGCATTGCCGACCCGGTTCATCGAGCAAAAAATCGAGCGTCAATCGCCGCGATGTGCCAGCCGCCAGATCAATTGTTCCTTTTTGCTCGATTGGACTGGCCGATGCGTCATGGTGGTAGCCCTTATCGAAGTAATCCACGATCCGCAATTTTTCGATCGCCTTACCAGAACGGTTGACAATTTCCACTTCAAAGGCCACTCGGTCGCCAACGTTTGCCGCCAGCGGACCTGTAATTAAAACCGCCACGAGATCTTCCGCCCTCGATGCACCGGCAAATGCTAGCAGTGTTAAGAGCGCTAGCAGACAAGCCACAGTTTTTCGACGAAGAGGCGATTGAAACTCTGTTGTACGACACACCTCATGCATGCTCATATTCCTCCGCCAAGCCATACCGATCTGCCGGGCCACTTCAAAGGAAAAATGTACCACGCAGCCACTCAAACAGTGAACCGTAAAAACAAGGCTTAGCGGACAGATGCGCAAGCAATTGACTTTCAAGCCCTGCGTTCCGGCAGATACCCGGTCCCTCGGCACGCGATCAAGAGCCTGAATCGCCGCCACGATCGCAGAGCGTGCCCGATGCTCCGATGCTGCTAGTCCCCGGAACGGTGTCGGACAATGTCACCCTCAACCATATAAATCACATCTTCGGCGATGTTTGTCGCCATGTCGGCAATCCGCTCAATGTGCTTTGAAACGGAATTGATACGCAGTAAATTTTCTAACTTTTCAGGATGGGCGCGAATTCCCTGCAAGATTGTGCGTCGAATCTCTTGACGGGCCTTGTCAACCGCATCATCTTCCTCCCGTACTTGCCGGGCCAGTGACGGATCGGAATTGACGACCGCGTCCAAGCACTGCTTCACCATTTCTTGAGCCTGCATCGCCATCGTGCGGATTTCAGGCGGGAGTTCGCACGGCTCGCCAGTTGAGAGTTGCGAGACCCGCTTGGCGATATTTTTAGCAAGGTCACCCATCCGTTCGAGGTCATTGTTGATTTTGAGCGCGGCGACAACAAACCGTAGATCAGCTGCGACAGGCTGGTAGAGCGCGAGCATCTTCAGGCACTCTTCTTCGACCTCCACCTCCATTCGATCGATCTCTTCGTCACTGGCCATGACTCGCTGGGCAAGATGCGTGTTGCGATTGATCAGCGCTGTAATCGACTTCGAGATCGCCTCCTCGACAAGCGTTCCCAATCGGAGAATTTTTTCCTTTAAAAGCTCGACTTGGCGTTCAATGTGACGGGTCATATTAGGTTCAGTGCTCTTCTCAATGGATTACCCAAATCGCCCGGTGACGTAGGCTTCTGTTTCTCGGAGGATTGGCTTAGTGAATATTTCCGTGGTCGGGCCGTATTCGATCAAGCGACCAAGATACATAAAGGCCGTGTAATCACTCGTGCGACTGGCTTGCTGCATGTTGTGAGTGAC
>Ga0194051_1000235_pt1 | contig 32228 bp, 30 predicted proteins | sample SepL2320m_MetaG_FD_161275 | JGI IMG/M metagenome (GOLD analysis project Ga0194051, IMG submission 161275) | Anoxic zone freshwater microbial communities from boreal shield lake in IISD Experimental Lakes Area, Ontario, Canada - Sep2016-L239-20m | ecosystem: Environmental > Aquatic > Freshwater >... | reverse complement strand
CACCTAAGCGGCACCAGTTTTCCGAACATGCAGGGTTGGGGTCGGTCGCTATTTCAGCGACTCCGCCTCTTGGCGGATCGTGCGCATCATTTCGTCGATCTTTTCGATGCGCAGGCGGATGACGTCGCGCAGCGAAACGATGCCGGTGAGCTTGCCGCCGGCGAGGACGGGCAAGTGGCGCATGCCCTTGGCGTTCATGCGCTCCATGATATCTGTCTCGGGGTCTTCCGGGGTGCAGGTCTCGATGTCCCGGGTCATCACGTCTCCCGCAGTCTTCGTCAGCGCGGCGGCGGCATTGCCGGACAGCGCCCGGATCACGTCGCGCTCCGAGACGATGCCGGCGAGCGTGCCGCCCGGCCCGGTGACGACGAGGACGCCGACATGATGTTCGGCGAGCGCATCGACAACCTTCTGAAGCGGCGCCGAAGCCTCGACCGTGAAAACCTTCCAGCCCTTCTGATTGAGTATGCGTGAAACTGTCACCGCCGCCTCCCTGTGCTGAATTCGTGCACAAAGCTAACACGGTGCGGCGGAAGCCATATCAGCAAAACTACCGTAGGGCATGAGCGGCCACCGGATAATCGGCGTGGTTGCACGATTGCCCGCTTGGCGGACCCCGCTCGACTAGAAGCTCAGTCCCTTGATGAGTTCGAAGGAGCGGAACTTGGCACGCTGGTCGAAAATGGCGGAGGCGACGATCAGCTCATCGATGCCGGTGTGCGCTACGAAGTCTCGCAACTGACGCTCCACCGTCTGCGGCGCGCCGACGAAGGAGCATGTGAGCATGCGCGAGGCATGGATCTTCTCGGTGGGCGTCCAGTAGGTTTCGATGTCATCGATCGGCGGCGTCAGCAGGCCGAGCTCGTTGCGCACCATGCCGACGAAGCGCATCTGCACGGAGGTGAAGAGACGGCGGGCCTCTTCGTCACTGTCGGCCACGACGACGTTGGCTGCGGCCACGGCATAGGACCTGGCCAGCTGCTGCGAGGGCTTGAAGCGCTCACGGTAGATCGCCATTGCCTGTTCCAGCGCGTCGGGCGCGAAATGCGAGGCGAAGGCATAGGGCAGGCCCAGAAGGGCCGCGAGCTGTGCGCCATAGAGGCTGGAACCCAGGATCCACAACGGAACCTCGGTGCCCGCCCCCGGCACGGCGCGGATCATCTGCCCGGGCTCAGCGGGGGCAAGGAAGGCCTGCAGCTCCAGCACGTCATCGGGGAAGCTTTCGGCGGCCATCGCCTCGCGGCGCAGGGCACGCAGGGTGGCGCGGTCGGTGCCGGGCGCGCGGCCAAGCCCCAGGTCGATACGATTGGGAAAGAGAGAGGCGAGCGTGCCGAACTGCTCTGCGATGATGAGCGGCGCATGGTTGGGCAGCATGATGCCGCCGGCACCCACGCGGATCGTGCTGGTGTGGCCCGCGATATGGCCGATCACCACTGCCGTTGCGGCGCTGGCGATGCCTTCCATGTTGTGATGTTCGGCCACCCAGAAGCGGGTGTAGCCCAGCGCCTCGGCGTGTTGCGCCAGGGCCGCACTTTCCTGCAGCGCCTCACGCGGGGTGAGGCCCTGCCGGACGGGAACGAGATCGAGAACAGACAGTGCTGTCATGGCTTCACGTCAGCTTCCTGAAATAGTCGAGCGTCCGCTTCAGGCCCTCGGCGAGAGGGACCGTGGGCTGCCAGCCGAGTTTCTCTTTTGCGAGCGTGATGTCGGGCTGGCGCTGCCGGGGATCATCCTCCGGCAGCGACAGGTGAATGAGCTTCGAGCGCGAACCGGTGAGCTTCAGCACCTGCTCGGCCAGTTCGATCATGGTGAACTCGCCCGGATTGCCGAGATTGACGGGGCCTGTCACGTCCGCAGGCGATTCCATGAGGCGGAGGAAGCCTTCGACGAGATCATCGCTGTAGCAGAAGGAGCGCGTCTGCTTGCCATCACCGTAGAGCGTCAAATCTTCGCCGGCCAAAGCCTGGGTGATGAAGTTGGAGACGACGCGGCCATCCATCGGGAGCATGCGGGGCCCGTAGGTGTTGAAGATGCGCGCGACCTTGATATCCACCCCGTGATGGCGGTGATAGTCGAAGAACAGGGTTTCGGCACAGCGCTTGCCCTCGTCATAGCAGGCCCTGGTGCCGATGGGGTTGACGTGGCCCCAATAGTCCTCGCGCTGCGGATGGACTTCCGGGTCGCCATAGACTTCGCTGGTGGAGGCCTGGAAGATGCGGCAGCGCAGTCGCTTGGCCAGGCCCAGCATGTTGAGCGCCCCCATCACCGAGGTCTTGGTGGTGAGCACGGGATTGTGCTGGTAGTGCACGGGTGACGCAGGGCAGGCGAGATTGTAGATCTCGTCCACCTCGATCTTCAGCGGATTGCACACGTCGTGGCGCAGGAACTCAAAGCGCGGGTGATTGTGCAGGTGCTCGATGTTGCGCTTGGAGCCGGTGTAGAGATTATCCGCGCAGATGACCTCGTGGCCCTGCCCGATCAGGCGGTCGATGAGGTGGGAGCCGAGAAAGCCGGCTCCGCCGGTGACCAGGATGCGCTTGCGGCTTTGGTGGAGACGCGCCATGCCCTGCTACACTGCCTCCGACTTGAAGGGGATGACGTCAGCCGTCTGGCTGCCGGCGGGAATCACGCTGGTCCGGCCGATCGAATGATAGGTCATGCCCGAGTTCGCCGCATCGGCGATCGAGAACAGGTTGCGGAAGTCGACCAGCACCGGCTGGCGCATGTCACGCGCCAGGCGCTGCAGATCGAGGCCGCGGAACACGTTCCACTCGGTGAGGATGACCGCGGCATCGGCACCGATTGCCGCCGAGTAGGCATCGGCACACCATTGCACGGCGGTAAGTGCCTGGCGGGCATTGTCCATCGCCACCGGATCGAAGGCTGCCACCGAGGCGCCGCGCTTCTGCAATTCCGGAATGAGGGTGAGGGCGGCGGCATCCCGGATATCGTCGGTCTCGGCCTTGAAGGCGATGCCGAGAATGGCGATGCGCTTTCCTGACAGTGTGCCATCGACCGCCTGCTCAACCCGATCAGCCAGGGCCAGCTTGCGCGCCTCATTGGCGGCGATGACCCTCTCGACCAGTGAGAAGGGCCTGCCGTGCTGGCGCGCCGTGTGGGCGAGCGCGCGCGTATCCTTCGGGAAGCAGGAGCCGCCGAAGCCAGGACCTGGCGACAGGAACTGCAGGCCGATGCGCTTGTCGAGACCCATGCCGCGCGCGACATCTTCGATGTCCGCCCCGACCGTCTCGCACAGGTCGGCCAATTCGTTCACGAAAGCAATGCGCGTGGCGAGGAAGGTGTTGGCGGCATATTTGATGACTTCGGCCGCCTCGCAGGAGGTGACCAGAAGCGGCACGTTGCGCGTGGTGAGCGGACGGTAAAGCTGTCTCAGGACCTTTTCGGCCCGCTCGGAATTGACGCCAACCACTACGCGGTCCGGGCGCAGGAAATCCTCCACTGCGGAGCCCTCGCGCATGAACTCGGGGTTGGAGGCAACCTCGAAGTCGCCATCGGGCCTTGCCTTGGCGATGACCTCGCGGAGCTTCGCTGCCGTGCCGACCGGCACGGTGGACTTGGTGATGATGACGGTGAAGCCCTTCATCGCCCTGGCGATTTCCTCGCCTGCCGCGAAGACATAGGAAAGGTCTGCCCCGCCCTCGCCCTCGCGCGTGGGCGTGCCCACGGCGATCAGCACCACGTCGGCCTGGGCCACGGCATCCTTCAGATTGTCGGTGAAGGTGAGCCGGCCTGCGGCCCGGTTGGCGGCGACAATGGGCTCAAGCCCCTGCTCGTAAATCGGGATCTTGCCGCTTTCGAGGGCGGCGAGCTTGCGCGGGTCCCGGTCGACACAGGTCACTTCATAGCCGAAATCGGAAAAACAGGCGGCGGAGACAAGCCCGACATAGCCTGCGCCGATGACCGTGATCTTCATGACGTTGTCCTTGGTGCTGGGTGTAGCCGGGCGGATTTGCACTGGTATTTAAACGGTTCCATGAATTGAGGAAATAGCCATTACCCGGCGTGGCTTGTGCCGGTGTGGACGGGCTCGGCACGAATGCACGCTCAGCTGATGCGGCGGCCGTCCGGACCGAAGAGGTGGAGATGGGCGGGATCAAGCGCCACGGCGGCATGATCACCCGTCCGGAGGCCGGTATCGCCACGGATTTCTGCAATTGCCACGGTGCCGGAAGGCAGCCGCAGATGCACATATCCGGTTTCGCCGAGGCGCTCGACGAGTTCGACCACGGTGGCGAGCCGGGGGCCGCCACCCTCGTCCCCGGCAATCCTCATATGTTCCGGGCGAATGCCGAGCGTGACCTTGCAGCCCAATCCGGCTGCCGGCAGCGGCACAGCGAGCATGCCATCGGCGCCGAGGTCGATGCCATCAGGCGTGACCGTGCCCGGGAAGAAGTTCATGGCGGGCGAGCCGATGAAGCCTGCGACGAAGAGGTTGGCCGGCTTGTAATAGAGCTCGAGCGGCTTGCCCTGCTGCTCGATGCGGCCGTGGTTCATCACCACGATCTTGTCGGCCAGCGTCATCGCCTCGACCTGGTCATGCGTGACATAGACGATGGTGGCGGCGAGCAGCTTGTGGAGCTTGGCGATCTCGACCCTTGTGTTGATGCGCAGTGCTGCATCGAGGTTCGACAGCGGCTCGTCAAAGAGGAAGACCTGCGGCTTCCTCACGATGGCGCGGCCGATGGCGACACGCTGGCGCTGGCCGCCCGAGAGTTCGCGCGGGCGACGCTTCAGCAGCGGCTCCAGCTGCAGGATGCGGGCGGCTTCGCCCACGCGGGCTTCGATCTCTGCCTTGGGTGTTCCTGCAAACTTGAGGCCGAAACCCATGTTGGCGGCGACATCCATGTGCGGGTAGAGCGCATAGGACTGGAACACCATGGCGATCTCGCGCTGCGCGGGGGCGAGGTCGTTGACCTTGCGGCCACCGATGGTGATGGTGCCATCCGTCACGGGTTCCAGCCCGGCGATTGACCGCAGCAGGGTGGACTTGCCGCAGCCCGAGGGGCCGACGAGGACGACGAAGGAACCGTCCTCCACGTGCAAGTCGATATCCTTGAGCACCTCGACGGCGCCGAAGGACTTTTTCAGGTTTTCGATGCGGACTTCGGCCATGGGCGCCTCACTTCACCGCGCCCGAGGTGAGACCCCGGATCAGCTGGCGGGAGAAAATGACATACAGGAGCAGGACCGGTACGATGGCCGTCGACAGCGCGGCGAGCACCGCATTCCAGTCGGTGATGTATTGACCGAGGAACTGCTGCACGCCCAGCGTGATCGTCTGCTTGCCACCCGCTGGTGCGAGCAGCAATGGAAACCACAGATCGTTCCACACCGGGATCATGGTGAAGACGGCGACGGTGGCCATGGCAGGCCGGATCAGCGGCAGGATGATGTGGAAGAAGATGTTGTATTCCGACAGCCCGTCGCAGCGTGCTGCCTCGCGCAGGTCCTTCGGGATCTGGGCAATGAATTCGGAAAGAATGAAGATGGCGAGCGGCAGGTTCTGCGCGGTGTAGACGAGGATCAGCGCGGTCAAGGTGTTGATGAGGTTCAGCTCCGCCACAAGCTGGATGATGGCGACGGAGCCGAGCCGGATCGGCACCATGATGCCGATCGACAGGAACAGGGCGAGCAGCGTGTTCCAGCGGAACTTGTATTCCGTGAGCGCCCAGGCCGCCATGGCACCGAACAGCAGGGTAAAGAAAATGGTGCCGACCGTCACCGTGATGGAATTGAGGTAATAGAATGCCAGCGAGCTGTCATCAAAGACGCGGGCATAGCCGATGGGATCGAAGTTCGAGGGCAGCGGCGGGCGCAGCGGCGTGTTGAAGATGGCCCGCTTTGCCTTGAACGAGTTCATCACCACCAGCACGATGGGGAACAGCGCCAGCAGCGTGTAGAGCCCCAGTATGGCATGGACCATGAAGGCGGAGAGCGGCTTGCGCATCAGAAGCTGTACCTCTGGATGCGGCGCTGCACGAGAAAGAGATAGGCCATGACGCCGATCAGGATGATCAGCAGCATCATGGTGGCGATGGCCGATCCCATCGACGGGTCACCCAGCTGCAGCTGGTTTCCGAAGAAGGTGCGGTAGAACAGCGTGCCCATGATGTCGGTGGCGAAGTTGGGGCCGGCAAGCGCGCCCTTCATTGCGTAGATCAGGTCAAAGGCGTTGAAGTTGTTGACGAAGGTGAGAATGGAGACGAGCCCGATCGTAGGCCAGATCAGCGGCAGCTTGACCCAGATGAAGGCCTGGACCTGGTTGAGGCCATCGACCGTCGCGGCATCGATCAATTCATCGGGGATGGCCAGCAGCGCGGTATAGATCAGGATCATCGGGATGCCGACGAACTGCCAGACCGAGATCAGCGACACGGTGATGAGGGCCGAGGATTCAACGCCCAGCCACGGCGCGAAGAGAAAGCCCAGGCCGAAGAAGCCGAGGAACATCTTGGCCACGCCCCAGAGCGGCGACAGGATGAGTTGCCAGGCGAATCCGATGACCACGACGGAGAGCATGGTCGGCATGAAGATCAACGTGCGATAGGTGGCGCGGAAGCGCAGGCGCGGCAGGCTGAGCAATGCAGCGAGAAGCAGCCCGATGGGGTTCTGCACGCACATGTGGATGAGGAAGAAGATGAAATTGTTCTTCAGCGCATTCCAGAATGGCCCCGACCAGGTGGGATCAAAGAGCAGCGTCTGGAAGTTGCCGAGCCCGTTCCACAGATAGCTGCCATCCGACTGGCGGCTGTAGAAGGCATTGAAAATGGTGTCGAGCAGCGGATAGATCGAGAACAGCGAATAGATCAGCACCGCAGGCCCGAGGAAGAACACCAGAAGCCGCAGGTATGTGCCCTGCGCCATTCCGACCAATCCGCTGTGCTGTTCCTGCGCCATCCATGAAGACAGAGGGGCCGCATGCGCTTGCGCACGCGGCCCCTCGCGTCAGCCTACTTCTGCTGCGGCGCGTACCACTTGGCCAGGCCGTCCTGAAGCTGCTTGGCTGCGGCGTCCGGCGTCAGGGTGCCGTTGATCACCTGGGCGGAAACGTTCCACATCTCGTTCTCGAGATTGGGCGTGCCGCGCGACAGGATCTGGTAGGAGTTGCGGATCGTCGACTTGCACTCCTTGCGCCAGTTGACGAAGGTCTGGGCCACGTCGTCGTTCAGCGTGACGGAGGCATTCGACAGCGGGAAGAAGCCCGGCAGTTCGTTGCCGAGAATGTTGGCAAACTCCTCCGAGCCGATCCACTCCAGGAACACCTTGGCGTCGGCCGGGTTCTTGGTCTTGGCGTTCATGCCGATGCCGATGTCGGTGTGGTCCGAGATGTAGCATTCGCTGGCGCCCGCCGGCAGCGGCGGCTTGAAGGCACCCATGTTGACCTTCTGGGCGCGGAAGGTGGAGATGTCCCACGAGCCGGCCGCATAGATCGCACCCTTGCCGAGACCGAAGAGGTTCTGGCTGTCCGGATAGGTCTGTGCCTTGAAGCCGTCACCCATGTAGGGCGCCCACTTGGCAAGCGTCGCGAAGGTCGAGACATAGGCGGGATCCGTCAGCTTGCCGGTGCCGTCGATCAGTGCCTTGCGGCCTTCCTCGCCCTTCCAGTAGTTGGGGCCGATGTTCTGGAAGCCCATGGTGGCGGCTTCCCACTGGTCGTTGGTGCCGAGCACGAGGGGCACATAGGTGCCGTTGGACTTGATCTTCTCGAGGACGGCGAAGAACTCGTCTTCGGTCTTGGGCTCCTCGAGGCCGAGTTCCTTGAAGACGTCCTTGTTGTAGATGAAGCCGTGGATCACCGAGGCCATGGGCACGCAGAAGGTGGTCTTGCCATCATCGGTCGTCCAGGCGCTCTTGGCGACGTCGGAGAAGTTGCCCATCGTCGAGAGCTCGTTGAGCGAGACGAGATAGCCCTTGTTGTAGAGTTCCAGCGAGGCATCGAAGGGGCGGCAGGTGATGATGTCGCCCGCGGTGCCGCCTTCGAGCTTGGCGTTGAGCGCGGCGTTGTATTCCTTCGGCGCGGTGGGCGTGAACTCGACCTTGATGTCGGGATGCGCCTTCTCGAAGGCCGGGATGATCTTGTCCTTCCAGATCTGGGCGTCGTCGTTGCGCCAGCTCTCGATGGTGAGCGTTCCGGCCTGAGCCGCACCCGACAGTGCGAAGGCGGCGGCGGCTCCGAGCAGAAGAGTCTTCAGTCCCTTGGTCAGCATGTTGGTTCCTCCCATTGAAATCTTCTGACGAGCATTATGTATCGGCATTCCGTGCGATGGCCAGACGTAAGTTGCCGTTTGCGGCATCCAAAAGCCGCTGCGCCGCAGCAATGTCTTTAGCACCCGCACACATGAGCACGGCAGGCTTCACGTGGCCGCCTGCCAGATCGAGCGCTTCATCGGCACGGGCGACCTCGACACCTGCAATGGCGGCGACGATGCCTGCGGCGCGGCGGCGGAGCTTGGCGTTGCCGGTCTCGACATTGACCATCAGCCCATCATGCACCGCACCAAGCTTGATGTGGGTGAGGGTGGACAGCAAGTTGAGCGCTGCCTTCTGGGCCGTTCCGGCGGCGAGGCGGGTCGACCCGGCGATCACCTCCGGACCGGTGGCGAGGAGGATTTCGAGATCGGCGGCGGCGGCCAGCTTCGAGCCCGCATTGTTGACGACGGCAATGACGAAAGCGCCTTTCTCCCGCGCCCGTTTCGCCACGGCGACCGTGAAGGGCGTGGATCCGGAGGCCGCGACCGCGATGACCGTGTCGGCAGCTGTCAGGTCATCGGCCTGCGCGGCACCATCGGCCTCATCATCCTCGGCATCCGCAAGGGTATCGAACATCGCGGCGCGACCGCCGGCGATGAGATAGAGGATCTTCGCCTCCGGCATGCCGAAGGTGGCGGGGAGTTCGGACCCATCCTGCACGGCTACGCGGATCGACGTGCCGGCGCCCGCATAGGCGAGCCTGCCGCCTGCAGAGAGGCGACGGGCAAGACGATCAGCAGCCTCAGCAATGGCGGGCGTGGCTTGCCGCACTGCAGCGATGGCCCGTTCCTGCCCCGCAACAAGTGCTTCGAGAATCTGCACATCGGGCCAGGTGTCGATGCCGCGATAGCTCCCGGATTGCTCTGTCGGACGTTCTGTCATGACGACAATAGAGGATCGGAAGCCGGATGAGGTCAAGGTGCTTTCCCTGCCCGCCCGATTTGCTAGCATGCCCTTCATGAGCACGGAGCCATTCTTCCTCGGGATTGACGGCGGCGGCAGCCGCTGCCGGGCACGCATCAGGAGTGCCGATGGCACATTGCTTGCCGAGGCAATGGGCGGGGCTTCCAACATCTACCAGGATTTCAAGGGTGCGCTCGACACCATCATGCACACCTCGCGCGATGCCGCGCGCATGGCCGGCCTGACGACCGATCGCATTCACGCCGGAATGGGAATCGCCGGAATCGTGACTTCGGTCGGGGCAGAAAAGATCGTCGATGCCGCCCTGCCCTTTGCGAGCGTGACCGTCGACAATGATGCCTATGCCGCCTGCGTGGGCGCCTTCGGCGGCGGTGACGGCGGCATCGTGATCGCCGGAACGGGTTCCATCGGCTTCGCGCTGGTGGGGGGCGTGCGGCACATGGTGGGTGGCTGGGGCTTCCAGCTTGGCGATCATGGCTCCGGCGCATGGGTGGGCCACCACGCGGTGCGGCGCGCGGCGCTGGCACTCGACGGATTGCTGCAGCCGACACGGCTGATCACCGAGGTCCTGTCGCGCACGGGCGGCAACAGGCTCGATCTGTCGCGCTGGTCGGAGCAGGCGAAGCCCCGGGACTATGCACAGTTCGCACCGCTGGTGTTCGAATGTGCCGCGCAGGGCGACGTGCAGGGCATGATGATCGTGATCGAGGGTGCTGGTGCCATTTCCAACCTCGGGCGCGCGCTGCTGGCGCGCGGCGCCAAGGCGATCTGCCTGCTGGGTGGACTCGCCGGAGTCTATCCGCCCTATCTTGATGCCGACGTGAAGCGGGCGCTGGTCGAACCGCAGGCTGATGCGGTGGATGGCGCCATCATGATGGCCAGGCGCGGCCAGGGGTTTGCGGAGCGCTGGTCATGAGCCTGATGGCCATGGAGGCTGCGGAAGCTCCGCAGGCGGTGGCACGTTTCCTCGCGCACAATGCTGCCGCGCTGGAAGACCTCGGAGCGCGGCTGCGGCGGGCGCCACCGACAGTGGTGCTCACCTGTGCGCGCGGCAGCTCCGACAATGCGGCGGGATATTTCAAGTATCTCTGCGAGATCACGACGGGCGTGCCCTGTGCCTCCGTAGGGGCTTCGGTGGTCTCCGTCTATGGCGCCAGGCTGAAGGCCGAGGGCGCGCTGTGCCTGACCATCTCGCAATCGGGCCAGAGCCCGGACATCGTGGCGCTGCAGCAGGCCGCGAAGGTGGCGGGGGCGCTGACCGTGGCGCTGGTCAACGTCGCGGACTCGCCCGCCGCACGCAATGCCGACATCTGCCTTGAACTCCACGCCGGCACGGAGCGCAGCGTGGCGGCGACCAAGAGCTTCATCACCTCCTGTGCGGCGGCTGCGGCAATCGTCGCGCAGTGGTCGGGCGATGCCGCCTTGCTGGGCGCCGTGGCACGGCTGCCGGAGTCGCTGCAGCAGGCGGTGCGCATCAGCTGGCCGGGCTTCACGGACTTCGCGCGGGATGCGGCCTCGCTCTTTGTACTGGGCCGCGGCCCTGCCTACCCCATCGCCCAGGAAACGGCGCTGAAGCTGAAGGAGACCTGCGCCATCCATGCCGAGGCCTATTCGGTGGCGGAGGTGATGCATGGGCCGTGGGAGCTGATGGAGACGGATTTCCCCGTGCTCATCTATGCGCCGGACGATGCGGCGCGCGACAACACGGCTGCGGCTGCGGCGAAGATGCGCGCCACGGGGGCCGCGGTGAGCGTCGTGGGCGACGACCTGCCCTTCGCGTCGACCGGACACCCGCTGCTCGACCCCATGAGCATGATCGCCACCGCCTATCTGGAAATCGAGCGCGTTGCCCAGGCGCTGGGTCGCGACCCTGACCGGCCGCGGCTTCTCAAGAAGGTGACGGAGACCACGTGATGGCCATTGCCCTGACAGGCGCGCGCATCTTCACCGGCGAGACATTTCTCGACCGGCACGCCGTGGTGATCGACGGCCAGCGCATTCGGGGCGTGGTGCCCGAAGCCGAGATCGGGCTTGCGGAGCGGCGCGATCTCGGTGGTGGCCTGCTGGCACCGGGCTTCATCGACGTTCAGGTGAATGGCGGCGGCGGCGCGCTGATGAACGACAACCCCAGCGTCGAGACGGTGCGCACCATCGCCACCGCGCACCGGCGCTTCGGCACGGTGGGGATGCTGCCCACCGTGATCACCGATGCGCCGCAGGTGATTGCACAGGCGGTTAAGAGCGTGACCCGCGCCATGGCGGAGGGCGTGCCGGGCGTGCTGGGCATTCACATCGAAGGACCTTTCCTCGACGTGGCCCGCAAGGGTGCCCATGCGGCGCGCTTCATCCGCGAGATGGAAGACGCCGACGCCGATGCCATCGCCGGATTTTCGATGTACTGCCCGGTGATGCTGACGCTGGCGCCGAACCGTGTGACGCCGGAGCTTGTCCGGCGGCTGACGCAGGCGGGCGTGCTGGTGAGCCTCGGGCACTCGGATGCCAGTTATGACGAAGCGCGGCAGGCGCTGGATGCCGGCGCGCGGTCCATCACGCATCTCTACAACGCCATGAGCCAGATGACGGGCCGAGAGCCCGGCATGGTGGGTGCAGCCCTTGCTGATCAGGAAAGCTATGTTGGCATCATCGCCGACGGGCATCACGTGCATGACACGGCGATGCGCGTGGCCCTGGCAGCCAAGCCGCCGTCACGCCTGATGCTGATCACCGACGCGATGCCGACCGCAGCAGGGGGGCCTAACCACTTCGAACTGCAGGGCCGCACCGTGACGCGGAGCGGCGGGCGGCTGTCGCTGGCCGACGGGACGCTGGCGGGCTCCGACCTCACCATGGATGCCGCCGTGCGCCATTGCATCGAGAGACTGGGTCTGGAGCTGAGTGCAGCGCTGCGCATGGCTTCGCTCAACCCCGCCTCCTTCCTGTGCTGCGCGCATGAATTGGGCCGCATCGCGCCGGGCTATCTTGCCAGCATGGTCCACCTCGGCGACGATCTGCACGTCAAATCAACATGGATTGATGGACAATGAAGAAGATCAGGGTGCTCGTCGTCGGCCTCGGCAACATGGGGCTGAGCCATGCGCGGGCCTACCAGGCAATCGACGGGTTCGAGATCGCGGGACTCTGCAGCCGCAACATCGGCGAGCGGCAGGAGCTGAAGGCTGAGTTTCCCGACGTGCCGCAGTTCAACGACTATGCCGAGGCCCTGGCAGCGCTGAAGCCCGATGCCGTATCGATCAACACCTGGCCCGACACCCACGCCGCCTTCGCGCGCATGGCCTTCGAGGCCGGCGCACACGTCTTCATCGAGAAGCCGCTGGCCGATACGGTTGCCGAAGCGGAGGACATCGCGGCGCTGGCCAAGGCAAAGGGTCTGAAGCTGGTGATCGGCTACATCCTGCGGGTTCACCCGTCCTGGGTACGCTTTGTGGAGGTGGGGCGCACGCTCGGCAAGCCGCTGGTGATGCGCATGAACCTGAACCAGCAATCCTCGGGCGCGCAGTGGCAGGTGCACCGGCACCTGATGAATTCCATCAGCCCCATCGTCGACTGCGGCGTGCATTACGTGGACGTGATGTGCCAGGTGACGGGCGCGAAGCCCGTGAGCGTGCATGCCGTGGGCGCCAGGCTCACCTCCGAGATCGATGCAAAGATGTATAACTACGGCCACCTGCATGTGAGTTTCGATGACGGCTCGGTGGGTTGGTACGAGGCCGGCTGGGGACCGATGATGAGCGAGACCGCCTTCTTCGTGAAGGACATGATCGGCCCCAAGGGTTCCGTCTCCATCGCCATGGAGGAATCCAAGACGCAGTCGGCGGATGTGGACAGCCACACGAAGACATCGGCATTGCGCGTCCACCACGCACTGCTCAATCCGGAAGGGAGCTTCGTGACGCCTGACGAGATCATCCGCATGGATGACGAACCGGGCCACCAGGAGCTTTGCAACAGGGAGCAGCTCCTGTTCCTCGACGCCATCCGCAATGACCGGAACATGGAGCAGCATGTGCAGGACGCCATCAACTCGCTGCGCATCGTGCTGGCCGCCGACCACAGCGTGAGGACGGGCGAGGTGGTGCGCCTGTGAGGCTGATCGGAGCGGTGAGCGAGGGCAGCGGTGCGGTGAACGAGGACGGCTTCGGCTGGCTTGGTTCACAGGATGATGTATCCGCCGCCTGGGTTTTCGATGGCGTCACCGGTATCAATGGGCGCAACTACCTTGGCGAGGGCACCGATGCGCGCTGGCTTGTCTGGCGGGCCCACGTACGGCTCACCGACCTTGCAGCGCGCGACATTCCCCTTCTGGCGCTACTGGAGGAACTGGTTGGGGGGCTCATTGCCGATTTCGCAGCGGCGGCAGAGGGCAAGGACATTCCACCCAACTATGACCCGCCGGCGGCCTGCCTCATCCTTGCGAAGCGCTACAAGGATGGGTGGCAGGCGCTTCGGCTGGGCGATTCATGCCTGTTGACGCGAGATGGCGGCGGTGAGCACCGCATGCATGCGGCATCGCCGAACAATGTTCTGGACCATTGGTTGACACGCGAGGTGGCCAAGCGACGGGCGGCCGGGGTTCTCGACATCAAGGCCTTGCTGGCCGAATTCGCGCCGCAGCTGAAGGACGGCCGATCGAAGCGCAACCAACCCGGCGGATACTCCATCCTGGAGGCGAGCCCCGCTGCGCTGACGATGCCGGATATCATCGAGCTGGGCGCACCTGCCGAAATGCTGCTGTGCACCGATGGCTATTACCGCGCGGTGGATCACTATGGCCTTCATGATGATGCGGGACTGATCGATGGCAGCGCAGGCGATGTCGAGACGGTGCTTGCGGCCCTGCGCGCGGCGGAGAGGAGCGACCCCGACTGCAGCCGCTACCCTCGCTTCAAGCCGGCGGACGACGCGACGGCCGTGATGCTGGTTCGCCAGCCGTCGCCGCACTTGCACAGGTCGCCTTGAAGGCTGCAACCTTTCATAGCCATTTGACGACTTCGAGCTGCCCTGGGTTGCTTTCCCTTGCTGAGCGGCTCTAATCATCGATGCTTGCGACTCACACCCCGAGGTTCTGATGCACTCATTCTTCAAGCTTGCCGGACTTGCCCTGCTGATCACCACGGCAGCTGCCGGCGCCCGTGCTGCAGACGTGGAAAACCCGCCCACATTCAAGGCGAGCACGCTGCTGGGGCCGCAGGCGCAGGGGCCGGGCTACAAGGTTGCCCAGTCGGTGCCCAGCAATGGCTATGTCCGCATCTATACGGTGCAAACGCCCTGGGGCTCTGATGTGGTCCGTGGCGACCACCGGCTGCAAACGCGGTTCAAGGAACTGGCTGCCATTGACGCCATGGAGCAAACCTCGCAGTCCAAGGAATTCGGCAATGCGCTGGTGAAAGCTGGCCTCAAGCCCGTGCAGTTCGCCGGCAAGCTGGTGACGGCCCCGGTCGACACCGTGAAGAACACCGTTTCGGGTGTGGGCAACCTGTTCAACTCGATCGGCTCGGGCATCCGCAACATGGGCAAGACGCAGGAGAATGCGGTTCAATCCATTACCGGGGCCGCCAAGCAGCGCCGCCTGATCGCCTATAACTACGGCGTTGACCCCTATTCGCAGTTTCCGCCGCTGAAGCAGAAGCTGGACCAGATGTCGAATGCGGCGGCAGCGGGCGGCCTGGTGGTGACGGGTGCCTTCATCGCCATTCCGGGTGCTGCCGGCACCGTCATTTCCAACGTGTCGACGGCGGGCACCCTCAACGAGATGCTGCGCGACTATTCGGCCGCACAGCTTCTCGACATGAACCGCAAGTCGCTGCTCAAGATGGGCGTGTCTTCCGGGCTCGTGGAGCAGCTGCTGGCCAACCCCAACTACACGCCGACCGACATGACAGCGATGACCGGCGCGCTGGGCGGGATGGGCAAGCTGAAAAACCTCGATGCGCTGCTGGGCCTTGCCGCGCAGGTGGCGAACAGGGATGACGCGGAGTTCATGCGCTGGCGCGTTGAGCTGATGGCTTCATACCAGCAGAAGATGAAGTCCATCACCGGCTTCATTGCCATCGCCGGCGTGCCGTTGCCGATGGCGACGACGCGCGACAATGGCCTGCTCGGCATTTTCCCGTTCGACGCCCTGTCTTGGACGGCCAGCACCAGCCAGGCGATCACATCCGTCACGCAGGCGGCACGGGCACAGGGGATCACCGGACCGATGAACCTGGTGATCACCGGAACGACGACGCCGCTGGCCCAGAAGCAGCAGGCAAAGCTCGGCTGGAGCGTTCAGCAGCAGGCCTTCAACTAACGTTCCTTGCGCTGCATGGCCTCAAGCAGGGCGGCACCGAGGCTGCCGCTCTGCGCAGGTGCAGAAGGCTTCGCGGCACCGTGCTTGGCAACCTGCTTGCCAGCCCTGGGGTCAGCCTGATTGTCACGCGACAGGCGCTGCTCGCGGGCTGACTCCCCACCATCCTTGCGCATGGTGAGGCCGATGCGATTGCGCGCCACATCCACTTCGACCACGCGCACGCGGACAACATCGCCCGCCTTCACGACCTCATGCGGATCCTTCACGAAGCGATCGGCCAGCTGGCTCACATGCACGAGGCCATCCTGGTGGACGCCGATGTCAACAAAGGCACCGAAGGCGGCAACATTGGTCACCGTGCCTTCAAGCTGCATGCCGGGCTTGAGGTCCTTGATGGTTTCCACACCATCGGTGAAGGTTGCCGTCTTGAAGCTGGGGCGCGGGTCACGCCCCGGCTTCTCGAGCTCGGTCAGGATGTCCTTGACGGTGGGAAGGCCGAAGGCCTCGCTGACGAAGTCCTGCGGCTTGAGCGCGCGCAGCTTCGTGGTATCGCCCATCAGGCTGCGGATGTCGCGGCCACAGGATTCGACGATCTTGCGGGCAACGCCATAGGCTTCCGGGTGGACGGATGATGAATCGAGTGGCTCCTCGCCATCGCGGATGCGGAGGAAGCCCGCCGATTGCTGAAAGGCCTTGGGCCCGAGGCGCGACACCTTGAGCAATTCCTGGCGCGACCTGAAGGCACCGTTGGCCTGGCGATGTTCCACGATGGCTTCCGCCAGGCCCGGGCCGAGGCCCGAGACATAGGCGAGCAAGGGCGCCGAGGCGGTGTTGAGATCAACACCAACCGCGTTCACCGCGTCTTCCACCACGGCGCCGAGAGAGCGGCCGAGCTGGTACTGGTCCACATCATGCTGGTACTGGCCAACGCCGATGGACTTAGGCTCGATCTTCACCAGTTCGGCCAGCGGATCCTGCAGGCGCCGGGCGATCGAGACTGCACCACGCAGCGAGACGTCGAGTTCGGGAAACTCCTTTGCGGCGAGCTCGGAGGCTGAATAGACCGAAGCGCCCGCCTCGGACACGATGACCTTGGTGGGCGCCTTCACGTCCTTCGGCAGAAGCGACAGGGCGTCGGCGACCAGACGTTCGGTTTCACGGCTGGCCGTGCCGTTGCCGATGGCAATGAGGTCAACCCCGTGCTGCGTGACGATGCGGAGCAGCGTTGCCTGTGCACCGCGCAGATCATTCTTGGGCTGGAAGGGATAGATCGTGTCGGTCGCGAGCAGCCTGCCGGTGGCATCGACCACCGCAGCCTTGACGCCGGTGCGGATGCCGGGATCGAGGCCGAGGATCGGGCGCGAACCGGCAGGCGCCGCCAGCAGCAGATCCTTGAGGTTCCGTGCGAACACCGCAATGGCCTCGTCCTGGGCGCGGCCGCGCAGATCACCCAGGAGGTCGATCATCATGGCGACCGAGAGCTTCACCCGCCACGTCCAGTCTGCGACGGCGCGCAGCCACTTGTCGCCAGGAGCTGTTCCATCGATGCCAATGGAGGTGGCGATGATCTGACCCGCGCGCGCCGGCCCGGTTTCGGGATCGGGCGCGATGTCGAGCGAGACAACCTCTTCCTTGGAGGCGCGCAGCATTGCGAGTGCGCGGTGGGAGGGAACCGATTTCCAGGGTTCCTTGTGGTCAAAATAATCGGAGAACTTCGCGCCCTTCTCTTCCTGACCCGCAACAACCTTCGAGGTGAGGAAGGCATCGGCCTTCATGAAGGCTCGGAGTTCGCCCAGCAGCGCGGCGTTTTCAGCCAAGCGCTCCATGAGAATGTCGCGCGCGCCGTCGAGGGCTTCCTTCACCGTCTTGACGGTTTCGGTGATGTAGGCGGCGGCGAGCGACTCCGGCTCTGCGCTGCGGTCAGCAAGGATGCCATCGATCAGCGGTTCGAGGCCATTCTCGTGGGCGATCATCGCCTTGGTGCGGCGCTTTGGCTTGTAGGGGAGGTAGATGTCCTCGAGTTCGGACTTGGTCTTGGCCACTGCAAGAGCATGGGCGAGTTCGTCAGTCAACTTGCCCTGCGAGCGGATCGACTCCACGACGGCCTTGCGGCGGTCTTCCATCTCACGGAGATAGCCGAGGCGTTCGGACAGCTTGCGCAGCTGCGTGTCATCAAGGCCGCCGGTGACTTCCTTGCGGTAGCGGGCCACGAAGGGCACGGTTGCCCCTTCATCAAGCAGCCCAACTGCGGCGGCCACCTGCCTGGGTTGCGCGCCGATTTCATCGGCAATGGTCTCGAAAATCTGTGCTGAACTGTCCAAGGTCTTCTCTCGTCAATCGATCGGGATTCGCATCCCACATGACTGTCCTGCCGATGGCGACGGCAGGGGTCAAGGCAGTAAGATTTCTGTGGATGGCGGGGGCAGGCAAGATATCGCCAACCATGCAATCGCTTGTGGCATTTCCTTTTCTCCGCAGCTCGTCCAATCTGCCGATGTGGATGAACCTGTGACAGACGACGACACGCCACTGCTGAGCCGGAAGGTGATTGCAGGTGCGATAGTCTTTGCGGGCATTGTGGCAATCGCCGTTTTCATTCTGGTCTCCCCGGTGGCGGCGGTGGCGACATTCGTGCTGGCGCTCATCATGGCGCTGATCACCCTCACCGACCTCAAGCATTTCATCATTCCCAACGCATTGTCCTTTCCCGCAGTGCCGCTTGGCATCATCGCCAACATCGCGGTGTTCCATGCCGATGACTGGACGGCGGGGCTGACGGAAAGCCTGCTGGGCGCGGTTCTGGCCGGCGGCAGCTTCTACCTGCTGCGCGCCGTCTGGTTCCGGCTCCGCCGCTATGAAGGGCTGGGCCTGGGCGACGTCAAGCTCGCCGCCGTTGCGGGAGCCTGGCTGGGACCCGCACTTCTGCCGACGGCATGCCTGACTGCAGCGCTGGCGGGGCTCGCCGGCGTGGCCGTCATGGCCATTCTTCCCGGGCGGCGCATCGACATGACGGACCAGATACCCTTTGGCAGCTTCATTGCGCCCGTGGTGCTGGTGTTCTGGGTCCTGCGCCTTCTCGAACCCGTTTCATTCTGGTGATTTCAGCAACCCAGCATTAAGGGTTTGATTACCGAATCGACGCATAAGTTTCACCGATTATTAAGTTTTTTGCCACCGGTCAGGGTCCGAGCACCCAGGCCGCAGGGAGTATCGCCTTGCCTTCGGCCGGTTTTCGTTACGGCATCAGAACCCGCTTTCTCGGCCTCGGCAGTGCCACCCTGCTCGGTTGCGCGAGCATGCTGCTGGCATCCTGCCAGTCTCCCACCGCCTCGCTCGACAGCGCCAACCAGGTCGATCTCACGGCCAAGACCCCGCAGAAGGTAACCAACCGCGGTGGCGGCCCGGTGATGAAGCCGGCAGGTCAGGCGGCGCGCTATGAGGTGTTCCCCGGGGCGACGGGGTCAATCGATGCTGCAGAGGATGATCCTCCGGCGGGTATTGCCGAGCAGGACACTGGCAAGTTCACCATCAACGTTGACAGCATGACGGTGACCGAGGCCAGCAAGCTCATTCTCGGCGAGACACTGGGATATAATTATTCGGTCGACCCGAACCTGAACTCCACCATCACCATGGTGAGCAACCGGCCTCTCGGCGCAAGGCAATTGCTCGATGCCTTCGAGGCGGCGCTGAAGATGGCCAATTCCGCGCTGGTCCAGTCCGACGGCAATTTCAAGGTCGTGCTGCTGCAGTCACTGGAGGGCGAAGCGTCGAACCTCGACATGGGCAAGGACGTCTCTGCCGGATATGGTGTGAGCGCCGTGCCGCTGCGCTATGTGGGTCCCACCCAGATGGTGAACCTGCTCGACGGCTTCATGCAACAGATGGGCTCGGCGCGGGCCTGGAATGCCGGCAACATGATCCTGATCCGCGGTCCGGCCACGCAGCGCCGCTCGCTCGTCGAGGTGGTCAGGAATTTCGACATCGATGCCATGCGGAACCAGACCTTCGGCATGGCCGCACTTGAAAATGGCCGCGCCGAGGAAGTGGCAACACAGGTGCAGAAGATCTTCGCGCAGGACAGTGCCGCCGCCGGATCGAACGGTCTCAAGCTCATTCCTGTTCCCGGCATCAATAGCCTGATCATCATCGCCAATGACCAGGCGAAGGTGAGGCGCGCCATCACCTGGATCAAGCGGCTCGACCGCGAGAGCATCGATGCGCCGAAGTCCTATGTCTATGCCGTGCAGAACGGAAATGCCATTGACCTGGCGAAGATTCTGAATGCCACCTATGGCAGCGGCTCCGGCGATGCCGGACCGACGGCAGACGTTGCCCCGGATTCGAAGCCGATGGACGTTTCAATCGAAGGCGATGGGCAACAGCAACCGGACCAGCAGCTGCAGCAGGACGACATGGGCGGCGGACAGCCGCCCGAGATGGGCCAGCCAGACCAGCAGAGCGGCAGTCCGATGGCCGGCTCGACGGCATCCACGACCACTGTGCCGGACAGCGGCAGCGGAGCCGCAACAGGCGCATCGGGCAAGGGCATTCGCATCACCCCCATTCCGGCGAACAACACGCTTCTCATCAGGGCTTCGCCACGGGATTACCGCGAGATCCTGTCGACCCTGTCGCAGATTGATTCACCGGCCACACAGGTGCTGATCAACACCACGATTGCCGAGGTGCGGCTCAACGATACCCTGCGTTACGGCGTGCAGGCCTATTTCCAGAGTGGCAACTTCAGCTTCATGCTGAGCGACTCCAAGTCGCTCACCGACAGCGTGATCACCCCGAAGTTTCCCGGCATGAATTTCGTGCTGGGCGGCGTCAAGAGCCCGCAGCTGGTGGTGGATGCGCTCGCGAAGGTCACCAATGTGCGCATCGTCTCCTCGCCCTCGGTGCTGGTGATGGAAAACGAGACGGCGACAATCAAGGTGGGCGACCAGGTTCCGATCCAGACGCAGACCGAGACGACGCAAGGCGGCCAGACGGTGAACTCCTACGAATATCGCGATACCGGCGTCATTCTCAAGGTGAAGCCACGGATCAACGCCAATGGCGTGGTGTCGATCGACCTCGGACAGGAACTCTCCGCCTTGCAGGACACGACGGGCATCAACGGCCAGCCGCAGTTCTCGCAACGGACCATCAGCAGCAAGGTTTCGGTGAACGATCAGCAGACGGTGCTGCTCGGCGGCCTGATCAACGGCACGGAGGATCGCAGCCGCATGACGGTTCCGGGTGCCGACAAGTTGCCGCTGTTCGGCAAGTTGATCGGCACCACCGGCGGAATTGCCACGCGCACTGAAATGATCGTGTTCATCACGCCCACCATCATCAGGAACGGCGATGAAGCGGCGCGCACGTCTCAGAACCTGCGCGACAGCATGAAGAACCTGAACTTCAACTGAGGACGCTAACCGCCGGTGTCAGGCGGCAGCGTATGCTGCTCCGGAAGCTCGGGCTGGCCAGAAGGCGGCTTCGGCTGAACGGGCATGGGCAACGGCAAGGGGAGCGGCAGAGGCTGCGCCTGCCCCGGAACTGCCGCAGCCGGTTGCCCGCCATCTGACTCGGTGTCCGCATCGCTGCTGTCGAACATCGCGTAGGTGACGGAGCTCTCCGGCGTGCCGATGGCCACCGTCCGGTTGCCCACGTCGACGACACTCCAGCTATCGACACTCTCACCCTTGCGCAGATAGACAACTTCGCCACTGGCCGAAACCCGCACCGCCGCAATGCGCCCGTCAGGACCTGACGACACGCCAAGCAGCTTGTAATCTTCAGGACCCGGACCCTGAGCCATTGGCGGCGGCGGTGGCGGTTCCTCGACCATTGGCTGTTCAGGAGGCGGCGGCGCCACGGGTTCTGCCGGGCGGGGCTGCCGCGTGGGGTTGAACAGCGGCTTCTCAATGATGGCGGAGAACGACTCCGGATCAAGGTCCTGCAGCGGATTGAGCTTCACCGCCACCGTGCCCGGTGCCACCACATCAGCCGGGGGTGTAACACCGACGTCGCCTCCTGCATTGAACAGCCCAGTTCCCTGGACAAGGAGGTAGCCACCAAGAAGTGCTGCGACGACGCTGAGGCCGACGAGGCGCGTGTTCATGGCTGCGCCCTCCACCCATAGGCTTCGATGCGGACCGTCATGCGGAGTGCCTCGGAGGGATACTGGTCGCCCTCCCCTTCCGCCGCAGACGGCTGCATTTCGAGGCCTGTCACGAACATGATGGGAAGTCCCGACTCGATGTCCGCCAGAAAATCACGCATCTGCTCGATGCTGCCTTCCACATCCACGCTCAGGCGATAGGGCATTGTCCCTTCCGCGTCGCCAGTGTCGACGGGTTGCATGCGCTTCACTTCGAGACCGGCGGCACCCGCTGCCTCTCCCGTGATGCTCTGAAACTTTGCAAAGGCAAGCCCGGGCGTTGCACCATCGAGGAACATGGGCGCCACATTGTCGGCGTCGGTCAGGCGCGCCACGCCATCCTGCTGGGCCTTGGCGGCACGCGCGGCGACCATTTCATGCTCTGCTTCCGCCTGGCGCAGGCGCTCGGCCGCAACGGAATGCCAGCCGACGGTCACATAGAGCAGGCAGGCCAGCGCCAGCCCCGCCACGCCAAGCACGGCCATGCCCTTGCGGGCCTCGGCGGAAAATCCCTGTATGGGCCGAATGAAACTCATGCGCTTACCGCTATCAGGCTTGCGGGCGCGTCGACAAGCACCTGCACTCCCGCTATGAGTTGCTGCATGTTAGCTGCACCCATCCGCTCACTCATGCCCCTGCTCCTGCTGGCAGTGACCATTTCGGCCGGTCCGAAGACGGCTCAAGCGGAAACGCTCGATTGCCTGATCAGCCGCGGCAACCTGTGTTTTTCGACGGGATGCACCAACAGTGCCAAATTGCAGCGGCTGACGCTCGACCTGGGCGCCGGAACGTATCGGCTGTGCCCCAACAGGTTCAATGACCAAGGCTGCAACGAAGCCCCGATGCAATTCGACATTCGCGACTCGGCCATCATCGGCATCAGCAAGGATGGCCCGGAGATTTCCGCCCGTGCGGTGTTCATGAACCGTGCGACGGGCGCGATCTCCACCTCGCTGCTGGCCGCCGGCATGTCCGCCATCGACTTTGGCAGCTGCGATATTCCGCGCTAGGGCAAGCCCGATCATGGCGCGGCCTCCGGCGGCGGCGCCTTTTCGAGTGTTGAAATGAGCGAGAAGGCATCGGCTTTGCTGTTCTGGTCGAGTTCCGTTGCCGCGGCAAAGTTCACGCTCTGGAGATCAGGCGAGGCCTCGAGAATCTGGATGAGCCCCGGCACGCCACTGCCCTGCCCCTTGATGGTCAGCTGGTCACCATCGAGCGCCAATGATACGAGATGCACCGTGTCCGGCAGGAGCTTCGACACTTCGTCCAGCACCGCCACCACGGGCAGCCGCTCGCGCCGCGACTGGAGCAGGCGGTTGGCGGCTGAGACCAGAGGTGTTTCACCAGCCGGCACGCCGTTGGGCTTCAGGGAAGACATAAGACTCAGTGTATCGTTCTCGAGACGAGACGCTTCCGCCGAGGTACGGTAGACCCAGAAAAGGCCGAGCCCCACGAGCAGGAGGGCGGCGGCGGCGGCCATCTTGGACAGGCGCGCCGCGTTGGCACGCGCGACACGGCGAACATCATCGGAGCCGAGCGCGATCTCGACTTCGTCGCCGTCGGGCAGAGTGACCGACAGGGCCTTCACCTCCGCACCCGACTGGCGCAGCGTGGCAACGAGCTCATCGAGCAGGGCGCGGCTCACCACCGCGACCTCGACCGACACGTGTTGCGGATCGCCTGCGACAGGCGCGGCGCGCATGCCCCACAGGCATTGCGCCAGTGGCCATGGTGCGAGGCTTTCAACCTTGTTGCGCACGATCGCCCGCAGTACCTCATCTGGCTGTTGCGGCAGCGTGAGTTGCTGGCTGATCGACTGGTCGGCGGCAAAGCACAGGGCAATTTCAGGCCCGATTCCTGCCGCGAGACGCTGTACGACGTCCTTGAGGGCGGCCTGCGGGCGACCGGCAACAGTGAGAACCGTCTCGCGGCTTGCGCCATTGCCGCGCATGGCATCAACGCCACCAGAGCGGATTCGGAGTTCCATTGCCGGATGATCACCCGAGGCACGGCGCAGCGCCATTTCTTCCACAAGCGCCATCACGGGCGTGGTCAGGCCATTCCATATGCTGGAGAAGGACAGATTGATATTCTTGTCGTCCATCGTCACTCTTCCTCAAGCGTCAAGGTTCCGAAGGGAGCCTTGCCCTCCGGTAGCAGACGCACCACGGCATGTGCGCTGCTGCCCGGCAAGACTCCTGGGCCACGATCGATCGCCACGTCGACCATGAACACAGTCGGTTGTTCGGTGGTGAGCACGCCTGGCAGGCGCTGCATGATCTGCTGCAGCAGGCCATCCTTGGTGCTCATTCCCGTCTTCTTTGCCATGGCAATGTCCGCAACATCCTGTTCCGAAAGGCCCGGTATGGCCTGCAGCACCTGCTCGGGCGCGGCAAGGGGATTTATCGCACCAGTCGGATTAAAGACAGTGAGGCCTTCGCCCAAGGCCTTCGCATCGTCAGCCGAAATCCCGAGAATGCCGGGTATCTGGTCGACCGAGAGAAAGATGATTGGCGGAGGCGGCTGCCTGGCCTTGTCTGCCCCCAAGGCTGGAGGCTGTGCGGCTGTGGCGCCACCGGGAACTGTTCCCGCCTTCGCAGGTGGCTTAGGCTGCGCTGTGCCGGGCTGGTCAGGTGCGGCCTCCTTGCGCAACTTGGCAATGCGGTCGGCCAAGCCATCTGCCTCGTCATTGCCGAGACCCGCGAAACGCGCCACGGCCTCGATGAGCTTGGGGTCGGAGCGGTTGAGATCGGCAAGCCCCGCCGCATCGCGCAGGGTGACTGTGGCCATCACCCCATTTCCGAGATCAACCGGAAATTCCTCGCCACGCAGGGAGAGGCGCTGGTCTTCCGGGGTTGCGAGGATCAAGGCCTTTGCCGCCTCAACGCCGGAACGCAGCGCGAGGTGCGAGGCAAGGCGACGCTGCTCGAGTTCCTCATTGCCGATGCCGGCACGCGTGAGAGCGGCACCGGCGACAACCATCACCGCCATGATCGCAACGGCGAGCAGAACGGCGATCAGGATGATGCCGCGCTCATGGCGGCGGAGCAGCGCCGCTGTCATTGCTGCGCCCCCTCGGGCACAGCCGTGCCGCAACGTGCTTCACGGTTGCCTGCGCACTCGACTTCGGAGTCGATTGCCAGCGATTGCACGAAGCCAGGGACGCGCAACCGATCCGTCGCGCGGTTGGTGATGGTCAGGCGAATCTGTTCCGGCATGGCTTCCGTGGCCTGCCAGCTGCCGTTCCAGTCACGCTGGCCGGAGCGCTGGGCGCGGTAGGCGAAGTCAATGTCATAGGGACCCTTCAGCAATTCCACCGCGTCGCGCCATTGTGGCAGCGCTGCCGAATCGCCTGTGGGCAATGGGGCGCGTTCGCGAAGCAGGGTTGTCTGGCCATCCTTGTGCTGCACGCTGAGGCGCACGAGATAGAGCCCAGGCTCAGTCAGCCCTTCTTGCTCACGCAGGGGATAGACGATGGCATCGGACCTTCCATCGAAGACATAACCCGCGAAATCACCCGGCTTGGCGGGGCGGCGAATCTTGGCAATGCGCGACACATCACGGCCGAAGATGTCGACGGCGGCGCCCAGTTCGGATTGCTCGCCGAGGCTTCGGCGCGTATGGTCAGTTCCCTTGCCCACTGCAGACATGGCCATGTTGAGCGATACAAGGATGAGCGACGCAAGAACGAGGGCCGCCAGCACTTCGATCAGCGTGAAGCCTGCCTCGTGGCTGGATGTGGGGATACGCTTCATCGGCCGAGCTTCAATGCCGTGCCGGTGACTTTACCGCCCCTGCCCCAGCCGACGGAGGCCGTGAGACGGTACATGCGATAGGTGGCGGGAAGCTTGCCCGGTGCGTCAACGGGTTCAATGTTCAAGCGCCAGCGATAGGGACCGGTTTCACCCTCGCGCTGCGCCGGCGCGGTTTCACCGGCCGCAAGTTCATCCTCGAGGATCGTCTGCAGGACAAGGCGGGCACCAAGATGCTGGTCGAGCTTGTTGGCGCCCCTGATCGAACCATCAACACCTCCCAAAAGCACCACGATGGCGCTTGCCGCCACCGCCATGGCGCACAGCACCTCGACCAGCGAGAAACCCTTCTGCCCATCAGAGCGTCTGCGCATCGGCCCGCCCTGTCAGCCAGTTGATGCGCAGGCCATAGCTGCGGCCACGGAAATTGAAGGTGATCTGACCACCCGTGGAGCCGCCGGACGGAAAGAAGCGGACGGACGGAAGCTCACCCGACTTCGGCGCGGCCACCTTGGCATCGAGCGAAACGCCCTTCGGCACTTCGAGCATGCGGCTGCCGTCCGACATGCTGAGGCGACGGCCCTTGGCGTCGATCATCACCGACGTCTGGGCCTGGTTCTCGATGGCGGCCGTGCGCGCGTCGCGGAACATCGCCTCCGCTTCGACCATGAAGGAGCGCACCCGCGCCGACTCGAGGCTCGAGCGACCCACCGACATGACGGCGGTGGCCGACAATGCCATGATCACCAGCACCACCAGCAGTTCGAGCAGGGTGAAGCCTGCCTGTGCCTCAGTTCGAGACGTCGGCATTCTCGTCGGCACCGCCTTCCTTTCCGTCGGCGCCCAGCGACTTGATCTGGAAGGAGCCGCCATTCTGGCCCGACTGGTAGATATAGGGACGACCCCATGGGTCCTGCGGCACATCGCCCTTGGAAAGATAGGGGCCATTCCAGCCGGCAATGTTACCGGGCGACTTCACCAGCGCGCTCAGGCCTTCGGTGCTGGAGGGATAACGACCCACGTCGATGTGGAAGAGTTCCATGGCCGTCACCAGGCTCTCGATCTGGATGTGCGCGGTCTTGGCGCGGGAACTGCCGAGATAGCCAATGACCCGGGGGCCGATGATGGAGGCCAGCAGCACTAGGATGACCAGCACGACGAGCAGTTCGACGAGCGTGAAGCCGCCTTCGTCCTTCCTGCGCTGAACCTTGTTGCGGAGCCGCTTCTGAATGCTGTGCGAAATCATGACGTCAAACCCTGTGTGTCAAAGTGCCAGATCGTTGATGGAAATGACCGCGCTCATGAGCGAGGTGATGATGAAGCCGACGAAGACGCTGAGCACGAGGATGATGATCGGACCCAGCAGCGAGACGGTGCGGTCGGTCATGCGATCGACGTCGTCGTCGAGGATGTCGGTGACGCGCAGCAGGCTGGGCGTCAGGTTTCCGGTTTCGGCACCGACCTTGATCATGCGGGCGAGCAGAGGCGGCAGGATGCGTGACCGCTCGAGGGGAGCGACGAAATCCTCGCCGCGGCGCAATGCCACTTCCATGTCTTCCGCCGCCTTGAGAATGCGCCGATCGGGGGTGGTGGAGGCGATGAGCTTGAGGCTGGCTGGCAGGTTCATGCCGGCCGCCGAGAGTGTTCCGAGCAGGCGGCAGAACTGTGCCACCTCGGACTTCATGAGCAGCTTGCCGAGCAAGGGCAGCCGCAATGCCATGTCACGGATCAGGCGTGGCAGTGCCGTGCGTGTCCACAGCAGTGCCATTGCAATCGCCGTGAGGGCCACGATGATGGCCAGCGTGATGCCGTTGGCGATGAGCCAGTCGGACACGTTGAGCACCATCTTGGCGGTTTCGGGAACGGGCGCACCGCTGCTCGAGATCATGTCCTTGATGCCGGGCACCACCGAGACCATGAGGAAAATGACGACGCCAATCGACAGCACCACAAGCATGATCGGATAGACCAGAGCCGAGATGACCTTGCCGCGCACCTTCTGTTCGCGCTCACGGGCAGTTGCCAGACGGTCGAGCACGGATGCAAGCGTTCCCGTGGCTTCACCGACTTCGACCATGGAGAGATAGAAGGGCGGGAAGGAGCCCGTCTCCTCCAGCGCATCATGGAAGCTGCGGCCCTTGCGAATGTCGCCCCGCACGTCATTGAGTGCTGCCGAGAGCGGCTTTGAAAAGGTCTCGCCCGAGAGGATTTCGAGTGAGCGGTTGAGCGTGGTGCCGGCCTGCAGCAGCCAGGCAAGCTGGCGGGTAAAGCCGGTCAGTTCCTGGCGGGGAATGCGGGTTCCGGACAGGCTCATGAACGAGGCGCCCCCGCCGTCGCCACCGTCTTCCTGGATGTCGATCGGGTGGAGCCCCTGCTCGGACAGGCGACTGATTGCCAGCGAGCGGTCAGCACCTTCGATGGTGCCGGCAACCCTTTCGCCCGAGTCCCTGATCGCCGAATAGCGGAAGTTTGCCATCAATCCTCCGACGTCACGCGCCCGAGTTCTTCGATGGTGGTGAGGCCCTCGCGGCATTTGGCGAAGCCGTCCGCCATCATGCTTGCGGTGCCCGACTTGCGTGCCGCGTGGGCGATCACGTCGGCCGAGACGCCGGGCTTGATGAGGCGCCGGACGTGATCGTCGATCACCATCACCTCGAAGATCGCGGCGCGACCGGCAAAGCCCGTGTTGCCGCAATAGGTGCAGCCACAGGCCTTGTAGAGCGTGACGCTGCCATAGCCTGATGCACCGGCACTGTCCGGAAGCTGCGCCAGAAGCTCAGGCGAGGCTTCATAGGGCTCCCGGCAGTGAATGCAGAGCTTGCGGACGAGGCGCTGGGCCACGACGCAGCGCAATGTCGAGGCAATGAGATAGGCCTGGACACCAAGATCAAGCAAACGCACCACGGCGCCCGCTGCTGAATTGGTGTGCAGGGTGGTGAGCACAAGGTGGCCTGTGAGCGCGGCATTGACGCCGATGCCCGCCGTTTCCGCATCGCGCATTTCGCCGACCATGATGATGTCCGGGTCAAAGCGCAGCAGCGAACGGAGCGTGCGCGCGAAGGTCAGTCCGATTTCGCTGTGGATCTGGATCTGGTTGGCGCCCTCGACCTGATATTCGACGGGATCCTCGACGGTGACGATCTTGCGGTGCGGATCGTTAAGGACGCCGAGCACTGCGGCGAGCGTGGTGGTCTTGCCGCTGCCGGTGGGGCCCGTCACCACGAGCATGCCGTGGGCATGCTGGATCTGCTGGCGGAGCTTCTCAAGATCGGCAGGAGACAGGCCGAGCCGGTTGATGTCGGGCGCTTGCGTGTTGGAACTGAGGAAGCGGATGGCGATGCTCTCGCCGTGGATGGTCGGCATGGTGGCCACGCGAATGTCGTGCTCGCGCTCGGCGATGCGGAGCCGGGCACGGCCATCCTGCGGCAGGCGCTTCTCGGCGATGTTGAGATTGGTCAGGATCTTGAGGCGCGAGACGGCCGCCCGGCCCAATTCGGTCGACAGGCGCTCACGGTCTTCCAGCAGGCCGTCCACACGGTGACGTACTGTGACGTAGCCACGGGCCGGTTCGATGTGAAGGTCGGTGGCACGCGCCGCGGAGGCTTCGCGGAACAGGCGGTTGACGAGGTCGATGACCGGCGCATCGAGAGCCAGGTCCTTCAGCGTGTCGTCATCGTCCGTGCCGGATGGCCCGCCGGTTTGCTCGTTGGTGGCACGTTCCTCGTCGAGGCGCTCGATGGCCGAGAGAATCTGGTTGTCGGTGCCAAGCGACAGCGAGAGATCAAGGCCCGAGGCGAGGCGCAGCGCGTTGAGCGTTGCCTCATCCGACGGGTCGCTGACGATCACGGACAGCTTGTCGCCCTCCACCGCGACGGGCAGCAGATGGCGCTCGCGCATGAAGCGCAGGGAGATCGCATCCGGCAGCACCCGCTCGCTCGGCCACTTGGTGGCGATGGGCAGGTCGAAGGCGCGGCCAAGCTCGGTGGCAAGCACCTGCTGGTCGACTATGCCCTGGCGCAACAGAAGGCGAATTTCGGTTTCACGGCTCTCCGCTGCCTGGCCGACAATGAGCGCTGCCTGCTCGTTCGAGATGAGCGCGCGCTTCGAGAGATCGCTGAGAAGGTGTTTCACGGGTTCACAGTCTACAGGGCGAGGCTTAACCGCACAACAAATGGTGGCCGCAGTGGCGAGGCTTGCTCATGCCGGTTGCAGGGGGTGGGCGGGCACCCGCAGGGCATCCGCCGCCTGCCGGACGATGTCGGCAATGTGCTGCAGCTGACCGGCCAGGGGGCTGGTCCGCCGCCAGATCATGCCAATGGTGCGGCAGGGCGGGGGATCAGCAAATCGGGCCAGTGAAACATCAGCCGAGCGCGTTTCGACAGCGGCGGCCATTTCCGGGATGAAGGTGACGCCAATGCCCGCCCCGACCATCTGGACCAGTGTCGACAGGGAGCTGCCCTCCAGCACCTCGCGCGGCAGGCTTGAGGCCATGTTGCAGAAGGCCAGTGCCTGGTCGCGGAAACAGTGCCCTTCCTCCAGCAGGAGGAGGCGCATGTCCTTCAGCATCTCGATGTTGGGAACCGGCTTGAGGGCATCTTCCGATGGCCTGACAAGCAGGAATTCCTCAGCGAATATAGGGGCTTCAGTCAAAGTCGGCTCGGATACCGGAAGCGCCACAATGGCTGCATCCAGGCGTCCCTCGGAGAGCTCACGCAGGAGCTTCGCAGTCAGCGTTTCACGCACATGGATGTCGAGCCCGGGGTGCAGGCGGTTCAGGTTGCCCACGATGCCTGGCAGAAGATAGGGTGCCACGGTGGGGATAATCCCGAGGCGCAACCGGCCCGACAGCCAGCTTTGCGACGCGCGGGCCAGATCGCCCAACTCATCCACCGAACGGAGAATTTCCCGAACGCGAAGGGCAAACTCTTCGCCGAGGCGGGTCAGGCGCACCTGGCGAGGGCTTCGCTCGAACAGCTCGGCTCCAAGCGACTCCTCCAGATCCTTGATCTGAAGCGAGAGGGCAGGCTGAGACACCGCACAGGTCTCCGCCGCCCGGCCAAAATGGCCGTGACGGGCCAGCGCTTCGAAATAGCGCAGCTGGCGGAGCGTGAGATTGTTCATAAGATCTTCTTATCGTAATGATCAGAAAATTCAACTATTCCTAATCGACGGGCTGGAGTAGAGAGGGCACAGCGTTGGGGGAAGGCCCGTCCGGCAACGGCCCGGGGCCTCGAAGCACTCGTCATTCATCGTTCATTCGGAGAGAAGTCATGGACAAGAAGGTTGCCGACACTGCCGCCGGGTGCCCGTTCCACGGAGCCCCCAAGCACGCCACGTTCACCGGCCGCTCGAACGCCGACTGGTGGCCGAACCAGCTGAACCTGAAGATCCTGCATCAGAACTCGGCGCTTACCAGCCCGATGCCGGCGTCTTTCAACTACGCCGAAGCCTTCAAGACGGTCGACTACAAGGCGCTGAAGAAGGACCTCGCTGCGCTGATGACCGATTCGCAGGATTGGTGGCCGGCCGACTATGGCCATTATGGTCCGCTCTTCGTGCGCATGGCCTGGCACTCCGCCGGCACCTATCGCACCGGTGATGGCCGTGGCGGTGCGGGCAATGGCACGCAGCGCTTCGCCCCCCTCAACAGCTGGCCGGACAATACCAACCTCGACAAGGCCCGCCGCCTGCTGTGGCCGATCAAGCAGAAGTACGGCAACCAGATTTCCTGGGCCGACCTGATGATCCTCGCCGGCAACGTTGCCATGGAGACCATGGGCTTCAAGACCTTCGGCTTCGGCGGCGGCCGCGCCGACGTGTGGGAGCCGGAAGAGGACATCTTCTGGGGCAACGAGGACACCTGGCTGGGCGACAAGCGCTATTCAGGTGACCGCGACCTCGAGAACCCGCTCGCTGCCGTGCAGATGGGACTTATCTACGTCAACCCCGAGGGCCCCAACGGCAAGCCGGATCCGGTGGCGTCTGCCCGCGACATCCGCGAGACCTTCGCGCGCATGGCCATGGACGACGCAGAAACCGTGGCGCTCATCGCTGGCGGACACACCTTCGGCAAGACCCACGGCGCAGGCCCAGCCAGCGACGTTGGCCCCGAACCCGAGGCAGCCGACATCACGGCACAGGGACTGGGCTGGATGTCGAAGTACAAGAGCGGCAAGGCGGGCGACGCCATCACCTCCGGCCTCGAAGGTGCGTGGACGACGACGCCCACGCAGTGGAGCAACAACTACTTCCACAACCTGCTGAGCTATGACTGGGAACTGACCAAGAGCCCGGCCGGCGCATGGCAGTGGAAGCCCAAGGACGCCGACGCGCAGGGCACGGTGCCGGATGCCTTCGATGCTTCGAAGCGCCATGCACCCACCATGCTGACGACCGACATCGCACTCAGGGCGGACCCCGCCTATGAGAAGATCTCGCGCCGCTATCATGACAACCCGGCTGAATTTGCCGATGCCTATGCGCGCGCCTGGTTCAAGCTCACGCATCGCGACATGGGGCCCAAGGCCCGCTACCTCGGCCCCGAAGTTCCGGCCGAAGACCTGATCTGGCAGGATCCGCTTCCTGCCCGTGACTTCGACCTGATCGACGCCGCCGACGCAAAGGCGCTGAAGGCGAAGATCCTCGGCACCGGGATGGGCATCGCAGCGCTTGTTGCCACCGCATGGGCCTCGGCCTCGACCTTCCGCGGCTCGGACAAGCGCGGCGGCGCCAATGGCGCGCGCCTCCGCCTGGCTCCGCAGAAGGACTGGGAAGCAAACCAGCCGGCGAGCCTCGCCAAGGTGCTCGCAGCACTCGAAGG
>Ga0194051_1000233_pt1 | contig 32407 bp, 34 predicted proteins | sample SepL2320m_MetaG_FD_161275 | JGI IMG/M metagenome (GOLD analysis project Ga0194051, IMG submission 161275) | Anoxic zone freshwater microbial communities from boreal shield lake in IISD Experimental Lakes Area, Ontario, Canada - Sep2016-L239-20m | ecosystem: Environmental > Aquatic > Freshwater >... | reverse complement strand
ATATAGTCTAGATTTAGTCTAGAGTAGCGTTCGTTCGAAAAAGCAAAAAAGAATCAGGGAAACGCCAACCCAAGAGGGGACACGCCATGATGCGTCTGACTCTGCGCGCGCTTGCGGCCTTGGCCGCGGCTGCGCTCGCCACTGCGCCTGTTGCGGCGCAGGACAAGGTCAAGATCGGCTACGCCATTTCCAAGACCGGCCCCAATGCCGGCGGCGCCACCATCACCCAGATCCCGAACTACGAGATGTGGGTGAAGGAGGTGAACGACAAGGGCGGACTGATGATCGGCGGCAAGCGCGTGCCGATCGAGGTCATGGAGTATGACGACCGCTCCAACTCCGAGGAGGCCGTGCGCGCCGTCGAGCGCCTCGTCACCCAAGACAAGGTCGATCTGCTGTTCCCGCCGTGGGGCACCGGCCTCAATCTCGCGGTCGGCCCGGTGTTCAACAAGTATGGCTACCCGCAGCTCACCTTCAGCGCCGTCACCGACCGTGCGCCCGAGCTCGCCAAGCGCTGGCCCAACAGCTTCTGGATGCTGGGCACTTCCAAGCAGTACATCGACGGGCTGGTCGGCCTGCTGACCAAGCTGCGCACCGATGGCAAGATCGGGCCCAACATCGCGATGATCTCGATCGCCGACGGCTTCGGCATCGATCTCAGCCAGGCCGCGCGCAAGGGCTTCACCGATGCCGGCTTCAAGCTCGCCTACGACAAGAGCTATCCCATCGGCACGCAGGATCTCTCGCCGCTGATCGGCGAGGCCCAGCGCTCCGGCGCCGACACCTTCGTGGCCTTCTCCTATCCACCCGACACGATGGCGCTCACCGAGCAGTCCAAGGTCGCGTCCTACGCGCCCAAGGTGATGTTCCTGGGTGTCGGCGTCGGCTTCCCGATGTACACGCAGCGCTTCGGCGCCAACGCCGAGGGCATCATGTCGCTCGGCGGCTGGTCGAAGGACAACGCTTCGACCGCGGCCTACGCCAAGAAGCATGAGGAGATGTTCAAGCGCGGCCCCGACCGCTGGGGCAGCCAGATCGGCTATGCCTCGCTGCAGATGCTGGAGCAGGCGATCGAGCGGGTCGGCAAGATCGACCGTCCCGCCATCATCAAGGAGCTGCAGACCGGCACCTTCGACACCGTGCTCGGCAAGGTGAAGCTGGTCGACAATCAGATGCAGGATAACTTCTGGCTGATCGGCCAATGGCAGGATGGCTTCTTCGTCGGCGTCGCGCCACAGCGGCCGGGCGTCGGCACCGTCACCGTGCCCAAGGCTCCCTGGAAGTAGAACCAAGCCTCATGGGAGCGCGCAACTCCAGTTGCGCTCTTCCCATGGGCGTCACTGGTCATGAGCGCCACTGGAGTGGCGCGCTCCGATGAAGGTTAGATAATGCTCCTGGAAGTGACGCTACAGGGCGTGACGCTGGGCGGCATGTATGCGCTGGTCGCCATGGGGCTGACGCTGCAGTACGGCGTCGCCCGCATCATGAACCTTTCCTATGGCGAGCTGCTGATCGCAGCGGCCTTCGCCGCCTTCTGGTTCTATTCCGGCCTGGCGCTGAGCCCGCTGCTCGGCCTCCTCATCGTGCCGCCGCTAGCCTTCGTGCTGAGCTACGGAATCTACCGCATCCTGCTTCAGCCCCTGGTCCGGCGGGCCAAAACCCGCGACGCGCTCGAGGTCGACAGTATCCTGGCGACCTTCGGCATGCTGTTCGTGATCCAAGGCATCATGCTCGCGCTCTTCGGCGGTGCCTATTTCAGCTACTCGTTCCTGAGCTTCCCGCTGCACATCGCCGGCGCCACGGTGGCGGCCAACCGCCTGCTGGCGCTTGTGCTGGCCGTGGTGATCGGCGTCGGCCTCTATCTGGCGCTCACCCGCACGCGCCTCGGCACGGCTGTACGCGCGGTCGCCGTCGATCCCGTCGCCGCCCAGCTCGTGGCCATCGACGTGCGCACCGCCTCGGCGCTGGCCTTCGCGCTGGGCGGCGCGCTGGTCGCGGCGGCGGGCGTTCTGGTCTCGATGTTCCTGACTTTCAACGCCAATCTCGGCGTCGTCTTCACCCTGAAAGCCCTGATCGTGGTGATCATGGGCGGCGTCGGCAATCTCCTGGGCGCGCTGATCGCGGGCCTGATCCTGGGCCTCGTCGAGAACTATGTCGCCGTCTTCGTCGATCCCGGCCTGACACTGGCCGCGACCTACGCGATCTTCCTGGTCGTCCTGCTGGTCCGCCCGCAGGGCCTTCTTGGCCGGGCCGGTCGATGAGCGGCCGCGATATCTTGCCTATCCTCGCCTGCGCGCTGGGTGTCGCCGCTCTCGCGTGTGTGCCGTTCCTGTTCGGCGACTACGGCCTCTCGATGGCCATCAACATCGTGAGCTACACGGTGCTCGCCACGGCGTGGAGCCTGTTCTCCGGGCCGACGCGCTATGTCTCGCTGGCGACCGTCGCCTTCTTCGGCATCGGCGCCTACACGACGGCGGTGTTTGCCGAGTCTCTGCCCTGGGTCGCGGTGCTGGCAATCGCGACGTGCCTCGGCGTCGTCGTGGCCGCAATCGTCGGCCTCGCCACCTTGCGCCTCTCCGGCGTCTACTTCGTGATCTTCAGCCTGGGTCTCGCCGAACTGGTCCGCCAGCTCGTCACCTGGTGGGAGGTCAACAAGACCCGCACGCTCGGCCGCTACGTCTTCACCGACATCACCGCCGCCCAGATCTACTGGCAGCTCCTCGGGCTCGCCGTGCTGGTCTTCATGGCAGGTTTCCTGATCGGCCGGTCCCGGCTCGGCCTCGCACTGCGCGCCATCGGCGACGACGAGGTGGTGGCGCGGCACTCCGGCATCGACACGACCCGCGCCAAGGTGGCGCTGTTCGTGCTCAGCACCGTGTTCATGACGCTCACCGGCGCGATCATGGCGCCGCGCTGGACCTACATCGATCCCGCCATCGCCTTCAATCCGGTGATCTCCTTCACCGTGCTCATCATGGCGCTGCTGGGCGGCGTGCATCGCCTCTACGGGCCGGTGATGGGTGTCGTGCCGCTGGCGCTGCTCTTCGAGTTCCTGCTGGCACGCTTCCCCAACCATTTCAGCATCATGGTCGGGTTGGTCTTCATCCTGATCGTCTATGCCATCCCGCGCGGTATCGCGGGTCTCGTGGAGCAGACCGTCGAGCGCGCGCGGCGGCAGCCGGCATGAGCGCGCTGCTGCAGGTCGAGGGCCTGACGCGCCGCTTCGGCGGCCTGGTCGCCGTCGATTCGCTTTCCTTCACGGTCGGTGCCGGCGAGGTCGTGGGCCTGCTGGGTCCCAACGGCTCGGGAAAGACGACGGTCCTGAACCTGCTCTCGGGCGCTCTCAAGGCCGACACCGGCAGCGTTGCGCTGAAGGGGCAGGCCATCGCCGGCAAGCCCGCGCACCAGATCGCGCGTCTGGGCGTCGCACGCACCTTCCAGCTCGTGCGGCCGCTCGGCTCGCTCACCTGCCGCGACAATGTCCTGACCGGTCTCGCTTTCGGCCGCGGTCGGAGCTGGGGCGCGGCGGCCCGCAGCGAGGCTGATACGCTGCTCGACCGGGTCGGGCTCGCCCGTGCGCGCGATACCCTGCCAGGCGAACTCACCTACATCGACCAGAAGCGGCTGGAACTTGCCCGCGCGCTCGCCCTGCAGCCCGAGCTGCTGCTGCTCGACGAGTGGCTGGCGGGACTCAATCCGACCGAGCTGGAGGAGGGTATCGCCCTCATCCGGTCCTTGAGCGGGCAGGGCATTACCATCCTGCTGGTCGAGCATGTGATGGACGCGATCCGTTCGCTCTGTGGCCGCTGCCTGGTGATGAACACCGGCCGGCTGATCGCCTCCGGCCTGCCGCAGGAGGTGTTGGCCGACCCTGAGGTGATCCGCGCCTATCTGGGAGATGATGGATCAGGGGAGGGGCGCGATGCTTGAGGTCGCCCGTCTCTCGGTCCAGTACGGCAAGCATCGCGCCGTCGATGGCGCTGCGTTGGCCGTCGGCAAGGCCGAGATCGTCGTCATCCTGGGGGCCAACGGCGGCGGCAAATCCTCGCTGCTGAAGGCCATCGCCGGTCTGCAGCCGCCGGTGGCCGGCGCCACGGCGATGCTCGACGGCCGCGAGCTGGTCGGCCTGCCGGCCCACCTCATCGTCGAGGCCGGGCTCGCCCTTGTGCCCGAGGGCCGCGGCATCTTCGGCGACCTGACGGTGCGCGAGAACCTGCTGCTGGGGGCTTTCGCCCGCCGCGCCCGGGCCGGTGAGGCGCAAAATCGCGCCCGTGTGCTGGCACTGTTCCCACGGCTCGCCGAGCGACTGGAACAGACGGTGCGCACCATGAGCGGTGGCGAGCAGCAGATGGTGGCGATCGGCCGGGCACTGATGTCGGCGCCGGGCATCCTGTTGCTCGACGAGCCATCGCTCGGCCTCTCGCCGCTGCTCTGCAGTGAGCTGTTCCGGGCGCTGGAGCGCATCCGCGGCGACGGCATCTCGGTGTTGCTGGTCGAGCAGAACGCCAAGCGCAGCCTTGCCATCGCCGACCGTGGCTATCTGATCGAGAATGGCCGGATCGTCGGCAGTGGCCGGGCGGCCGACCTCGCCCGCGATCCGGCGGTACAGCGCGCCTATCTCGGCGGGAGGTGAGCATGGGCATCCTCGAGGGCAAGACCTGCATCGTCACCGGTGCGGCCGGCAGCCTCGGCCTCGCCAGCGTGCGCCTCTTCGTGCAGGAGGGCGCGCGCGTGATGCTGGTCGATCGCGACCGTGATGCTCTGGGCGCCGCGCTGAAGGCGCTGCCCGAGGGACGCGCCACCGCGATGCTGGCCGACGTTTCCGATGCCAAGGACACGGCTGCCTATGTGAGCGCCACGGTCGCCCGCTGGGGCCCAATCGACGTGCTGTTCAGCAATGCGGGCGTCAGTGGCGTCATCCGTCCTGTCACAGATTATCCCGAGGACGTGTTCGACCAGGTGATGGCGGTGAACCTCAAGGGCTCATTCCTCGCCTGCAAGTACGCTCTGCCGCAGATGCGCGACGGTGGCAGCATCGTCATGACCTCGAGCGTGGTGGGCGTCACCAGCGATCCGGGGATCGCCGCCTACGCCGCCTCCAAGCATGCGTTGATCGGCCTGATGCGCACCGTGGCCAAGGAAGTGGCCGCGCGTCGCATCAGGGTCAACGTCGTGGCCCCAGGCCCGATCGACAACGCGTTCCAGCGCGACGTCGAGAGCGGGCTCACCCGGGCGCTGGGCACCGACGCGGGCAAGTTCCTCGATTCGGTGATCCCGCTCGGCCGCCACGGTGGAGCTGACGAGGTGGCCCGCACGGTGCTGTTCCTCGCCTCCGAGCAGAGCGCCTTCACAACGGGCAGCGTCGTGATGGCCGATGGCGGCATGCACGTCTGAGAAAAACAAAGGAGGAAGGGATGGAATTCTGGCGCGATCTCAAGCCTATCGAGAAGGTCTTCCAGCCCGATGCCTTGCCGGAGATCTATACCGCTGATGCGGCGACCGACGACGAGCGCTACTACGTGCCGTTCACCGAGACCGTGTCGTCGCGGCCGCTGTGGATCTCGCCCAGCCAGAACAAGTGGTGCGACATCCTGATGGCCAAGGCGGCGGGCTTGGTGAACCGCCACTATCACCCGCACGAGGTCTTCGCCTACACGATCTCCGGCAAGTGGGGCTATCTCGAGCATGACTGGATCGCGACCAAGGGCGACTTCATCTACGAAACGCCGGGCGAGGCCCACACGCTGGTGGCTTACGACCATCCCGACCCCATGAAGGTATTCTTCATCGTCACCGGGCCGCTGGTCTGGCTCGATGAAAAGGGCGAGCCGGACGGCTACTTCGACGTCCACCAGTACATTGCGCTCTGCAAGGCCCACTATGAAAAGGTCGGCCTGGGTGCCGCTGCCATCGACAAGCTCTATCGCTGAAGGTGGTTTCGTCGGGGGAACATGAGGTCTTCTCATGGGATTCCGGGTCTTGAACGCGCTATGCCCGGTACGATGTAGATGGAGCAATGTCAGTTACAGGTGCGACCATGCCGAATGTCCGACCTCTTGAACCGACCATCGTGACGCGTCCGCCGACGGCCCCCTGGGTCGAGGCATCCGTCCAATATCTCGCCGACCTCAGCGTCAAGCCAGTGACCTACAATCCGCCACACGGGACAGGCCTGCCGCGACGGGTCGGCAACTACCGCGACTTCACGGTGCGCGTCCACGACGGTCGTGCAATCACGTCCGAGCTGTCGCTCGATCGCCAGGCTTTCATCCTGACCCACCATGACACCGCTGTCCGCGACTTCTACGACAAGGAGGAGGTGCGCACCGCCTACGAGCCCGAGATCGAGGCTCTGATCAAGCGCGAGACCGGGGCAGCCAAGGTCGTGGTGTTCGATCACACCGTCCGCACGGCCGATCGCGCCGTCGAGCGCGGCTTGCGGACACCGGTGCGCAGCGTCCATTGCGACTACACGGAAAAATCGGGACCGCAGCGCGTGCGCGACCTGTTGCCGCCGGATGAGGCCGAGGCGCGCCTCGAGAAGCGCTTCGCGGAGTTCAATGTCTGGCGCAACATCGTGCACGAACCCGTCGAGATGACGCCGCTGGGCCTGGTCGATTCCGAAAGCCTGGCGCCGCGCGACCTTGCGGTCTGCGACCTCGTCTACGCTGACCGCACCGGCGAGATCTATCAGGGCGTCTACAACGCCGATCACCGCTGGTACTACTTCCCGAAGGTGACCCGCGACGAGGCGATCCTGATCAAGTGCTACGACTCGATGAAGGATGGCCGCTCGCGCTTCTCGCTGCACTCGGCCTTCGATGACCCGACGTCGCCGGCCAATCCAAAGCCGCGCCAGAGCATCGAGACCCGCGCCTTGGCGTTCTTCGATTGACCGGCTAAGCCCGCGCGATCGTCTCGAGGTGCTCGACCAGTTCCTCGGGATTGCTGAAGAACGGCGAGTGGCCGCATTCCATCGTCAGGACCTTGCACGGGGTCATCTTCACCATCTGCCGCTGCAGGTTGATGCGGATGGCATTGTCGTGCGTGCACTCGATGTACCAACGCGGTACCGAGCCGAAGCGTTCCTCGGTCAATGTCACCGGCGTCGTCGAGATGGAGAGAGGCTGCGGACGCAGGCGCTCCATGGCGCGGTAGCGGTCTTCCGGTGAGACGTCGGCGTAGAACAGGCTTGGAAGCTTGTCGCGGGAGAAGCTGTAGGTCGTGCCATCGGGGCTTACCTGACGCGAGAGGCGGAACATCGTGTCCGGTTCGAGAGAAGTCATGTCCTTGCCGGTTTTGCCGGAGGTCGGCATCAGGGCGCAGAGATAGACCAGTGCCTTGAGCTTGCGCCGCCTGGCCTCGGCCACCTGGCTGATGGTGATGCCGCCCAGGGAATGGCCGACCAGGATGACTGGCTCGTCCATCTTGTCGAGCAGGCGAGCCAGCTTCTCGACGTTGTCGGCGAGGGTGACATTGGCGGGCGGTGTTACGTCCCTGCCCAGCCCCGGCAGATCGGGCGCACAGACCTTGTGGCCACCGGCTTCGAGGAGCGGCACGACCTTTTCCCAGCACCAGCCGCCCGTACAGGCGCCGTGGACCAGCATGAACGTCGCCATGAGCGCGGCTAGCCTCGGCCGACGACGGTGCGCGCACCCGGTGCGGGCACGAAGAAGTCGGGCATCAATGGCGTGCCCGGCGAGACGGCGTACTGGTCGAAATCGGTGACACCCTCGGCCGCCAGTACCTCGTCGTCGATGAAGAAATTGCCGGTGGTCTGGCGCGATGGCCGGCTCAGGATGGCATGGGCGGCATCGGCCATGATCTCGGGCTTGCGGCAGCGCTTCATGCCTTCCTCGCCGCCCAGGATGTTCTGGATAGCGGCGGTGGCGATGCCGGTGCGCGGCCACAGGCAATTGAAGGCGATACCCTTGTCCTTGAATTCCGCCGCCATTGCCCAAGCGTAGACCGACATCGAATATTTGGCGAGCGTGTAGGCTGGATGGTTGGCGAACCATTTGACGTCGAAATCGAGCGGTGGCGAGAGGTTCAGCACATGCGGGTTGGCGGCCTTCATGAGATGCGGGATGCACTTCTGCGAGACGAGGTAGGTGCCGCGGCCGTTGATCTGGTGCATCAGGTCGTAGCGCTTGATCGGCGTGGCGAGCGTGCCGGTGAGGCTGATGGCGCTGGCGTTGTTCACCAGGATGTCGATACCGCCGAACTTCGCCACGGTCTCGGCGACGGCCGTGTCGACGCTCTGCTCGTCGCGGATGTCGCAGGCGATCGGCAGCGCTTTGCCGCCGGCCTTCTCGATTTCCTCGGCGGCGGTGAAGATCGTGCCGGCGAGGCGCGGATCGGGTTTCACCGTCTTGGCGGCGATGGTGACATTGGCGCCGTCGCGTGCGGCGCGCAGGGCGATGGCAAGGCCGATGCCGCGGCTGGCGCCGGTGATGAACAACGTTTTGTTAGCTAGGCTCATGGCGTCCCCAAGAATTCCTTGGGCTCTATAGCCGGGTGTGAGAGAGGCGACTAGTCTCGGCACCATGCAGGGGAGGCATGCATGGACCCGTGTTTCGAGACCGCCAGCGGCCTTGGACGCGCCATACGAAACGGGCGGCTGAGTTCAGTCGAGGCGACCGAGGCGCACCTGCAGCGGATCGCTAGGGTCAATGGCCCCATCAATGCTTTGGTGGTCGTCGATCGGGCCGGCGCGATGAAGGCCGCGCGGGCGGCGGACCGCGCCCTTGCCCAGAGCCGTGCCAAGAGCGGCGGCAAGAAGGGGGCCAGGCTCGGGCCGCTGCACGGCGTGCCGATCACCATCAAGGAGGCCTTCAACGTGGCGGGCCTCGCCACCACCTCGAGCCATCCGCCGCTCAAGGACAACAAGGCCAAGTCGGATGCAAGCCTGGTGGCGCGGCTGCGGGCGGCCGGCGCCGTCATCCTGGGCAAGACCAATGTGCCTGAGCTCTGCATGGATTTTCAGACCGACAGCCCGTTGTTCGGGACGACCAAGAACGCCTGGGATGCGCAGCGCACGGCCGGTGGTTCGACCGGCGGCGGCGGCGTTGCGGTGGCGGCGCGCCTGTCGCCGCTGGAAATCGGCAGCGACATCGGCGGCTCGGTGCGCAATCCCGCGCATTACAACGGCATCTTTTCCCTGAAGCCCAGCGAATGGCGGGTTCCCGGCCGCGGGCACGTCCCCGACCTGCCGGGGCAGACGCGGACGGTCCGCTACATGGGTGTCTTTGGGCCCCTGGCACGCTCGGTCGCTGATCTCGAAACGGCGCTCCGGATCATCGCCGGCCCCGACGGCAACGAGGCCGAGGCAGCACCGGTGCCGCTCGGTCCCACGCCGGTCTTCAAACCGAAGGACCTGCGCATCGCGGTTCTCGACAGCAATCCGCTGGTCCGTGTTTCGGCCGATACCGCCGCTGTCGTCCAGGCCACCGCCCACCTGCTGGGTAAGGCTGGCGCCAAGGTAAAGCGCGCCGAACCCGCTGCCTTCGACTGGCAGCAGAGCTGGGACGACTGGTCCGACCTCCTTCAGTACGAGGTCCGCGCCCTTCAGCCCCTGGCGGAGCGCGAGCGGTTTTTCGCCCGGCCCGACTCCGCGGACCCCACCACCCGCTCGGTCGCGCGTGCCGCCCGGCTCGACATGGCTGAATTCTTCGCCGTCCTCGACCGCCGCGACCGGGTGATCCGGCAATGCGAGCAATTTCTCGACGACTACGACGCCTGGCTGATGCCGGTGATGCCGGATGCGGCCTTCATTCGCCAGAAGCAGAGCGAGCCGCTCCGCATCGACGGCGTCGACCATCCGTATTTCTTCGCCGGCACGTCGTACAACTATCTCGCCAACCTGACCGGCCAGCCATCGATCGTGCTGCCCTGCGGCTTCTCGCGCGACGGCTTGCCGATCGGCCTGCAGCTCACCGGCAAGCGTTGGGGCGAGGCGAAGCTGCTGGGCGTGGCCAAGGTGCTGGAGAAACTTCTGCCACCCTGTCCGGTGCCACCCAACTACAGGGACTGAGCGATCACTCGATCTTCACGCCGGCCTTCTCGATGATCGGCGTCCATTTGGCGACCTCGGCCTTCTGATAGGTGGTGAAGGCGGCGGGTGCCATCTGCTCCGGCGTCGGGATGTCCTGGCCGAGATCTTCCAGCTTGCGGCGGATTTCCGGGTCCCTCAGCGCCACGATGGCGGCGGCATTCAGTTTGGCGATGATCTCCGGCGGCGTACCCTTGGGCGCCCACAGCCCATGCCAGATCGCGACCTCGATGCCGGGGAAGCCCGCCTCGGCCGTCGTCGGCACGTCGGGGGCGGCGGCGTTGCGCTCCTTGGCGGTCACGGCATAGACCTTGAGCTTGCCGGCGCGGATATGCGGCAGCGAGTTCGAGGACTGGTCGATCATGATCTGGATCTGGTTGGCGATCAGGTCCTGCACGGCCGGACCCGTGCCGCGATAGGGCACGAGCTGGTAGTTGGTGCCGGTGGCGGCAAAGAAGGCGAGCACGCCGATGTGCGAACCCGAACCCATGCCGGCGGTGCCGCCCGAGATCTTGTCGGCGTTGGCCTTCAGGTAGGCGACCAGCTCCTTGAGATCCTTGGCCGGGATCTGGTTGGAGGTCACGACCAGAAGGGGATTGGACGGCAGCCGCGCGATCGGCGCCAGATCGTTCTGCAGGTCGTAGTTCAGGTTCTTGTAGATGGAACCATTCACCACGTTGGTGCCGAGATGGCCGATGCCGATCGTATAGCCGTCCGGCGTTGAGCGGGCGAGCTTGCCCATGGCGATCGTGCCCGCGGCGCCGGCGACGTTGTCGATGATGATCTGCTGGCTGAGTTCCTTGCTCATGCGCTCGCCGACGATACGCGCCATCACGTCGGTCGGGCCGCCGGCCGCGAAGGGCACGATCATGGTGATCGGCTTGCTGGGGTAGGCCTGGGCGAAGGCGGGTCCGGCGGCCGCAACGCCGAGAAGGATAAGCGCGGTTCTGCGCAGCATGATAATTTCTCCCTGAACTCTAACTCTTGTTGGCAGGAGACTAGCCGGGCGGGAGGATCAACGCCATCGCAGCACGGAGCGCTCGATGGCGCCCAGGCCCCAGGAGATCAGCAGGCCGAGGATCGACAGCATGACCACGCCGGCCAGAAGCTGGTCGGTCTGCATCAGGTTGCCGGCGGTCAGCACGAAGGCGCCGATGCCCTGCTGGGCGCCGATCATCTCGGCCGCCACGACCAGCAGCAGCGCCACCGACGCCGAGATGCGGAAGCCCGCGAGAATGCCGGGCATGGCGCCCGGCAGCACGATCTTGGCCACGATGTCGCGCGCCGGCAGGCCGAAGCTCTGGCCCATGCGGATGAGATTGCGCGGTACCGAATCGCAGGCGGTGTAGGCGGAAATAACGGTGGGGAAGAACACGCCCAGCGCGATGGTGGCGACCTTGGATGGCTCGCCGATGCCCAGCCACAGGATCAGCACCGGCAGCAGCGCGATCTTGGGGATCGGGAACAGTGCCGACACGATCGGCAGGCCGGCCGCGCGCGCCGACGAGAATATGCCCATGGAGAGTCCGATGGCGAGGCCGGCGGCGGTGCCGATGATCCAGCCCGGGACGATGCGCTTCAGCGACGCCGTCACGTGCTCCATCAGCGTGCCGTCGAGCCACAGGTCGTGGAGCGCGCGCACGATGGCGGCCGGGCTGGGCAGGAACAGCGGCGGCAGCACGCCGCTACTCGAGGCTGCCTGCCACAGGCCGATCAGCACGGCGAACACGATCCATGGCACGACGCGGCGCGGTGTCGGGGCGAAGCCGCCGCCGCGGAAGGGGATGGGGCGTCTTTCAGACATTCAGGATCTCGCGCTCGGCGGTGGCGGCCTCGTCGCGGATCAGCGCCCACAGCCGGCGATGCACATCGATCAGCAACGCGGCGTGCTCGGGCCGGCCACGCTCGGCGACCGGTACGTCGATCCGGAGCACCTCGCGGATACGGCCTGGCCGGCGCGACAGCACCACGACGCGGTCGGCGAGGCGCGCGGCTTCCTCGAGATTGTGGGTGACGTAGACGCGCGTGCTCTTCTCGCGCGCCCAGATCGCCAGCAGGTCCTCCATCAGCAGTTCGCGCGTCTGGGCATCGAGCGCCGACAGCGGCTCGTCGAGCAGCAGCACCGCCGGCCGCACGACCAGCGCGCGGGCGATGCCGACGCGTTGGCGCATGCCGCCGGAGAGTTGCTTGGGGTATGCGGCGGCAAATTCGGTGAGACCGGTGAGGGCGAGCGCCGCCGCCATCCGCTCCCGGCATTCCGCGGCACCCAGCCCACGGTGTTCGAGTGCCAGGGCCACGTTGGCCGCCACGCTGCGCCAGGGCAGCAGGGCGAAATCCTGGAAGATGTAGGTGAAAGGGTTTAGCGAATCGGCCGGCGGCGGGCCTGACAGGCTCACCCGCCCCGCGGTGGGTTCCAGTAGCCCGCCGATGATGCCGAGCAGGGTGGACTTGCCGCAGCCCGAGGGGCCGATCAGGGCGACAGTTTCGCCGTCGGCGATGTCGAGGTCGATCGTGTCGAGGGCGGCGACGGGGCCGTAGTTGTGGCAGACGCCCTCAATGTGCAGGGGCATTGGTGGCCATCGTGACGAGCACGGCACGGTTCGCGACTTGCTGGCCCTCCTGCACGGAAACCGATTCCACCGTGGCGTCGTGGACGGCTTTTAGCTGGTGCTGGATCTTCATGGCCTCCAGCACGACCAGCGTCTGGCCGCGCGCGACGGTGTCTCCGGGCGCTACTTTTATGGCGACGATCCGGCCGTCCATCGGTGCGCGCAGCTTGCCGTCGCTGCCGGCCGCCGCCGTCGCGGGTGGGGCATAGGTCCTGTCGGTGAAGCGCACGGTGAGCGTGTCCATGTCGACCACGATGTCGTCACCGTCGATATGGAAGGGCGCTTCGGGGCCTTCGCCATTCATGACGTGCAGCAATCGCTCCATGCCACCCGCCGCCAACCGGATCGGCGTCGGTTCCGGATTGGAGTTGCGCCAGCCACGCAGCGGCACCGGAAAGCGCTCCGCCGATGCGCGCCACAGCAGTCGCGCGGCCGCGGTCCAATGAGCGTCGCCGATCGTCGGGGCGGGAAATGCGTGCTTCGTGAGGAAAGCCGTCGTGGCCTTACCGGCGGCGAAGTCGGGATGCTCCAGCAGGCGGATCAGGAAATGCCGGTTGGTGGTGGGGCCCAGGATCACGGTCTCGCGGAGCGCGCGCACCAGCCGCGCGCGGGCTTCCTCGCGGGTGGCGCCGTGGGCGATCACCTTGGCGATCATCGGATCGTAGAAGGGCGAGATCGTCGAGCCATTCGTCACGCCATAGTCGAAGCGCACGCCCGCACCGAAGGCCGGCTGCCAGACATCGACGCGGCCGGCCTGCGGCAGGAAGTCGTTGTAAGGGTCCTCGGCGTAAAGGCGGACCTCGATGGCATGGCCCTTGAACCTCACCTGCTCCTGGGTGAGCGGCAGCCTTTCGCCGCGCGCGACGCGCAGCTGCCATTCGACGAGGTCGAGGCCGGCGATCTCCTCGGTCACCGGATGCTCGACCTGGAGGCGCGTGTTCATCTCGAGGAAATAGAAGGCGCCGTCATTGCCCAGCAGGAATTCGACCGTGCCGGCGCCGCGATAGCCAATGGCCATGGCGGCCGCGACAGCCGCTGCGCCCATACGTTCACGCAGGCCGGCATCGACGGCGGGCGAGGGCGCCTCCTCGATCACTTTCTGATGGCGGCGCTGCACCGAGCAGTCGCGCTCGCCCATATGGATCACATTGCCATGCGTATCGGCAAAGACCTGGATCTCGACATGGCGCGCATCGACCACGGCCTTCTCGAGGATCAGCTCGCCCGAACCGAAGGCGCTCTCGGCCTCCGCACGCGCAGTACGTATTGCTTCCAGGAGATCGCCGTCGCGCTCGACCAGGCGCATGCCACGTCCACCGCCACCCGATGCGGCCTTCACCATCACGGGCAGGCCGATCTTGCGGGCTTCCTTCTCGAGGTTGGCGTCGCTCTGGTCGGCGCCCTGGTAGCCTGGCACACAAGGCACGCCGGCATCGATCATGCGACGCTTGGCAGCGGCCTTGTTGCCCATGGCAGCGATCGCGGCAGGCGTCGGCCCGATGAAGACGAGCCCGGCGTTCTCACAGGCCGTCGCGAACTCGGCGTTTTCGGAGAGGAAACCATAGCCCGGATGGACCGCATCGGCGCCGGACTTGTGGGCGGCTTCGAGGATGCGGTCGATGCTGAGATAGCTCTCGCCGACCGGCGCTGGCCCGATGCGGACCGCCTCGCTGCATGTCGAGACGTGCAGCGCCTCCTTGTCGGCGTCGGAATAGACCGCGACGGTGCGGTAGCCCATGTCCCAGGCCGTCTTGTGGATGCGGACTGCGATCTCGCCTCGGTTCGCGATCAGGATCTTGGCAAAGCCGGTCATTCGACGGCCCAGCGCGGCGGCCGCTTCTCGGCAAAGGCGCGCAGGCCTTCCGACGCCTCTGGTCCGCGCCGCGCCTCGGCAAACTTGTCGGCGGCGAAATCGAGCACCTGGGACAGCGGCTCGGTGCCGACCCTCATCACCACCTGCTTGGTGAGCGCATTGGCGATCGGCGCGCAGCGGTCGATCTGCTTCAGCAACTCTTCCAGCTTGGCGTCGAGGGCCACCGAATCGGCCACGAGGTAGTGGGCGATGCCGAGGCGCAAAGCTTCTGCGCCCTTGAAGCGCGCCGCCGTCAGCGTGAGATGGCGGGTCTGCGGCACGCCGATTCGAGCCGCCACGAAGGGTGCGATCTGGGCCGGCACGATGCCGATCGCCGTCTCGCTCATGGCGAAGCCCGCGTCCTCGGTGCAGATCGCCACGTCGGAGACGCAGAGGATGCCGAAGCCGCCGGCGATGGCGTAGCCCTCGACCGCCGCCACCACAACCTGCGGGCTGGTGTTGACCATCTCCAGGAAGGTGCCGAAGCCGCGGTTCCAGACCGCGATCGGGTCCTTTTCGCCGGGCTTGGGCTTGTCGGTGAAACTCTGCTCCATGCTCTTGAGATCGGCGCCGGCACAGAAGGTGCCACCGGCGCCGCGCAGGATCACGACCTTGATGTCGCGGCGATCCCGCAGGATCTCGAAGACGGCACGCAATTCGCCGATCAGCGTCGGGTTGAGGGCGTTCTTCACCTCGGGACGGTTCAAGGTCACGTGCAGACGCGAGCGCTCGCGGTGCAGCAGCAGGGTCTGGTACTTGTCGGCAAAATCGGCCATCTGGTCCTCAGCGGTTCTCGAGCCGCGGCAGCGTGCCCATGTGCTTCGAAATGATCTGCAGCATGACCTCGTCGGCGCCGCCGCCGATCGAGGCCAGGCGCGAATCGCGGAAGGCGCGCGCCACGGGATTGTCCCACAGATATCCCGCGCCGCCCCAGTACTGCAGGCAGCCGTCGGTCACGAGACGGACCATGCGGCCGGCCTTGAGCTTGGCCATCGACGCCAGCATCGTCACATCGGTGCCGTCGAGATATTCCTCGCAGGCGCGATAGCAGAGCGAGCGCACCAGCTCGACCTCGGTGCTGAGTTCGGCCAGCTTGAAATGGATCACCTGGTTGTCGAGCAGCGGCCGGCCGAACACCTTGCGCTCGCGGGTGTATTCCGCCGTCTGGTCGATCAGGCGGCCCATGCCGACCACGGAACTGATCGCGCCCCACAGCCGCTCCTCCTGGAACTGCTGCATCTGGTAGACGAAGCCCATGCCTTCCTGGCCGATCAGATTGCGCGCCGGCACCTTCACCTCGTCGAGGAAGATCTGCGCGGTGTCGGAGCTGCGCATGCCGAGCTTGTCGAGCTTCTTCACGACCTCGACGCCCTTGGTCTTCATCGGCAGGCAGATCAGCGACTTGTTCTTGTGCGCCGGGCCGTCGCCGGTGCCGGCGAGCAGGCACATCCAGTCGGCCTGGGTGCCGTTGGTCGTCCACATCTTGCCGCCGTTGATCACCCAGTCGCCGCCGACCTTGCGGGCCGTGGTCTTGATCGAGGCGACGTCGGAGCCGGCGCCCACTTCGGAGACGCCGAGGCAGGCCACGTAATCGCCACTGATCGAAGGTGCGAGGAATTCCTTGCGCAGCGCGTCGCTGCCGTAGCGGGCGAGCGCCGGTGTCGCCATGTCGGTCTGCACGCCGATCGCCATCGGCACCGAGCCGCAGTTGATGTGACCCAGCTCCTCGGCCATCACCATGGCGTAGGAATAGTCGAGCCCCATGCCGCCATATTCCGTCGGCTTGTTGATGCCGAGCAGGCCGGCATTGCCCAGCTTCTTGAAGACCTCGTGGGCGGGGAAGATGCCGTCTTCTTCCCACTTGTCGACATGGGGATTGATGTCTTTGTCGATGATGCTGCGCAGGGTGCGGCGGATTTCGTCGTGTTCCTGGGTGAATTGCATCTAACGATTCCCGAGACGGGGCAGCGTGCCCATCAGCTTCGAAATGATCTGCAGCATGACCTCGTCGGCGCCGCCGCCGATCGAGCCCAGCCGGCCGTCGCGATAGCCGCGGGCGACGGGATTGTCCCAGAGGTAGCCGGCGCCGCCCCAGTACTGCAGGCAGGCGTCGGAGACCTCGCGGCGGAGCCGTCCGGCCTTCAGCTTGCCCATCGAGGCCAGCATGGTGACGTCCTTGCCGGCGAGATAGTCCTCGCAGGCGCGGTAGACGATGGAGCGCAGCGCCTCGACCTCGCTCTTGAGTTCGGCCAGGCGGAAATGGACGACCTGGTTGTCGAGCAGCGGCTTGCCGAACACCTTGCGCTCGCGCGTATAGTCGATGGTGGCGTTGATCAGCCGCTCGCAGGTCATGAGCGACCCGGCGCCCGCCCACAGCCGCTCTTCCTGGAATTGCTGCATCTGGTAGATGAATCCCGAGCCCGGCTGGCCGATCGTGTTGCGCACCGGCACCTTCACATTGTCGAAGAAGGTCTGCACCGTATCGGAGGCGCGCATGCCGAGCTTGTTGAGTTTCTTGGCGACGGTGATGCCCTTGGTCTTCATCGGCACGATGATCAGCGACTTGTTCTTGTGTGCCTGGCCATCGCCGGTGTTGGCGAGCAGGCACATCCAGTCGGCCTGGGCGCCGTTGGTGGTCCACATCTTGCCACCGTTGATCACCCAGTCGCCGCCGACTCGGTTGGCCGTGGTCTTGATCGAGGCGACGTCGGAACCGGCACCCGTCTCCGACACGCCGAGGCAGGCCACGTAGTCACCGCTGATCGCGGGCGCCAAGTACTCCTGGCGCAGCTCGTCGCTGCCGTAGCGGGCGAGGGCCGGGGTCGCCATCGAGATCTGCACGCCGGTCGCCATCGGGATCGAGCCGCCGTTCACCAGCCCGAGCGATTCGGCGCACATCATGGCGTAGGAGAAATCGAGGCCCGAGCCGCCGAACCGCACCGGCTTGTCCACGCCCAGCAGACCGGCATTGCCCATCTTCTTGAACAGCTCGTGGGCGGGGAACTGGCCCTCGGCCTCCCATTGGTCGACGTAGGGATTGACCTCGCGCTCGATCAGCGTCTTCCAGGTCTGCCGCAGCGCCTGATGTTCGGGCGTGAACTTCATCTGTCTACATCCTTGCAACGCCGAAGGTGGTCGGATTGAGCGGCCGCACGATCGACTCGCGGGCGATCGACAGCGTGAAGGCCAGCACGCGGCGCGTATCGCGCGGATCGATGATGCCGTCGTCCCACAGATGCGCCGTGCCATAGAGCGCCGTCGATTCGCGCTCGAACTGGTCGACGATGCCCTTGAACATCTTGTCGATCTGCTCGGCCGGCGGCTCCTTGCCCTCGCGCAGGAACTTTTGCTCGGTCACCGTCTTCATCACGCCGGCCGCCTGCTCGCCGCCCATCACCGCAGTGCGGCTGTTGGGCCAGGCGAAGATGAAGCGCGGATCGTAGGAACGGCCGCACATGCCGTAGTTGCCGGCGCCGAAGCTGCCGCCGATCACGACCGTGATCTGAGGCACCGTGGCGTTGGCCACCGCCTGGATCATCTTGGAGCCGTGCTTGACGATGCCGCCGCGCTCGGCCTCGGTGCCCACCATATAGCCGGTGGTGTTCTGCAGGTAGACGATCGGCGTGCCCTGCTGGCAGCAGAGCTGGATGAATTGCGCGGCCTTGACCGAGCCCTTGGTGGTGATCGGCCCGTTGTTGCCGATGAAGGCCACCGGTTCGCCTTCGATCTCGGCCCAGCCGCAGATCGTCTGCTGGTCGTAGAGGCCCTTGAACTCGAGGAAGTCCGAGCCGTCGACGAGACGCGCGATCACCTCGCGCACGTCGTAGGGATCCTTGTGCGAGGGCGGCACGACCCCGCCCAGCTCGCCGATGTCGTAGAGCGGCTCCTTGAAGGCCCTGCCCTTGGCGGGCGGCAGCCTGTCGTTCCAGCGCCAGCTCGCGATCACCTCGCGCGCCATGCGGATGCCGTCGGCGTCGTTCTCGGCCATCCATTCGGCCACGCCCGAGACGGTGGCGTGCATTTCCGCGCCGCCCAGATCCTCGTCGGTGGCGATCTCGCCGGTCGCGGCCTTCAGAAGCGGCGGGCCGGCCAAAAACACCTTGGCCTGGTTGCGCACCATGATGACGTAGTCGGAGAGGCCCGGCAGATACGCGCCGCCCGCGGTCGAGGAGCCGTGCACGACGGTGACCTGCGGAATGCCGCGCGCCGACATGCGTGCCTGGTTGGCAAAGCCGCGGCCGCCCGGAATGAAGATCTCGGCCTGATACATCAGGTTGGCGCCGCCAGATTCGACCAGGTAGACCAGCGGCAGCTTGTTCTCCATCACGACCTGCTGCATGCGCTGGCCCTTGCGCTGGCCCGACGGCGAGATGGTGCCGCCCTTCACCGCGCTGTTGGAGGCCGACACCATGCAGCGCACGCCCTGCACATAGCCGATGCCGGCGATCGCCCCGCCGCCCGCGCCCGTACCGTCCTTGTCGTCGTACATCCGGTAGCCGGCCAGGCTCATCAGCTCGAGGAACGGCGCGCCGCGGTCGAGCAGCAGCGCGATGCGCTCGCGTGGCATCAGCTGCTTGCGCTTGGCGAAGCGGGCGCGCGATTTCTCGGTGGCCGCCTGAACCACGGCCTCGGCATCGCGGAATTCCTGGATCGAGCCCAGCATCTTCTCGCGGTTGCGCTTGAACTCGTCGCTGTTGACGTCGATCTGGCTTTCTAGGATCGGCATGGGCTACTCGCCTCCCAGCACTTTGGGCGTCGTGGCGAGATGGAAGCCGTTAAAGGATTTGGAGCGGTCGGTGGTTACGAGGTCCATCGAGCGATTGCCGAGCGGTACGCCGCCATCGATTCGAATCTCCGTGCCGGTGATATAGGCCGAGGCATCGCTCAGCAGGAAGCACACCACGGCCGACACTTCACTTTCGGTGCCGAGCCGGCCGAGCGGGCAGTAGCCTTTCAGCTTTGGGATGCGTTCCTTGAATTCGCCGGTGTAGGTGTCCATGCCCGAAGAGGCGATCCAGCCCGGCGACACGGCATTCACGCGCACGCCGGCATAGGCCCATTCGTGGGCGAGCGTCATCGAGAGGTTCACCATGCCCGCGCGCGCGGCGCCAGTGTGGGCCATGTTGGGGAAGCCGTTGCGCATGTCGGCCGCCATGTTGACGATCGAACCGCCGTGCTTCTCCATCGATTGCGTGAAGACTTCGCGGCTGACGATGAAGCCGCCGGTGAGGTTGTTGCGCACCACGACATCGAAGCCCTTGGCACTCATCGAGGCGGCGGGCGAGGGGAACTGGCCGCCGGCATTGTTGAACAGGCCATCGATGCGGCCGTTGGCGGCGACGATCTTCTCGACCGCCTCCTTTACCTGGGCCTCTTCACGAATGTCGAAGGCATGGGTCTCGCAGGTGCCGCCCGCTGCCTCGATCTCGGCCTTCACGACGCCGAGCTTTTCCGGCTTGCGGCCGGTGATCACCACGTGCGCGCCCAAGGCCGCGATCTCATGCGCGGTGCAGCGCCCGATTCCGCTGCCGCCGCCGGTGACGACCACGGTCTGGCCCTCAAACAGTCCCGGTTTGAAGACCGAGCGATACGACATGTTTCCTCCGCGTTTGTCTCCGGCTCTTATCGGCCGGCGGCCCGTGCATCAAAGCCTCTTGTGATGTGCGGTTCGATGCTCGGGCTGTAGTTGACGTTTACGTAAAGGTCAAGTAATCGGGGCAGTCCTTCGAAAGCCGGGAGCAAGCCATGACGTTGCAGGAAATCACCGCAAAGATGCAGGAAGGCGCGTCGAAGAAGACCGCCTTTGGAAACTCCGTGAAGTTCGCCACGGATCAGGGCGTTGTCCACATCGACGGCAACCAGACCCCGCCCGCCATCACCAACGACGACAAGGCCGCGGACTGCACCATCAAGATGGATTTCAGCGACTTCTCCGACCTGATCGGCGGCAAGCTCGACGGCATGACGGCTTTCATGACGGGCAAGCTCAAGATCGAAGGCGACATGGGCGTCGCCATGAAGCTGCAGAGTATCTTGCGCTAAAGCGCGTTCACACGCGCCGGCGGGCGGCAGCGCCTTCAAAGGCGCGAGAGCCCGCGCAGTAGTTATGAGAAGGGGGCCCTACACGGCCCCCTTTTGCTGTCCGCTATTCCTCGCGGCTCTTGTGGTAGTGCCGCCGCGCCTTGGCGCGGTTGCCGCAGCTTTGCATGGAACACCAGCGCCGTTTGCCGGCGCGGCTGTCGTCGAGGAACAGCCAGCCGCATTCGGGATTGGCGCAGCGGCGCACGCGGTCGAGCCGGGGGCCCGCCAGCAGATCGCCCGCCGTCCACAGGACCGGCGCCAGCAGGGCGAGCGCCGTTCCCGATTTCACGTCGACATCCCAGCCGTAGCCGCCGCGTTCGCGCCGGAGGGTCGTGCGCGCAGGTGCTGCCGATAAAGCGGAGTTCAACGCCTCGAGATCGCGTCCGGCGGGAGTCTTGTCCTGCGCCTGGGCATCGAACAGGCGATGCAGGCTCTCGCGCAACTCGATAGCGCGGTCGAACTCCTTGGATGTCGTCGGCTTGACCGATTTCGGCCCGCCATTGGCGGCCACCCAGGCCGCCAGCTCCTCCGGCGCCGTCAGGGTCTCGGTCGGCGCCGCCTGGCCCCGCCAATAGCGCGTATTGACGAATTCCAAGCAGAGGTCGGGGCGATTCATTTGTCAGACTTAGTAACCGGTTGAGCGGTTGACAAGGCTGATGCCTGATATTAACCATATAACCAGTTATATAGTTAAGAAAGGATCCGACCATGTTCGACCACGTTTCAATCGGCGTCAGCGACATCAAGCGGGCGGGAAAATTCTACGACGCGGCGCTCGGGTCGCTTGGTTACACGCGGCTGAGCGACGGCGAGGGCTCGCTGGGCTACGGCGACAAGGCTGTTGCCTTGTGGCTGGGCGCCACCAAGAAGCCCGTGAAGGCCGACATGGAGTCGGGCCTGCACTTTTGCTTCGTCGCCAAGGACCGCAAAGCAGTCGACGCTTTCCATGCGGCCGCGCTCAAGGCTGGCGGTTCGGACAACGGCAAGCCCAGCGTGCGGGCCGACTACAGCCCGAATTACTACGCCGCCTTCGTCATCGATCCCGATGGTTATCGGATCGAGGCCTACTGCGGGAAGTGATCCAGGGGAGGTCCTGATGCTGAAGGGTGGATGTTATTGCGGCGCCGTCCGGTACGAGACGGCGGCGAGCCCGCAGCAGAGGACAGCCTGCCATTGCACGACCTGCCGCGGCACCAGCGGCGCGCCGTTCGTCGCCTGGTTCAGCGTTCCGGCCGGCTCGTTCCGCTTTGTCGCGGGCGAGCCCGCGCGCTTCAGATCGTCCGAGCGGGCGTCGCGGACCTTTTGCGCGGCCTGCGGCACGCCGCTCACGTTCGAATCGACGAGCCATTCCGACAAGATCGACGTCACGGCCTGCTCGCTGGATGATCCCGAACAGGCGGCGCCGGCGAACCATACCTACGGCCGGTCGCAGCTCTCGTGGGTCAAACTCGGGGATGCACTACCGGTCTATCCGGAGGCGCGTCCCAAGTGACCGCCGCTAGGCGGCCTTCTTGCCGTGATGGCTGTGGAGCTTGGCCGCCAGTACGCGACGGATGGCGTTGAACTCCGGGCTGGCAACGTCACGCGGTCGCGGCAGATCGAGCGCATTGTCGCTTTCGATCCGGCCCGGCCCGGGCGTCATCACCACGACGCGGTTGGCGAGGAAGATCGCCTCCTCGACGGAGTGCGTGACGAAGACAACGGTGAGCTTCGTACGCTGCCAGATTTCCAGAAGCTCGTCCTGCAGCCGCTCGCGCGTCATGGCATCGAGCGCGCCGAAGGGCTCGTCCATCAGCACCACCTCGGCGTCATTGGCGAGCACTCGGGCGATCGCCACGCGCTGCTTCATGCCGCCGGATAGTTGGTGTGGGTAGGCGTTGGCAAATTTTCCGAGGCCCACGAGGTCGATGAACTTGTCGACGATGCCCTTCACCTCGGCGCCCCCCAGACCGCGGGCGGCCGGGCCGAAGCCGATGTTGGCGCGCACGTTCAGCCAGGGAAACAGCGCGTAGTCCTGGAACACCATGCCGCGCGTCGGGTCGGGTCCGGCGATCGGCCGGCCCCACATCAGGGCCTCGCCGGCGGACGGCTGTTCGAAGCCCGCGATGATGCGCAGCAAGGTGGACTTGCCGCAGCCCGAGGCGCCGATCAGGCAGACGAACTCGCCTTTGTTGATCGAGAGATGCGCGTCCGACAGGGCGTGGATCGTCTGGTCCTGGAGTTGGAAGACCTTGGACACGCTCTTGATCTCGACGATCGGGGTCGCTGATTCAGCCATGATGGTTGGGACTCCAGCGCAGCAGGCGATTGCCGGTCGCCACGACCACGCGATCGGAGAGATAGCCTGCGAGGCCGATCACGATCATGCCGCAGATCACCAACTCGGTGCGCGACAGCGTGCGGCCGTCCATGATCACGGCGCCCAGGCCCTCCGGCACACCGGTCATCTCGCCGACCACAATCACGAACCAGGCGAGGCCAAGCCCGAGCCTGAGGCCGGTGAAGATCGACGGCACGGCGGCCGGCAGCACGACCTTGTAGAATTGGGCGTTGCCACTGCAGCCCAGCATGGACGCCGCCTCGAACAGCTTGGGATCGACCGCGCGCACGCCGAACACCGTATTGAGCAGAATGGGGTAGAACGCGCCCAGGCACACCAGTGCGAAGGCCGACTTGGCACCGAGGCCGAACAGGATCATCGATAGCGGCAGCCAGGCCGTCACGGGAATCGGGCGCATCACTTGCAGGAACGGATCGAGCAGCATGCGCGCCCACGGCATGCGGCCGATCATCAGGCCGATCGGCAGGGCGAAGAGAGCGGCCAGGGCGAAACCGCCGTAGACGCGGCTCATCGATGCCAGGAGATGGGTGACGAGCGTTGCCGAATAGGCATCGTCGAAGATGCCGCCCACGGCAAAATCAACCATGCACTCGGCGACGGCATAGGGCGTCGGGATCAGACGAGTCCACTGCAGTGTCGTCGCCATCTGCCAGAACGCCAGCAGCAGCAGCGGTACGATCAGCGCCAGTACGGCGGGCTTCAGCCGCATCCATGTCGAGCGCGCCGCTTTCGGTGCGGCGGTTTCTTCAGTCGCCGTCGGTATAGGTCCTGTCTCGACGATGGCCATGGCGGCCTGTCGCCTAGCTGGCGATTTCGTTTGAGAACTTCGGATTGAGGAAGGTCTCGAACTTGGGCAGGGCGCGGATCTGCTTCAGCTCCAGCATGTGCTGGGCATAGGTCTTGGCCTGGCCCTGCACCTTGTCGTCCAGCTTCCAGACATACTCGACGTTGTTGGCGCCCAGCGCCTGCTCGACGGCGGCGCGGTTGGCGCCGAGCTTCTGCACCGTCATGTCGACCACCGCCGACTTGTTGGCCGTCATGAACTCCACCGCCTGGCGATGGATTTTCAGCATCGTGCGCACGAGGTCAGGGTCCTTGGCTATCGTCTCCTCGTTGGTGCCGAAGATCATATTGAGGCCGCCCATTGCCGTGCCGTAGGGGTATTCGACGAGCTGGCCGACACCTGAGGTGATGGAGAGGGCAGGGCCAGGCTCGGCGCCGACATAGGCGTCGATATCGCCGCGCGCCAGCATGGCGGGCATCTCGCCGAACGGCACGCGCACCGGCGTGATGTCCTTGACGGACAGCCCTTCCATGCGCAGGCGCTCCATGATGAAGACCTCCTGGGTCGAGCCCGGCCAGATGCCGACGCGTTTGCCCTTGAGGTCCCTGACGGTCTTTACGTCGGAGCCGGCCTTGGAGATGACACCCATGCCCTTGTTGGAGAGCGCGCCCACGACCACGACAGGCTCGCCCGCCGCACCGCCCAGGATGGCGGCGGCGATGCCGAAGGTGCCGAAGTCGACGGACTTGGTCACGACCGCGTTCTTGCCGTCGGTAGGGCTGTCGAAAACAATGATCTCGATCTTGAGGTTGGCCGGCGCGAACTTCTCATAAAAGTAGGGCGGCATGGAATGAACCAGGCGAAGCGCCCCCATCTTTACGGTACGGGTCTGGGCCCGCAGGATCGAGGGTGCCGCGAAAGTACCGGCAGCGACAAATCCCGCACCGGCCAGCAAATGACGACGAAGCATTGAAACCCTCCCGCTTGTTGCGGCGGTTCATGCAACGGGCGTGCCAGACCTCAATCGGCGAGCAGGAGTGCCTGTCGGGTGAGGACACCATCGGCATCGCGCAATTCGTGGACGATGGTGAAATGGTCGGCACCGGCGATCGGCAGCAGCGCGCCCGGCAGATGGGCGGCCGCGCGCTTGGCGTGAAGGTGGCGACTGTCCGAGACCAGCGGCGGCAGCTCGGCCGTCCCGTAGGTAATGAGCATCGGCTTCGCCACCATCGGTAGGCGCATCGGCGACAGCATCTCGATCTCGCCGTCGCTGAGTTTCAGCTTTTCGTTCAGATAGGTGTCGCGAATCGGTCCCAGTTCGTAGACGCCGGAAATCGCAAGGCCGGCGCTGACGCGGCTGTGGCCGAGGCACATGGCCGTCAGATGGCCGCCGGCCGACCAGCCGGACAGCACGACCTTGCCCTCGATGCCGTGCGCGCGGCCGTTGGCCGCCAGCCAGTCGAGCGCCGCGTTGATCTCGGCCACGATCTCGGTGAGCGTGGCGTCGGGTGCCAGCGTGTAGCCAGGCAGGGCGCCGGCCCAGCCGCGAGCGTGTAGCCCCGAGATCAGGTTGGCGAAGCCGTCCTTGCTGTTGCGCTGCCAGTAGCCGCCGTGGATGAACACGATGCAGGGTGCGTTGGGATTGGCCGCGGGGAACAGGTCCCAGGTGTTGCGATCCTTCGGTCCGTAGCGCAGGTCGAGATGGCCAGGGTGGGCGCGGCGGAATTCGGCGGACGCCGCCTCGCGCGCGGCGCTGAGGTCGGCGCTGTTCTTCACCGCCATCGTGTTGTTGTAGGCTGCATCGCGCTCGGCGTGGCTCAGGGTGCCCCAATTCATCCGGTCATTTCCTTCAGCAACCCAAAGAAGCCGCGCTTGCGCGCGGATGAGATCGTCCAGTCGACGGGCAGAGACTGGAAGCCGTCCTCGAAGCGTTCGCGCGAGCGGCGGTAGTCGAAGAAGCCCCAGCTCGCGCCGCTCTCGACGGCGGCCGCGAAATGATTGTCCGGCTTGTCGAATTCGAAGTGATCGTCCTCGTTGTAGACGATCGGCTGGCCGCGATAGCCCGCGGCCGCACGCCAGCGCGCGACCTGCAGGCGGATGCCATGTGGGCTCGGCTGGAAATAGCCGTCGGGCCCGTGGACGCGATTGCCGTGCGGCAGCAGGAAGTCGGACACTGCCACGGTCTTCGCGGGCGGCGCGTCGAGCATGATCAGACTGGTGCTCACCAGCAGCTTTCCCTTGCTGCGCTTTTGCGCGAGCTCGATCAGCTCATGGCAGCGCGGGGCGGCGATGATGGCATGCGCCCAGACATTCTCGAGGTCGACCTCGTTGCCGATCTCAATCAGCACGTTGGTAGCGCCTTTTTCGATTAGCCAGTCGACCGTGTTGACGACGGCAGCCTTCACGGCAGCTTCGTCCTTCAGAGTGCCGCTCTGTTTGCCGTAGAAGAGGCCCAGGATCACCGCCATGCCGTTGCGGTCGCAGGCCTCGATCACCTTGGCAAGGCGCGCCGCCCACGCCGGCTTCAGCGCGCCTTCGGGGGTAAAGCCGCAGATTTGCCAGGGCTGGTGCCACGAGTAGCCCTGCGGACTGCCGCCCTGGATATTCAGGCAGACCGCGAGCAGGCCGTGCGCGCGGTAGGCGGGCAGAGCCGCGATGAACTCGGCCGTGTTGCGCTCGGCATCCCAGTCGCCGTCGGCGTAGGCCCAGGCGCCCTGTGTCGCGGGGTTCTCGTCGTCGGCGATGGCGTTGGCCATGCGGCTGTTGAACAGCAGCCCTTCGATACGATGGCCCTTCCAGCTCCGGCCGGCGTAGGTCGGCCGGCCGTTGATCGCGAAGCCGCCGTCCTGGATCGAGACGACGGTGGCGCTCATGGCTAGAAGCCGACGGCCGCGCCGTCGCGGCGGCTCTCGGAGGCGCCGAGGTAGGGACCGCCGTCGGGATAGCGCCAGATGATCTGGCTGGACCCGAAATCGAAGCTCGGCGATTTGGTGCGCGTGAGCTTGTGGCCGCGCGCCTCGAGGCCGGTGGCGGTATCGGCCGGCATGTGGTCCTCGGTCCAGACCGTGCCGTCGGTCTCGTGCACGCGCCAGCGTGGCGCGTCGATGGCGGCCTGCGGGTTCTGGCCGTAGTCGACGATGCGCGAGAAGACCTGCATGTGGCCCTGCGGCTGCATCGCGCCGCCCATCAGGCCGAAGGTCGCGACCGGGCGGCCATCCTTGGTGATGAAGGCCGGGATGATGGTGTGGAAGGGCCGCTTCTTGGGCCCGACCTCGTTGGCATGGCCCTTGGTCGTGACGAACCCGGTGGCGCGATTCTGTAGCGCAATGCCGGTGCCCGGAACGACGATGCCCGAGCCAAAGCCGGTGTAGTTCGACTGGATCAGCGACACCATCATGCCCTGCTCGTCGGCGGTGCCGAGATAGATCGTGCCGCCGTCCTTGGGCGTGCCGGGGCCGAAGTCCTTGGCCTTCCTCGGATCGATCAGCTTGGCGCGGCTCTTCAGGTAGCCCTTGTCGAGCATCTGCTTGGGCGTCACTTCCATGAAGCGTGGGTCGGCCACGTAGCGATAGATGTCGGCAAAGGCGAGCTTCATCGCCTCGATGCGCAGATGCGTCATCTCGGGACCGTCGGGATCATGGCCGGCGACGTCGAAATTCTCGAGGATGCCGAGGGCCATGCAGGCCGCGATCCCCTGACCCGACGGCGGGATCTCGTGCAGGGTCGTGCCGCGATAGCTGAGGCCGATGGGATCGACCCAGTCGGGCTTGTGGGCGGCCAGGTCTTCCTTGCGCAGCGCACCGCCGGTTTCGCGGGCGTACTTGTCCATCGCTTCGGCAAGTTCGCCGCGATAAAAGGCCTCGCCCTTGCTCTCGGCGATCTTGGTCAGCGTCCGGGCCTGGTCGGGAAATTTCCACAGCTCGCCCGGCTGCGGCGCGCGGCCGTTGGGCAGGAACGCCTTCACCCAGCTCTCCTGGCCCTTCAGGCGATCGATCGCGCGATCCCATTGCCTCGCCACCATGTAGGAGACGCGGAAGCCGTCATGGGCGTATTTGATGCCGGGCTCGAACAGGTCGGCGAAGGGCAGCTTGCCGTAGCGCTTGTGCAGCTCCATCCAGAGCGACACTGCGCCCGGCGTGGTGACGCTGCCCCAACCGACGTTGGGCATCTTGTCCTGGCCCTTGTACTGGTCGGGCGTCATCAGCTCGGGCGAGTGGCCCGAGGCGTTGAGGCCCACCAGCTTCTTTCCGTCCCACAGGATGCAGAAGGCGTCGGCGCCGATGCCGTTCATGGTGGGCTCCACCACCGTGATGGCGATGGCGCTGGCGATCGCTGCATCGACCGCGTTGCCGCCCTTGGCCATCATGCGCAGCCCGGCGGTTGCCGCGAGGTGCTGGGAGGAGGCTACGACATTCGAAGCGAAGATCGGGAGTTTCTTGGTCGAGTAGGGGAAGTCATAATTGAAAGACGGCACTCGGAGTCCTTTCTAGGTCTTCTTCGATGCCGCGAGGGCCTCGATGCGCGCCACGAAGCGTGGCGTCTGCAGGAACTGGCGGTGCTCCGCGTCGCTCTTGCCGAACAGGCGGGAGAGATCGAACACGCCGGAGCCCGCGATCTCGCCCATCCGTCCGGAGAGCGTCACGCGTTCACCGAGCCGCAAGGTTTTTAGCGCCGCGATGGCCGCCTCGGAAAGGCCCGGCGGCGGCGTTTGACGAGATCGTGTGGAGAAAAGGTCGGTCACCGAGCCGGCGAAGGCCAGCGCCCAGTCGTTGAACGCGTAGAGCGAAACTTGCGGGCCGACCTCGATGGTGACGGCGGCGGTCTGGGCGTTGCCCTCGATCTTGCGGACGGTGCCGCACCAGTCGGAAAAGGCGCCGACCTTGTCGGCCAGCGCCACGCTTTGGCGGGCAGCTTCCTGGATGGCGAGTGGATTGTTCGACGCGAGCGCCGGCTTGGCGAGTGCCGCTAGTCCGTCGAGGAATGCCTTCTGCGCCGGATTGCGCTCGTGGCACGGCCGGTCGAAGCAGCCGCCAAGGACGAGGCCGGCACCGCCGAGAAGAAAGACGCGCCGGCCTGCCATGCGTTCGTTACGCCGCCTTGGCTTTCGCCTTGGCGCGCTCTTCTTCCTTGAGTTCTTTCTTGGAGAGCTTGCCGACCGGCGTCTTGGGCAGCTCGGCGCGGATTTCCAGCGCCACCGGCATCTCGTGTTTGCCGATCTTGCCTTCCAGGTGCTTCTTCAACTCCTCGAAAGTGAGCGAGGCGCCGGGCTTCAGCTTCACGAACACCTTGGGCGCTTCCTGGCGGTAGGGGTCGGGGATGCCGATGACGATGCACTCGTCGACCGACGGATGCTCGTAGACCGCTTCCTCGATCATGCGCGGGTAGACGTTGTAGCCCGACGAGATGATCAGGTCCTTGGAGCGGTCGACCAGATAGAGCCAGCCGTCCTCGTCCATGTAGCCCATGTCGCCGGTGCGAAGGCCCTTCCAGTTGCTGGCGGGATGGCTGAACAGGACCTGCTCGGTCTCCTCGACCTTCTTCCAGTAGCCCTTCATCACCTGCGGGCCGATGATGCAGACCTCGCCGACATTGTCCTTGCCGGCCGGCAGCACGCGGTCCTTGTTCTCCATGTCGCGGATCTCGATGATCGTGCCCGGCATCGGCAGGCCGCACGAGCCGACGCGGCGCACGGTCTTGTCGACCGGGCAGATCGCACCGGTGGGCGAGGTCTCGGTGAGGCCGTAGCCCTCGATCAGGGTGGCGCCGGTCAGCTTCTCGAAGCTCTGCTGGACCTCGACCGGCAACGGCGCGCCGCCCGACATGCAGATCTTCAGCGACTTGAGGTCGAGCCCCTGCGCCTTGGGATGTTTCAGGATCGCGGTGTAGAGCGTCGGCACGCCGGGCAGGAAGGTCGGCTTCTTGGTCGAGAGATCGGCCACGATCATGTCGATGTCGGGCCGCGGATAGAGGATGAGCTGGTTGCCGTTGGCCACCGCGCCCAGCATGATTCCCGACAGCGCATAGATATGGAACAGCGGCAGCACGCAGACGACCTTTTCCGTGCCCGGGGTCGTGTAGGGCTTGGTCCAGGCCATGCCCTGGCTCATTGCCGCCATGACGCAGCCGTGCGTCAGCATGGCGGCCTTGGGCAGGCCGGTGGTGCCGCCGGTGTATTGCAGGATGGCGACCTCGTCCCACAGGTTCTCGGGCGCGGGATGGGGCGTGTACTTGCCGTCGTTGGCCATCAGATCCTTGAACGACATGTGCCAGTCGTCGCGTGGCCAGGCTGAAAGCTCCTTCTTCTTGGCGATCGGATAGAGCCAGTTCTTGGGCCACGGCAGATAGTCGGCGATCGAGCCCACGATCAGCTTCTTGAGCCGCGTCTTGCCGCGCATCGCCGCCATCTTCGGGTAGAGCGCATTGACGTCGAGCGTCACCAGGATGTCGGTCTCGGAATCGCCGATCTTGTGTTCCAGCTCGCGGGCAGCGTCGAGCGGGCTGTAGTTGACGACGATGCCGCCGGCCTTGAGCACGCCGAAGAAGGCGATGATGTAGTGAGGCGTGTTGGGCAGGTAGAGGCCGACATGGACGCCGGGCCCGACGCCCAGCTTCTGGAAGCCGGCGGCGGCCTTGTCGGAGGCCACCTTGTAGTCCCGGAAGGTCAGCATCTTGTCGAGGAAGTCGGTGAACGGCCGGTCGCCGTACTGGGCGCAGCTATCCTCGAAGGTCTGGTGGATGGTCTTCTTCGGAACGTCGAGCTCCCACTTCACGCCCGGCGGGTAGCTCTTCTCCCAAGGATAGTTCGACATTTTTGGTTTCCTCCCGGCGCCGACTATGTGAGGCCGGGCGGCGAGGGGTCAAGGCGGCAGGAGATACTCGTAGCCGTAGACGGTGCGAAAGCCCTGGTCGGCATAGAGCGGCAGCGCCGCTGAATTGGTGGCGACGACCTGGAGATAGGCAAACCGTGCGCCCTTGCCCCAGGCCCAGGCGTAGAGGCTTTCCGTCACGCGCCGTGCCAGCCCGCGCCGGCGGGCATACGGCATCACCAGCACGTCGAACAGGCCCATGTGGTCGCCCTCGATCGCCCCGATCGCCATGGCCATCGGCCGGCCGGCCTCCTCAACGAAAGCGAACCCGACCGGTGCCGCGATGGCAGCCAGCATGAGCTGCATGGTCTCGCCGTGCAGCGGCGGCACCGGACTGTGGGTGCGGAAGGCGTCGATCCAGGCCGGCGTCGGGCGGGGCAGGATCTGCACCTCTCCATCGGCAGCAAAGCCCGCGTGGAGCGGACAGACCTGCATCAGGCTGCGCTCGATCGTCCGGTAGCCGCGGGCGGCTAAAAGGGGGCCGATGGCGGGGGGCGCCAGGGGCGTCAGCCGCCAGGCCGGCGTCTGGCCGAGGGCGAGGTAGGGGGCTTCGAGCGCTGCCACGACTTCAGGATCAAATCGAGTATCGATTCCTAATGCATTGATAGAATTCGCTCTTTTGGTGTAGCCGCGCGAAAAGCGCTGGCGCCAGCCGGCGAAATCCCGGCTCTCCAGGGCGGGCCAGCCTCGGAAGGCGAGCTCTTCCAGGCGGCGAATGTCGGCAGGACTATCCGAGCATGACATTGTGCGGCCTCCGTGTTAGATTAAAACCTAATAAGAACAAACGCTTATTTTACCCCCTGCATGTTATACATGAGTATCGACCGCCCCTTCGTCGACATTCGTGTTTGCTGGCAGCCGCCCATTGCGACCTCCTCCCGTGTGTTCGGTCTACGGCTGCCAGCGATCCTTCTGCTCACCCTTTTCCTGGCGGCCTGCGGCGGCTCGAGCAGCCATCAAGGCTACAGCGAACGCCCGCCCACCGATAAGGTCGCCCTGACGGCGTGGAACGAGTGGACCAAATTCGGCCGCTCGACCGTCGTCTATGGTGGCCATGCCAACGGCTACACCAACCGGACCGGGATCAGCGAGCGCAGCGAGCCGCTGGCCAGCCGGGTGGGGGACTACTGGGGCACTTGCGGCCATCCCGACTGGAACGGGCGCACCTCCAACAGGCCGTGGTCGGGCGCCTTCGTGGCCTGGGTGATGGCCAAGTCGGGTTATAGCGCTTCCGCCTTCCCGCGCGACGGCCGCCACGGCAGTTACCTGGCCACGCTCTACGACCGCGAGCACGCCTCGCGCGGCGCACCCTTCCTGCTGCACGCGCCCAACGAATATTCACCCAAAGCCGGCGACCTCGTGTGCAGCGGTACCGCCGGCCCGACCTGGCGCTATGCCGATTCGCGCACGGCCCGGCGGCGCATCGACAACACGGCGAACCATTGCGACGTCGTCACCGAGGTGCGCGGCGGCTTCGTGCACGCCGTCGGCGGCAACGTGAAGGACAGCGTCACCATGAGCCTCTATCCCGTCGATTCGAAGGGTCGGCTGCAGCCGGTCGGTGGCCGGCCGTGGCTTCTCGTCGTCGAGAAACGCGGCTAGCCGTCGGACCGCGGGCCTCCAGGCCCGCTCATGCTTCAATGGCGATGAGGCGGGCCTGGAGGCCCGCGGTCCGTCAGTTCGTGAGGCCGGCCGCGTGCATGATCGCCGCGGTGCGTTCGGCGATCATGATGGTGGGGGCATTGGTATTGCCGCCGACCAGCGTCGGCATGATCGAGGCATCGACCACGCGCAGGCCCTCGACGCCGTGCACCAGCAGCTTG
>Ga0194051_1000232_pt1 | contig 32415 bp, 34 predicted proteins | sample SepL2320m_MetaG_FD_161275 | JGI IMG/M metagenome (GOLD analysis project Ga0194051, IMG submission 161275) | Anoxic zone freshwater microbial communities from boreal shield lake in IISD Experimental Lakes Area, Ontario, Canada - Sep2016-L239-20m | ecosystem: Environmental > Aquatic > Freshwater >... | reverse complement strand
AACACCAAGACTGTTGCTTTCCCCCACCCTGCCCTCCCCCGTAAGACGGGGGAGGAAAAGAATTCTGAACTCCTTGATCCAGACCGTGATGGTTCAGTCCACGTCGGAAGGCCGCTAAGCCCTCACCGTGATCCCGCCGTCGACCACCAGCAGGTGGCCGTTCACATAGGCCGCCTCGTCCGAGGCCAGGAACAGTGCCGCGTTCGCCGTGTCCCAGCCCGTGCCCATCTTGCCGGTCGGTGAGGCCTTGTCGCGCAGCGCGATCATCTTGTCGTAGGCCTGGTTGTGGTCCTTCTCACCCTTGGCGTACTGCTCGGCCAGGAAGTCGATCATCGGCGTGTGCATTAGGCCGGGCAGGATGGCGTTGCAGCGGATGCCCTTCTCCGCGTACTGCGAGGCAATGGCGAGGGTGAGCGAATTCACCGCGCCCTTGCTCGCGTTGTAGGCGAGGTAGGAGATGCCCTTGGGGCTGCGGATCGAGGCGATCGAGCTCACGTTCACGATCGAGCCCCTGCCCTGCTTCTCCATTACCGGGATGACGTGCTTGGCCGTCAGGAAGAAGCTCTTCACGTTGACGTCGAAGACCTTGTCCCACTCGTCCTCGCTAAGCTCGACCGGCCCGCCCTGCGAGCCGATGCCGACGTTGTTGTCGAGGATGTCGACCCGGCCCCACTTGGCCATGCAGGCATCGACCATGGATTTCACATCGGCATTCTTCGAAGCGTCGGCCTCGAAGGCGACCGCCTCGCCGCCTTCCTTGGCGATGAGACCGACCGTTTCCTCGGCGGCGGCGCGCTTGCGATCGACGCAGAACACTTTGGCGCCCTGGCGCGCAAAGGTGACGGCTGTGCACTTGCCGTTGCCCCAGCCCGGGCCGCTCGAGCCCGCGCCGACCACGATCGCCACCTTGTCCTTCAGTCTGCCGGTCATGTCTTCTTGCTCCCACTTTTTTTCAGTAGATGGTGCGTCAAGGCCAGCGCGATGCAGTGGCCGAGCGCGCGGGTCGGCACGCGATCCTTCGCCGTCAGCACGATGGCACGCTTGCCCTCGTAGGCGAAGGTGTCGGGATATATCGTGCGAAACTGATCGACCAGGCCGCTCTGGCAGTGGAAGTAGATGGCGTAGCCGTCGCGGTTCTTCAGGCAATCGATACGCACCGTGGTGCCGCTGCCGCTCTCGGCCGTGAGATAGCTCGGCTGGCCCCACTTCAGCGTCTCGTCGAGCCGGCCCACACCGGGCGTGGCGGCGGCCGTGTCGAACACCAGTTCGCGCAATGCCATCAGCCGCTTCCGCAGGTCCGGCGGATAATCCTTGAACACTGCCGCCACCCGGGCGTCGCCGAACCGTCTCATGGGCGAAACCTAACACACGGCTGGCGGTCGAAGGCGAGCCATGGAATGCTCACTGCAACGAACGAACCCAGGGAGGGTTGTGGAATGCGTCGTCGGACGTTCACGGGTGCGCTGGCATTGGGCGCTGCTGCAGCGGTGCGGCCGGCCGCCGCCCAGGAGTGGCCAGCCAAGCAGATCCACATGGTGATCCCCTATCCGCCCGGCGGGCCTTCCGACGTCTCGACCCGCATCGTCATGGACCGCGCCGGCCAGATCCTCGGCCAGAGCGTGTTGTTCGACAACAAGGCCGGCGCCTCGGGCATGATCGGCGCGGAATACGTAAAAAACCAACCGGTCGACACCTACACCTTCCTGACGACGACGACGGCGATGCTCTGCATCACCCGCCACCTGCAGCCCATCCCGTTCGATCCGGAGAAGGATTTCATCCCGGTGTCGCGCATGACCACGTCATGGGGCGCCTTCGCCGTCCACCCCTCGGTGCCGGCCAGGACGGTCGCCGAGTTCGTGGCCTACGCCAAGGCCAACCCGGGCAAGATCAACTTCGGCTCGTCGGGGCTTGCCACCATCACCCACCTGTTCGGCGAAATGCTCTGTCTGGAAGCCGGCATCAAGATGGTGCACGTGCCCTATCGCGGCAGCGCGCCGGCGACCAACGCCCTGCTCGCTGGCGAAGTCCAGGCCCAGTTCGACCAGACGACGCTGCCGCACATCAAGGCAGGCAAGCTGCGGGCGCTCGCCATGCTGGCCGAAGTGCGCCACCCCGACTTTCCCGAAGTGCCGACCCTGCGCGAGGCAGGCTATGGCAAGGAAGGCGGCGATTCGTGGTTCGGGGTCCTCGCCCCCACGGGTACGCCGTTGTCGGTTGTGGCCAAGCTTGACCAGGCGATCGCCGCCGCGCTCCGCGCGCCCGACATCGTGGCCAAGGTCCACAACGGCGGCATGCGCGTGACCTATCTCGGCCCGGCCGATTTCAAGAGCCGCATCGCGGTCGAGACGGCGATGTTCGGCGACATCATCAGGAAGGGCGACATCAAGCTGCAATGATCGCGCGTGGCCATCCGCCCGCGTCGCGTCAGTTCTTCTTGCACGCCTGGAACAGCGCGTCGGTTTCATTCGCCAGCACGCCGCCCAGCAACAGGCCCTTGTAGAAGGGCGCGGCGTCGACGACCGCCTTGGCCGAGATGGCGATATTGTCTATGCCCCGATCCCCGATGCCGCCCAGCGATGAGCCGAACACGACGCCGCCGATGTCGGCATAGACCAGCGCGCTCATGCACATCGAGCAGGGCTCGCCGGTCGTATAGATGACCTTGTCGCCCCAGCCCTTGTTGCCATTGAGACGGATGTAGTCGAGCAGGCAGACCATCTCTCCATGCATGACGGGATTCTCTGCCGAATTGTTGACGCCCCGCGCCATGACTTCGCCCGTATCTGGCTTCACGATGACGGAGCCCGACGGAATGGCCGGGTTGCGCTTTGCCTGCTCGATCGCCAGGCGCATGAACTTCTCGTGTTGTGCCTGCGAGATCGGCGGCAGGGCTGCACCGGCCGGCCGAGCGCCGGCCACGCAGATCAGCGCTCCGGCGCCCACGATCAAACGTCGCTTCGAGATCATGCGTCGAGTCCTCCATCCGACCCTGTTTACATCCATCACGTCTCGAAAGTATCACGGACCATGACCAATCGCGTCCCGGACAATATCCCTGACCACGCCGAGTACGACGACATCGCGGCCGAGTACGCTGCCTCCAAGCAGCTGCCGTTCCGCATCGTCGTCGAGGCGCCGACGCTGTTCGACCTGGCAGGTGACGTCCGCGGCCTCGCCGTCCTCGACCTGCCGTGCGGCGACGGCACCTATTCGCGCGCCCTCGCCCGCCGCGGCGCCGCATCGGTGCTGGGTGTCGACCTGTCGGGCGCCATGGTGGAACGAGCGCGCTCGATCGAACGCCAGGAGCCGCTGAGAATTTCGTATCAGATGGGTGACGCCGCCGGACTCGGCACGGTCGGCAACTTCGACCTGGTCATCGCCTGCTACCTGTTCAACTACGCGCACACCGCCGCGGAGTTGCTGGCCTTTGCCCGCACCGTCCGGGCCAACCTGAAGCCGGGCGGCCGCCTGATCGGCATCAACGACAATCCGCGCACGGCACTCGCACGCTACGGTGACTACGCCGCCTACGGATTTTCGCGCACGACAGACCTGCCGCGCCACGAAGGGTCGCGCATCCGCTACACCTTTCCCACGCCGGACGGAAAGACCTTCGGCTTCGACAATTTCTGGCTGGCGCCCGGGACCTATGAGCAGGTCTTCGCCGAAGCGGGTCTTCTAGACTTCCGCTTTGTCGATTGCCACGCCGCGCTGCCGCCCGGACAGGATGGCGCGACCTGGGACGATTTCCTGCGCGACTGCCCGATCACCGGCCTCGCGGCACGTCGGGCCGGTTAGACCAGGCGCGCGGCCACAGGCAGGACAGCAACAGCGCCACCAGCAGGCCGCCGCCGGCCATCAGGAAAGCGAAGCGATAGCCGGCGAGGAAGCCTGCCATGCCCCAGATACCCTCTGCGCCGCGCGCCTGCAGCGCCGTCAGCACCGAGGCGCCGCCGACGATGCCCAGCGTGCGCGTGAGGAGCGAGAGGCTGCCGGCGACGCCGCGGTCGCGCGGCGGCAGCGTCGCGGTCACGATGTCGGTGTAGGCCACCGTGAGCAGGCCCTGGCCAACCCCTTCCAGGATCAGCAGCAACGCTATGAGGGTCACCGGCGTCTGCAGGCCGGTGAAGCCCAGCGGCAGGAGGCCGAGGCCGACGCAGGCGACACCGGCGAAGACCGTGGGCCGCTGGCCGATGCGGCGCACCAGCAGGGCCGAGAGCGGCGCACCGGTGAGACTGCCGGCGAAGGCCATCGCCAGCACGATGCCGGTCATCAGGGCCGACAGCTTGAGCACATTCACCAGATAGTAGGGCGTGAGCAGCAGGATGGAGAAGCCCGCGAGGTTGGCCAGCACGTTCAGCACATTGGGAACCACGAACCGCGCGTCGGCGAACAGCACCGGCCGGATGATCGGCTCGGGCACGCGATTGGCGCGCCGCACGTAGGCCACGAGCAGGGCCAGGGCCACGACGAACTGCGCCAGCGCCCAGAGGCCCGCCACTTCCTTGCGCTGCGACAGTACCAGCGACAGCAGCAGCGTGCTCATGCAGGTGGCCAGCAGCAGTGCACCCATCGCATCGAACGGCCGCGAATCCGGTTTGGGTGATGGCAGCAGACCCGAGAGCGCGAGTGCCACGAGAGCGATCGGCACACGCACCCAATAGACCGCGGGCCAGCCCCACACCTCGACCAGCGCGCCGCCGAGGAGAGGGCCGACCGCAGCAGCCAGGGCCATGGAACTCGCATAGCCGGCCAGCGCCTTGGTGCGCTGCTTTTCGGGAAACAACGAGGTCGCGAGTGCGGGCGTGCAGGATAGCGCCAGCGCCGTGCCGACGCCCTGGGCCGACCGCGCCCACAGGAACAGCGGCCAGTCCGGTGCCGCGGCGCAGGCGGCGCAGCCCACGGCGGAGATGGCGAGGCCGATGCGGAAGATCAGGCGATGACCGAACAGGTCGCCCAGCTTGCCGCACACAAGCATCAGCGAGCCGTAGACCAGCACGTAGCAGATCACCAGCCACTGCACGTCGCCCAGCGCCAGCTTGAAGTGGCTGGTGATCGCCGGCAGCGCCACGTTGACGGCGATGTCGAGCGGGGCGAGCGAGGCGCCCAGCCCGACGATGGCGAGGCCCAGCGCCGGCCTCATGGGAGCGCGCAACTCCAGTTGCGCCTCATCTCATGCGTCATGAGCGCCACTGGAGTGGCGCGCTCCCCCGACTCAAAGATGCTTCTTGAGGAACACCATCATGCGTTCCCACGCCTGCTTGGCTGCGGCCGCGTCGTAGGCCGGGCTCTTCTCGTTGGCGAAGGCGTGGGCGGCATCGTAGCGGAAGACCTCGGGCTTGTTGCCGCCCGACGTCATCGCCTTCTCGAAGTCGTTCACGACCTGGGGCGTGCACCAGTCGTCGGTGTTGGCGAAGTGGCCCTGCATGGGAATCTTGATCTTGGCCGGATCGGCGAGCTGTCCCGGCGGCACGCCGTAGAACGGCACGCCGCAGGCGATGCCGGAGACGCGCGCACAGGCCGCGATCGTGAGCGCGCCGCCCAGGCAGAAGCCCATGACGCCCACCTTGCCGCTCATCGCGGCCAGATGTTTTACGGCACCGGCGATGTCCTGGTCGGAGGCACCGACGAAATCGAGGCCGCTCATCATGTGGTTGGCCTCATCGGGCTTCTGCGTCACGCGGCCCTTGTAGAGGTCGGGCGCCAGCGCGTTGTAGCCGGCCGCGGCAAAACGGTCGGCGACGCCCTTGATCTGGTCGTTCAGGCCCCACCATTCCTGGATCACGACGATGCCGGGCTTTCCTTTGCCGGCTTCCGCGACATAGCCCTTGCAGCTGCTGCCGTCGGGACGCTTGAAATCGATCATGCTGCCCATGGTTTCCTCCTGGTTTCTGCCGCGAGATTAGAGCTTGGACCGCAGTTCCGTCTTGAGAATCTTGCCGTAGTTGTTCTTGGGCAGCGCCTCGACGAATTTATAATCCTTCGGCCGCTTGAAGCGCGCGATGTTGTCGAGGCAGAGGCGGTCGAGCTCGGCCGGCGCCACGATAATGCCCGGCCGCGTCACCACGAAGGCCACGACGTCCTCGCCCCATTCCGGATGCGGCCGGCCGACCACCGAGCATTCGGCGACGCCGGGATGCAGATTCAACACGTCCTCGATCTCGCGCGGATAGATGTTGGAGCCACCGGAGATGATCATGTCCTTGGAGCGGTCCTTCAGCGTCAGGAAGCCCTCCTCGTCGAAGGCGCCGACATCGCCGGTCCACAGCCAGCCGTCGCGCAGCGAGCGCGCCGTGGCGTCGGGGTTGTTCCAGTAGCCCGCCATCACCGGGTCGCCCTTGCAGATGATCTCGCCGACCTCTCCCGTGGGCACCTGGTGGCCGTCCTCATCGACGACGCGGACTTCCATGCAGGTATCGGCGACGCCGGCCGAGGCGAGCCGCGCCTCCCAGCGCGGATGATCCTGGTCGGCATGGAACGCGCGGCTGAGATGGGTGATGGTCATCGGGCTCTCGCCCTGGCCGTAGAGCTGGGTCAGCACGTTGCCCAGGGTCGCCATGGCGCGCTTGAGGTCGCTCACGTACATCGGCGCGCCGCCATAGGTGATGAGGCGGAGCGCCCCGGGCTTCAGCTCCGAGACGCTGCCGTGCTCGACCAGCCGCTTCACCATGGTCGGCGCCAGGAAGATGCTGCAGTCGGGCCAGCGGTTCATCAGCTCGACCGTCTCCGGCACGTCGTAATGGCCGCTCTCGGGAAAGACCTGGACGACGCCGCGCGCCAACATCGGGAAGTTCCACAGGCCCGAGCCGTGGCTGATCGGCGCTGCATGCACGATCGAGCCGCCGGGCACCGGCCGGTCGACGTCGGCGTAGTAGTTGAGGGTCATCGCCAGCAGATTGCGGTGCGTCAGCATCGCGCCCTTGGGCCGTCCGGTGGTGCCCGAGGTGTAGAACAGCCAGGCGAGGTCGGTGGGTTCGCAATCGGCGATCGCGCTCGGGTCGCCCACTGCCATGAAGCTGTAGGCCCGCGTCATCGTATCCACGATCTCCTTGAGGTCGGGCGCCTCTCGCGCGGCCTCGGCGATGGTGCCGGCGAGATCGGGCGTCACGAAGCAGAGCTTCGCGCCGGAGTTCTCCAGGATGAAGGCGAATTCCTTGGCATGCAATTTGGCGTTCATCGGCACGGCAGAGAGCCCGGCGTGCCAGATTGCGTACATGACCTCGATCGATTCGACGCAATTGGTCATGGCGAAGGCAACGCGGTCGCCACGCTGCAATCCGAAGCGGACGCGCAGATGCGTGCTCATGACGGCGACCTTGCGCCACAGATCGCGGTAGGTGAGATGCAGCGAGGCGCCGCGCGCCAGCGCCGGCAGATCGCGGAATTCCTGGGACGAGCCCAGCAGCAGATGGGCGATGTTCATGGCTTCTTCACATTGATCGAGAGCGACTATTGCAGGCGTGGCATCGACCTTGCAATGTGCCGCCCATGCAGGATTTCGATTTCGCCATCATCGGCGCCGGTATTGCCGGGGTCTCCGCCGCCTACCACCTCGCGCCCCAACTTGCATCAGGGGGCCGGGTGGTCATCCTCGAGCGCGAGCATGTCCCCGCCTACCACACCACCGGCCGGTCGGCGGCACTGCATTCCGAGACCTACGGCAACGCCTCGATCCGCGCCATCACCGTGGCGTCGGGCCGTTTCTATCGCCAACCGCCGGCCGGTTTCACCGACCATCCGTTGCTGACGCCGCGCGGCGCGATCGTCGCCGGCCGTGCCGAGCAGGAAGCCGCGATCAAGGCCGCGGCCGCCGACTACGCCCAGTTGGTGCCCAGTGTGCGCTGGCTCGATCCGGCCGAAGTGCTGCATTTGCAGCCACTGTTGAAACCCGAAGCCGCCAGCGGCGGCGCGGTCTTCGAGCCCGAGGCCGACGACATGGACGTGGCCGCCATCCACGCCGGCTTCCTGAAGGGCGCACGCGCCGCCGGCGGCGTACTGCGACTCAATGCCGAAGTCACGGCGCTGGACCGCAAGGACGGGCGCTGGACGATCCGCCTGCGCGACGGCGAGAGCGTGAGCGCGGCTAACATCGTGAACGCCTCGGGTGCCTGGGCCGACGTGCTGGGCGCGCTGGCAGGCTGCGCACCGATCGGGCTGGTGCCCAAGCGGCGCACCGCCTTCACCTTCGATTCTCCCCAAGGTCTCGACCTCACGCACCTGCCGATGGTCATCGACTTCGACGAAAGCTTTTACTTCAAGCCCGAGGTCGGCCAGTTCCTGGGCTCGCTCGCCGACGAGACGCCCTCGCCGCCGTGCGACGCCCAGCCCGAGGAGATCGATGTCGCCACCGCCGTCGACCGCATCGAGACGGCAAGCACACTCACCATCCGCCGCATCAAGAACAAGTGGGCGGGCCTCAGGAGTTTCGTCGCCGACAAGAGTCTGGTGGCCGGCTACGACCCCAAGGTCGAGGGCTTCTTCTGGTTGGCGGGCCAGGGCGGCTACGGCATCCAGACCGCCGCGGCTGCCGGCCGGCTGGCCACGAACCTGGCGCTGGGCAAGGGGTTGCCGGTCGACATCGCCAGTCTCGGCGTGGCCGAGGCAGCCCTCTCGCCAGCCCGCTTCACGGCCCCCTTCACAGCCAAGTGAACGCGCCATCACGCGGCATCGCCAAGGCCTGACTTCCCGGTGAGCACGCCTCGGGCCATGGTTGCGATGTGGAGACGCCCCCGCGCCCTCTACGCCCGCGCTCACTACGAATGATTCATCAAGGGAGTGACACATGACCAAGCAGACCCTCATCGCCACGGCCGCCGCGATCTTCGCCGCCGGCACCTTCGCCTCCGCCGCGCACGCCGACGGCGTGAAGTGCAGCGGCGTCAATTCCTGCAAGGGCACCAGCGCCTGCAAGACCGCCTCGTCGGCCTGCAAGGGCATGAACGCCTGCAAGGGCCAGGGCTGGACCGAGGCCACGGACGGCGTCAGCTGCACCTCCAAGGGCGGCAAGGTCATCTAACCTCGTCAATCCCCCGACGAGCCCGGGGCGCCGCGGGAAACTGCGGCGCCCCGACTTTTTTCCACTCACCAAACTGTGAGAAGGCCGCCCTGATCGGGACCTCGCTCGCCGCCGCATCCGGTAGGCAGGATCGTCCTGCATGTAGGGAGACAATTTTCATGACCAAGCGCACCATGTTCGTTACCGCCGCCACCGTCTTCGCCGTCGGTGCTTTCGCTCCCGCCGCCTTTGCCCAGGTCGCGTACGCCGGCGCCAATGCCTGCAAGGGCCAGAGCGCCCGCAAGACCGCCTCGTCGGCCTGCAAGGGCATGAATGCCTGCAAGGGCCAGGGCTTCGTCACCACCGGCAACTCGTTCGAGTGCACGGTACTCAAGTCCAAGTAATTCCACGCGGTTGGCGTTGCGGGCATCCCCGGAGAACCGCGGACGCCCGCTTCGTCCTCCGAGTTGCAGGCGTTGCGCAATTCCACATGCCGGTACATAGTTTCGAAACCGCAGCGGCGCAGATCGCTGCGGCAACAACCTAGGGAGCAAAACGTCATGACCAAGCGCACAGTGTTCGCTACCGCCGCAGCCGTCTTCGCGGTCGGTACTTTCGCCCCAGCCGCGTTCGCCCAGGTCGCGTGCACCGGCGTCAACGCCTGCAAGGGCCAGAGCGCCTGCAAGTCCGCCAAGTCGTCGTGTAAGGGCATGAATGCCTGCAAGGGCCAGGGCTTCGTCAACGCCGGCAGCTCGTTCGAGTGCACGGTACTCAAGTCCAAGTAGTTTCAAGCACGCAGAGTTGCGGGCGTCCGGGGAAACCGCGGACGCCCGTCCCATTTGTGGAGTAAAATAGACCGCATGTGTGCTGCCGCCGTCGACTTCGGGCTGGGGCTCCGGCCCGAGCACTACGAGGAGATCGCCGCCAGTCCCGGCCGGGTGAGCTGGTTCGAGGCACTGTCGGAAAACTACATGGTGCCGGGCGGCAGCCCGCTGCACTGGCTCGACCGCATCCGCCGCGACTATCCGATCGCCCTGCACGGCGTGTCGCTGTCCATCGGCTCGATCGATCCGCTGGACGAGCGCTATCTCGACGACCTAAAGGCGCTCGCCGATCGCGTCGAGCCGATGTGGATCTCCGATCATCTCTGCTTCACCGGCCTGCGCGGCCTCAACGTGCACGACCTGCTGCCGCTGCCCTACACCGAGGAGGCGCTGGACCATGTCGCCGAACGGGTGAAGCGCGTGCAGGACCGGCTCGGCCGCCGGCTCGTGCTGGAGAACGTCTCGAGCTACGTCACCTATGCCGCCTCCGAGCTCAGCGAATGGGAATTCATCGCCGAGCTCGGCCGGCGCGCCGATTGCGACATCCTGCTCGATATCAACAACGTCTACGTCAGCGCCTCCAATCACGAGTTCGACGCGCAGGCCTTCCTGCGCGCCATGCCGCGCGAGCGCGTGCGGCAGTTCCATCTCGCCGGCCATACCCACAAGGGCAGCCATATCATCGACACCCACGATCATCCCATCGTGCCCGACGTCTGGACACTCTACGCCGAGGCGGTGCGGCTCTTCCCTGGCGTGCCGACCATGATCGAGCGCGACGCCGACATCCCACCCTACGAAGAGCTGCTGGCCGAGCTCGATGTCGCGCGCGGCATCGCCGCCAGCGTCGCGCGCGAGGTTGCCGCGTGAGCGGAACCAACACCGGCTCATTGGGCGATCTCCAGCGCGCCTTCCAGGATTACCTGTTCCGCAGCAGCGATGCCTTCCAGGCGGCCGTGCGCGATACGAAGAAGGCTGACCGGGTCACCCTGCTCGACGTCTATCGCGACGGCTATGCGCTGCGCCTGATCGAGGTGCTGACCAACGATTACCCCGGCCTGATGGCGATGGCGGGCCCCGCCGATTTCGACCATGTGGCGCGGGCCTACATCGCCGCCCATCCCTCGCGCCATCCCTCGGTGCGCTGGTTCGGCAGGGACCTGGCAGATTTCATGGCCAGGACCGCGCCCTACGACAAGGCGCCGGCCGCCGTCGAGATGGTGCGCTTCGAATGGACGTTGGGCGAGACCTTCGACGCGGCTGACGTGGCCCCAATCGCCGCCGACGTATTGCTGGCCCTGCCGCCGGATGCCTGGGAGACGCTCACCTTCACCGCCTTGCCGTCGCTGCACCGGCGCACCTTCGCGTTCGAAGTGGCGCAGGCCTGGCAGCGCCGGGACGAGGTCGAGCCGGGCAATCTGGAGGTCGACCGCGCGGACGAGCCGGTGACCTGGGCGATCTGGCGACCCGAACGCGTTTCCAGCTTCCGCTCGCTCGATACAGACGAAGCCGCGATGCTCGAGGCGCTGGTCGCCGGGCGTTCCTTTCCCGAACTCTGCGAGACGGTGGCTGCCTTCACCGGCGACGATCAGGCGCCCGCCCGCGCCGCTTGGCTGCTCCGCACCTGGGTCGAAGGCGGCATGATCGCAGGCTTTTCGTCACGCGCCGCGGCCGGCTGAAATCCCGCTGGTATCGAAGCGGCCGACGATGCTGAACGTACCGTCACCGGCGGGCTTGATGATCGCACCCTGCCCTTCTGCCAGTTCGATCCCGGTGGCATCGCGGAACGTCGGCGCATGGCCGACCAGGGCGATATTACCGGCAGCGGGCCGCCGGCCGAGCCGCACCTTCAGGTTGGCCGTTTCGGCCGCGATCTCGGCCGGCGTCTGGCTCACATGATAGAAGAGATCGGCGCTTACCGTCGGCGCGCGGCCGAAGACCAGTTCGGCCGTCTGGCGCGTTCGGCAAAAGCCGCTGCTCTCGACTGTGCTCACGGCAATCCCCTGCTGGCGCAGCATCGCGCCCAGGGCCGCGGCCTGCTCGCGGCCGCGCTCACTCAGATTGCGTTGCCAGCCGCAGTCGGCGAGGTCGCGCACCGCGGACTCGGGCGCCACCGCGGTATCGGCATGGCGCAGATAAATGAGGTAGCCGCCCTGGCGCAGGCTGGCGAGCAGTGCCGCCTGCGGATCGGCGGCGGACTCCGGCCTTGGCGCGGCGCATGCCGCGAGAAGACTCACCAGCAGGCAGAGCGCCAGAACACGCATGGCTTTTCATTATCACGCGCACCGATTAAGGTCGCATCACGCCCGCTTGATGGAACTGGTAGACATACGGGACTTAAAATCCCGAGGCCGTGAGGCCGTGCCGGTTCGAGTCCGGCAGCGGGTACCATCGATGCAGGGGGACGCCACATGCCGGCACGATTCCCGTTGTTCGCCTTTCTTCTTTTTGCGGCTTTGCCTGTGGTCGCGCAGGTGCCGCAACCCGGATGGATTGCGGACGCCAAGACCGGGTGCCGGGTCTGGAATCCTGCCCCCGAACCCAACGAAGCGATCAGTTGGACCGGCGCGTGCGCGACCGGCACCTCGCAAGGTCGCGGTGTATTGCAGTGGCTCAAGGATGGAACGCCGAACGGGCGCTACGACGGCGAGCTTCGAGACGGCAGGCCCGAGGGTCGGGGCGTCTATGCCTATGCGGGCGGCGGCATCTACGACGGCGAATTCCGCGACGGCAAATTGAACGGTCGGGGCCTTTACATATACGCGAATGGCGCACGCGACGAAGGTGAGTTCCGCGACGGCGAACTGAATGGCCAAGGCATCCAGATCCTTGCGAACGGCGTCCGCTATGAGGGCGAGTTCCGCGACGGCAGGGTGAATGGCCAGGGCGTCTTCACGGGAGACGGCGACCGCTACGAGGGTGAGTTCCGCAACGGTCAATTGGACGGCAAGGGTGTTCTCATATCGGCCAACGGCGACCGCTACGAAGGCGAGTTCCGAGACGGCTTCCACAACGGCCGCGGCGTGGAAACGTTGTCGACCGGCGAACGCTATGAGGGCGAATACCGCGATGGCCTGCGGAATGGCCGGGGCATCTTCATGTCGGCCGACGGTGACCGCTATGAAGGCCAGTACCGCGACGACAAGCGAAACGGCTTTGGCCTCCAGACATTCGCCAACGGCGATCGCTACGACGGCGAGTGGCGTGACGACATGCAGAATGGCCGGGGCGTCTTCACGTCAGCGAACGGAGACCGCTACAAGGGCGACTATCGCGATGGCGCGCGGGATGGCCTAGGTCTTTTCTCGGCATCCAACGGCGACAGCTACGACGGCGAGTGGCGTGACAACAAGCCGAACGGATACGGCGTACTGACGCGCAGCGACAGCGAAATCTTCGCGGGAATCTGGATGCAAGGCTGCTACCGGCGAGAAGACCGCAAAGCCACCTTCGGCTGGACCATGCAGCAATGCGGTTTCGAGTAACCGCTATCCCCATCAGCGTCGGAACACCTTGGCGATCGGGCAGCGAGCACCACAGCACCACCGGTCCTTCTACAGATCAGCCGCCGCAGGCCCGGCCCTCTCTTCGCCAGTCTTTGACCTTGCCGTCCTCGATCGCAAAGGTGGTCGTGCACTGCTCGTTCAGCATGAAGCCTTTGGCGCCGCCGAGCGGCACGCAATCGCCGGGCGGGCAGATCGGCTGGTAGAGCGGCATGGCGGCGGGAATATAGAAGGCGCGGTGCTGCCGGTAGCTCAGATACCGAACGCCGCCCGCTTCATCGACCGATGACGGCTCGCCCAGGGTGGCAATCAGCGCCGACTCCGGCGCACCGGTATAGCCACCGAGCGATTTTTCGTAGCTGTTCGGGTTGGCACAGGCGCCGAGAGCCAGTGCGACCGATACGGCGAGCAAGAGCTTCATGGGCCTCATCGTCGCGCGGAGGCCCCTCGTCGGCAAGTCCTGTCCGACCTAGAATGGCGGCCATGAACCTGCGCGCTGCCGCTTTGCTTCTGGCGATCACGATTGCTGCCCTGTCGACGTCCGCCCCCACGTTCGCCCAGGCACCCTCGCCGGACAGCTGGATCGCCGACGGCAAGACCGGCTGCAAGATCCGCAATCCGGCGCCTCAACCGCGCGAGTCGGTGACCTGGTCGGGCGCCTGTCCGAACGGCATCGCCGAGGGTACCGGCGTCTTGCAATGGTTCGACGACGATCGGCCGACCGACCGTTACGAGGGCGAGATGCGCGACGGCTGGGAGAACGGTCGCGGCGCCGCCACCAGCACCGTGATCGCCGACCGCTATGAAGGCGAATGGCGCGACGGCTGGCGGCACGGCCAGGGCGTCTACGACTTCACCAACGGCGACCGCTACGACGGCGACTGGTTCGAGGGCCTGCGTACCGGTCGGGGCACGATGGTATGGGCCGATGGCGCCCGCTACGAGGGCGAATGGCTGGACAGCAGGCCAAATGGCCAGGGCGTCTATACCGATGCGGCAGACGCCCAGTTCTCGGGAACCTGGTCCAGCGGCTGCTTCCGCGACGGCGGCCGCAAGCTGGCGATCACCACGACTGCCAAGGAATGCGGCTTCGAGTAGCTGCTACCCTCTGTAGTGGCAGGACACCCAGTGGCCCGGCCGGCTCTCGCGCAGCTCGGGCACGCGGGTGGCGCAGTCGGGCTTGGCGATCGGGCAACGGGTGTGGAAGTGGCAACCCGACGGCGGGTTGATCGGATTGGGCACGTCGCCCTGCAGCATGATGCGCTGGCGCTTCACCGTCGGATCGGGGATCGGCACCGCCGAGAGCAGCGCCTCGCTGTAGGGATGCAGCGGCGTGTCGTAGAGGTCGCGTGCCGGCGCGATCTCGACCACGCGGCCAAGATACATCACGGCGATGCGCGTGGAGATGTGCTCGACGACGCTGAGATCGTGGGCAATGAACAGATAGGTGAGGCCGAACTGCTCCTGCAGATCCTCCAGGAGATTGATGACCTGCGCCTGGATCGACACGTCCAGCGCCGACACGGGCTCGTCGCACACGATCAGCTTGGGCTCGACGGCGAGCGCGCGGGCGATGCCGATACGCTGGCGCTGACCGCCGGAGAATTCGTGCGGAAAGCGGCGCATGTGGTCGGCCTGCAAGCCCACCGTCTCGAGCAGCTGGACCACCCGCTCCTCGTGTGCGCGCCGAGACTTGACGAGATTGTGGATGGTCAGCGCCTCGCCCACGATCGCGCCCACGGTGAGCCGGGGGTTGAGCGAAGCGTAGGGGTCCTGAAAGATGATCTGCATGTCGCGGCGGAGCGCGCGCAGCGCCGTGGCGTCCATTTTCGTGACGTCAGCACCCTCGAACCAGATCTCGCCCGAGCTGGGCTCGATCAGCCGCAGGATGCAGCGCCCCGTTGTCGACTTGCCGCAACCCGATTCACCGACCAGGCCCAGCGTCTCGCCGGCGGCGATGTCGAAGCTGACGCCATCGACGGCATGCACCTTATCGACCACACGCGACAGCACGCCGCCCTTCACGGCGAAGTGCTTGCGGAGATCGCTGACGGACAGCAGAGCGCCATCCTTGGTCGCTTCCATCTTGCTCATAGGATGCACGCCACCTTGTGACCGGGCGCTACTTCCTTGAGCGGCGGTATCGCCTGCGTGCAGGCGGGCATGACGTAGCGGCAGCGGCTGGCGAAGCGGCAGCCCGGCGGCGGATCGAGCAGGCTCGGCACCGAGCCGGGAATCGATTCAAGGCGCGCCTGGCGGCCGGCGCTGCGGTCGACGCGCGGGATCGAGCGGATCAGGCCCTGCGTGTAGGGATGGCGCGGATCGCCGAACAGCGCCTCGACCGACGCCTCCTCGACCACCTTGCCGGCATACATCACCACCACGCGCTGGGTCGTCTCGGCGACCACGCCCATGGCATGGGTGATCAGCATGATCGCCATGCCGAAGCGTTCCTTCATCTCCTGCATCAGCTCCAGGATCTGCGCCTGGATGGTGACGTCGAGCGCCGTGGTCGGCTCGTCGGCGATCAGGAGCTTGGGCTGGCAGGAAAGCGCCATGGCAATCATCACGCGCTGGCGCATGCCACCGGAGAACTGGTGCGGATAGTCGTGCACCCGGCGCTGCGGGTTGGGGATGTTGACCAGCTTCAGCATGTCGGCGGCGCCGACCATGGCCTGCTTGCGCGAGAGCTTCTGGTGCAGTTCGATCACCTCGGCGATCTGGTCGCCCACCGTGTAGACCGGGTTGAGCGAGGTCATCGGCTCCTGGAAGATGATGGCGATCTCGCGGGCGCGGATCTTGTTCATCTCCGTCTCGTCGAGCGGGATGAGATCGCGGCCCTGCCACAGGATCTGGCCGGCCTCGAAGCGTCCCGGCGGCATGTCGATCAGTTTCAGCACCGAGCGCGCCGTCACGGTCTTGCCGCAGCCCGACTCGCCCACCACGCCCAGCGTCTCGCCGCGGTCGATGTGGAGGCTGACGCCGTCGACCGCGCGGACCATGCCGTCGTCGGTCTTGAACCAGGTTTTGAGGTCACGAATATCCAGCAGAGGTTCAGCCACGCGACACTCGCTCTACAGGACGCGGCGCGGGTCGAGCGCGTCGCGCAAACCGTCGCCCATGAAGTTGATGGTGATCACGGCGAGGAAGATCGCCGCCCCCGGGAACAGCGCCCAATGCGGCGCGATGTCGAGATAGTCCTTGGCGTCGCGCAGCACACTGCCCCAGGTCGGGATGTCGGAGGGAAAGCCCAGGCCGAGGAAGGACAGCGTCGATTCGGCGATGATGGCGGCGGCGACGTCGATCGTGCCGGCCACGATCACCGGGCCCAGCGCATTGGGCAGGATGTGGCCGACCACCAGGCGCAGCTTGGAGGCGCCCAGCGCCCGGGCAGCCTCGACGAATTCCTTTTCGCGCAGGCTGAGGAACTGGGCCCGCACCAGGCGGGCGACCTGCATCCAGCGCAGGCCGCCGATCACGACGACGATCAGGATGAACGCACCGCCTTCCACGCCGAACAGCCGCTTGAAGTGGTCGCGGAACAGATACATCAGCAGCAAAAGCAGCGGCAGCAGCGGCAGCGCGAGGAAAAGATCGGTGAGCCACATCAGGGCGGCGTCGACCCAGCCAGCCGACATGCCGGCCAGCGCGCCGACAACGACGCCGACCACGACCGCCACGACCATGGCCGCGAGTCCGACCGCAAGCGAGATGCGCCCGCCGTAGATCAGCCGCGCCAGGAGATCCTGGCCGAGATCGTCGGTGCCGAGCGGATGCGCCCACGACGGGCCCTGAAGCTTGGCGGTGAAATCGATCTCGTTGATCGCCACGGGCCAGATGAACGGCCCCAGCGTCACGGCCGCGATCAACAGCAGCAGGACCACGCCGCTCGCCACCGCAAGCCGATGGCGCCGGAAGCGGCGCCACGCCTCCTGCCACGGCGACGTCGGCCGGTTCTTGCGCGGCGCCGCGACGGCAGGCGCCGGCGCGTCAGCGGTAAGAGATGCGGGGGTCAAGCCAGCCATAGATGATATCGGCCAAAAGGTTGAAGAAGACGACGAGGCAGGCGATCACGAAGGTCACGGCCATCACCACCGGCGTGTCGTTGGAGAGCATCGAGGAGATCAGCAGCGAGCCGATGCCGGGGACGCGGAAGATCTGCTCGGTGACGATGGCGCCGCCGAACACGATCGGCAGCTGCAGTGCCACCAGCGTCACCACCGGGATCAGCGCGTTGCGCACCACGTGCTTGGTGATCACCTTGCGCTCGCCGATGCCCTTGGACCGCGCCGTGGTGACGTAGTCGAGCTTGATGACGTCGAGCACCGAGGAGCGCACGAAACGCACCAGCGAGGCGCCCTGGAACAGGCCCAGCACCATGACCGGCATGATCGACTGCTTGATGTGCTCCCAGTAGAACTGCCAGCCCGTGGCGTCGATGTTGGCGCGATAGACGAAGGGCAACCAGTCGAGCTGGATCGAGAACACCAGGATGAACAGCAGGCCGGTGAAGAAGGTCGGCAGCGAGAAGCCGACGAAGGCCAGCGTGTTGGCGACCTGGTCGAACAGCGAATAGGGCCGGGTCGCCGCGAGCACGCCGACCGGCAACGCCACCAGCATGGCGATGATCTGCGAGGAGCCGATCACGATCAGCGTCACCGGCAGGCGCTGCAGGATCAGCTTGTCGACATCCATGCGGCTGACGAACGAAAAACCCCAGTCGCCCTGTATCATGGCAACCAGCCAGTGCAGGTAGCGGGTCCACACCGGATCATCGAGGCCGAACTTGGCGCGCAGTGCCGCGCGCACCTCGGGAGGCACCGCCGGGTTGGTCGCCAGCTCCTCGAACGGATCGCCCGGCGCCATCGCCAGGATCGTGAACAGCACGAGGCTGATCCCGAGCAGGCTCGGGATCATGATCAGAATCTTGCGGATGATGTACTGACGGGACAATCGATGCCTATCTAAAGAAGGCTGTCATCCCCCGGCGCCCGGCCGGGGGATGATGCCGAGCGCAAATCAAGCTTCCTTGAACCAGTCGGACAGATCGGACGTGTTGTTGTCCCAGCCGCTGATCTGGGCATTGAGCTTGCCCGCGAGCGCCGAAACCGTCGGCCGCTGCACGACGCCCAGGACGATATGGTTCTGGATCGCCAGGTCGTTCATCTTGATGAACATTGCGGCGCGCTTGACCGGATCGAGTTCCGACTCCGACTCGCGGTAAAGCTTGTCGCACTCGGGGCTCTGCCAACGCGTGATGTTACGGCCCTGCCACTTGTTGTCCTTGGAAGCAGCCTCCCACGAGACGAACTGAAGCATGTGCAGCGCGGGATCGGGCTGCGTCATGGTCGTCGTGTACATCTCGAGGTCGGTATAGAACTTCGTGTAGGTGTCCGGATTGGCGACGTCGGATGAGAAATAGACCGAAGCCGTGACCGACTTCAGCTCCATCTCGATGCCCGCCTTCTGGGCCGCTTGCTTGATGATCGCCTGCGTCTTCTGACGCGGCTGGTTGATCGAGGTCTGGTAAACGAACTTCAGCTTCTTGCCGTCCTTGGCACGGATGCCGTCGGCGCCCTTCTTCCAGCCCGCCTTCTCGAGGATGTCGCTGGCCTTGTCGACGTTGAACTCGATCGGGTTGGCCTTCGAGGCGAAGCGCTCCGGACCATAGAGGAAGTCGCGTGTCGCCGGCCCGGTGCGGCCGTAGATGTGCTGTTCGACCGACTTGTTGTCGACCAGCAGCGCGATGGCCTTGCGCACTTCCGGATCGCTGAGCGTCGGATGCTTGGTCTTGAGGCTCGCCCGCTCACCGTCGACCTCGGTCCACGGATCGGTCTGGTTCATCAGCAAGAATTCGATATTGCCACCCGCCGTGACCTGGACGCGACCCTTGCCGCCCTTCTCCAGGCGCGACAGGATCTCGTCCTCGACCTGCATGTTCCAGGCGAAGTCGAACTCGCCGGTCTGTAGCACGGCACGCGCCGCCGACACCGCGTCGCCGCCGCCCTTCATCTCGATCGAATCGAAATAGGGCCGGTTCGCTTGGTGGTAGTTCGGGTTGAGGGTACCCATGACCATGTCGCCCGGCTTGAAGTCCTTGAACACGTAAGGACCGGTGCCGACCGGCTTGAGATTGGTCGGTGCATCGCGCGACTTGGCGCCGGTGTAGTCGGCGAACAAGTGCTTGGGAATGATCAGCCCGCGCGAACCGACGAACGCATCGGCCCAGAACGGCATGGGCTTCTGGAACTTCACGACGACCGTGTACTGGTCGACCTTCTCGACCATGACGTCCTGATAGGTGCCGATCGTATAGGCGGCCGTCGCAGGATCCTTGGCATATTCCCAGTTGAACAGGCAGTCGTCAGCCGTGAACGGCTTGCCGTCGTGCCATTTCACATTCTGCTTCAGCTTCCACGTCACCGACTTGCCGTCGGCGGACAGGCCGCCGTTCTCGCGGCTCGGAATTTCGGCCGCGAGCTTGGTCTTGAGATTGCCATCGGCATCCCAGGAGGCCAGCGGCTCGTAGAACAGACGCGAGCCGTCCTGATCCTTGGTGCCGACCGCGAAATGCGGATTGAGAAGCGTCGGACCCTGCCACCACAGCACTTTCAGCGGGCCGCCGCCGCCTGCCTTGGTCGGCTTATAAGTATCCTTGGCCTGGGCCATGGCCACGCCCGAGTGGACCAGCAGTTGGGCGGCGAACGGCGCGGCAATGCCCACTGCCATCATTCGCTGCACGAAGCCGCGGCGCGACAACCTTCCGGCCTTCACCTTGCCGATCAGGCCACGCAAGTCATGTTCGTCCATTACATACCCCTATAGGTTCTCAAGCCGTCCCCTGCTGCTCTCGCTATCTTGCAAGATGCATGCAAGTCTCGATCAGAACAGGCTGCAACGCTGCAGTCAACGACTGCACGGGCTCAACGAGGAGAGAGGGGGGATCATGGCTTGGCTTTATCTTGTCCTGGCGGGCGCTTTCGAGATCGGCTGGCCGCTCGGCCTCAAGCTCGGATGGACCGAGGCAGGGGCACGGCCCCTGTGGATCGGTTTCTCGATTGCTTGCATGACGGTGAGCGGCGCATTGCTTTTGCTCGCACAGCGCGACATTCCGATGGGCACCGCCTATGGCGTATGGACCGGCATCGGCGCGGTCGGCGCCTTTGCCGTCGGCGTGCTGGCCTTCGGCGATTCCGCCTCGGCCATGCGCATGATTTCGATTGCCCTGATCGTGGCCGGCATCGTCGGCCTAAAACTCGCCTGAGGAGACTGTCATGCGGATGAAGGACAAGGTCGCGCTGATCACCGGCGCCGCGGGCGGCATGGGCGCCGCCACGGCGCGGCTGTTCGCCCGCGAGGGTGCCAAGGCCGTGGTGGTGGCCGATATCCTGGAGAAGGAGGGCGAGGCCACCGTCGCCGACATCAACAAGGCGAGCGGCCACGCCTCCTTTGTCCGTCTCGACGTCACCGACGAGGCCCAGTGGAAGGCCGTGGTCGACGGGATCGTGACTGCCCACGGCCGTCTCGACGTGCTGGTGAACAACGCCGGCATCAGCGGTTCGGCGGAGACCGACCTTTACGACACCGCTGCCTGGAACCGGCTGATGGGCATCAACGCCACCGGCGTGTTCCTCGGCATGAAGTACGCCACGGCGGCCATGAAGAAGTCGGGCGGCGGCTCGATCGTGAATCTGTCGTCGATCTCCGGCATCGTCGGCCAGGGCTACATTCACGTCGGCTACAACGCCTCCAAGGGCGCGGTCCGCCTGATCACCAAGGCCGGCGCCGCCCAGCACGGCAAGCACGGCATCCGCGTCAATTCGGTGCATCCCGGCCTGATGCCGCCGATGCGCACCTCGGGCCGCACCGCCGACCCGGTGATGCGGGAAAAGACGCTGAAGGGTGTGCCGATGGGCCGCGCCGGCGAGGTCGACGAGGTGGCGCACGCCATCCTCTTCCTCGCCTCGAACGACTCTTCCTACGTCACCGGCGCCGAGTTGGTGGTCGACGGCGGCTGGACCGCCGTCTGACGTGGCGCCCTGACATGACGGGAGACGGCAAGGCCATCGCGCCCTGGGAGGTCCTCGACTCGACCTATAACTACCGCGACCGCTGGCTGGCGCTGCGCTCCGACACGGTGCGCCTGCCCAACGGTCGCGTGCTCACGCCCTTTCACGTCATCGAGCAGCCGGACTGGGTGACGGTCATCGCGCTCACCCGCGACGGCAGCATCGTCCTGGTCGAGGAGTATCGCCACGGCGCGCGCCAGACGGTGATCGAACTGCCGAGCGGCATCCACGACAAGCCCGAGGCGCCACTGGCGGCGATGCAGCGCGAACTCCGGGAGGAGACGGGCTTTGCCAGCGACGACTGGCATCCGCTCGGCAGCTTCTTCGCCAACGCGCCGCGCCTGAACAACCGCGTGCACTGCTTCCTGGCGCTCGATGCCCGGAAGGTCGCCGAACCCGTTCTCGACGACGGCGAAGTGTTGCTGGCGCACGAAACGCCCCTCGCCGACTTCCTGGCCGACCTGCAGGCCGGCCGGCGCATGCTTCACGGCTTCCAGGGCGGCGCGATGTGGCTGCTGCACCTTTACGCGAAGTCGAGCGGCGACAAGCGGCTCGCCGCCCTGGGTACCTGATATAGGGCGCCTGACTCAGCGCCGCTGGCGGCGCCAGCGATCGGCCACGGCCAGCGCCATGAAGCCGCCAATCAGCGAGACGTGCTCGGTGGCGACCCGGAAGTTCAGCGTCCGCGCGGGCTCGACCATCGTCCAGAACGGATGGGCGAGCACAATGGCGACGACGAGGAACCCGCTCAGGATGCCCGCCCCCAGCCAGAGCCAGCGGTCGAGCAGGATCATCAGCGATCCCACCAGCAGCGTGACGACCAGGAACACGTTCATGAGCGGCGCCGGTTCGATCCTGAGCGCACGCAATTCGGCAACACTTGCCTGGAAGTCGGCGAGATGGCCGATGCCGGCCCCCCAGAAAACGAACGTCAGCACGAGACGCGTCACGAACCAGCACGCGCCACTGTCGAGGATCGCTGCGATGACGCGCGGCATGTCGGTTCTACCCATGGCCTCAGAGTCTCCTTTTGAAAAACGGCGGCGAAGATAGCCAGTTCGCCTCGTTAGACAAGCACGACAATGCTCCCCTATCGTCACCGCCTTGGAAAAGAGGCCGCATGTCGCGCATCAGCACGGAAATCGATTTCGAAAGAGACGGAAAGCAGACAGGCTTCCTCCGCCTGCCGCATTCCGTCGACCGCTCCGCCTATGGCTGGATCCCGATCCCGATCGTCTGCCTGCGCAACGGGCCCGGCCCGAGCGTACTGCTCATGGCCGGCAACCATGGCGACGAGTTCGAGGGCCAGGTGGCGCTGGCAAAACTTGCCCGCAGCCTCACGGCGGACGGGCTCAAGGGACGCATCATCATCCTGCCCACGGCCAATGCGCCGGCCGCACGCGCGGGCAAGCGCAATTCGCCGGTCGACGGCCTCAATCTCAACCGCTGCTTTCCCGGCAACATCAACGGCAGCCCGACGGAGATGATCGCCCACTACATCGAGACGGTGCTGCTGCCCCAGTGCGATGCCGTGATCGACATTCATTCCGGCGGCCAGTCGCTGCAATACGTGCCGAGCACCCACATCCGCCGCTCGCCGGATGCCGAGCGCTTCGCCCGCGCCAGCGCGCTGATGGAAGCTTTTAACGCGCCGTTCTCCTGGGTCTTCGAAGGGGCGCGCGAAACACGCGCCCTCAACGCTGCGGCAGAGCGTTGCGGCATCATTGCGCTCGGCACCGAACTCTGCGGCGGCGGCACCGTGACGCCCAACGCGCTCCGTATCGCCGAGCGCGGCCTGCGCCGCGCGCTCGCCCACCTCGGCGTGATGGCCCTCGACCCGGCCGATACAGACGTCCTGCCGTCGCGGCGCCTGCAGGTCGGCGGCTATCCTTTCTATGTCTATGCCGAGGACGACGGCGTGTTCGAACCGCTGGTCGCTCTGGAAGAGGCCGTCACCGCCGGCCAGCCCGCCGCCCTGATCCACCCCGTCGACACGCCGTGGCGCGCGCCCCACGAGGCGCCTTTCAAGCAAGCCGGCATCGTCGTCTGCGCCCGCGTGCCCGGACGCGTCGAGCGCGGCGACTGCCTGTTTCACCTGGCCACTCCGTGACGTGACGACCAGCGGTGTCACACCCAAAAGTGTCACACCAAGTTGAGACAAATGTTGTGACACAGGCCAATCGCCCACCTGTGACATCGACGAGAATCCGACCCTGCGGCCCCGCCTCGGGCGGCCGCAGACGACCGTCAAAACAGCTCTCGGATGCGTTGATCGCACCTCGGTCCACCCCACTGCCGGACGGATCGTCGGCGGGGGCAGCCTTTGCTTGCTACTCACGGTTCAGTGCTGGGCAAAGACCGCGGGACCTCCCCTGGTCCTCCAGGGAACTATACCCGGCGGGCGCGCCGGGCGGGGCATGGCCAAAGGTTCAAGCGTCGGCATTATTTCCGGCGCAGCTTCCGCCGAACAACTTGCGACACCAAGAACGACAACAGCGTTTGTGTCAGAAGTTGTTCGGCGTTGTCCGCTCCACGCGGTTCTAGAGTCCCCGAGAAACCGGCAATCCCCTCCACGTCCGAAGACGGTGGGGACGAGGAGGCCGGTGGTCACGTGGCATCACCCGAGTAGCCCAGGGCGACGGAAGGGCTTGGCCAGGTTTCTCCCGGCTTTTGCGCCGATCCGCTGGAGTGACCTTCCAGGGAGCGACTGGTTCTTGCGTCCCGCAACAGGTGCGGTCGGGTCGGCCGGGCATGTCCGTCGGACGGCCCGCGCACAGGACCCCCAGCGTGACTCACGTCACGTGGAGCAGGTGCTTCGGACCGGACGACGCGCCAAGGGTTTTAGGCTGCGCGCGTATGATCGATTCGCGTCAGATTTGCGACGGCCTCCCGGGACGGCCGGATAAGGGAGGCATTCGACGATGTTATTGATCAACAGGGACTACGCCCTGCCCCAGTAGCCTTGCGACCGCGTCCTGAGACTTGGCCCCTTGCATCACCCGCGTGGAGAACGGGACGGCACCAGTCACGACATGGAATTGTTTGGGGGGAGCCGTCCCGGGCAAGTGAACGGGCGGCTCAGCCTTGAAACAGACCTCGTGCGACGATAGCGAATTTATAGGGCAAATCCGGCCAAACCTGCAACTATCCTATTTCAATCCTGCCATGTGCTTTTCACCGGGCTGCTTGCATTTCTTGCATCGCCTTCAAGTGCCCTTCGAGACAGGACGACGACTCAATTCCGTCTCAAGGTAGACGCTCGATATGCACCAAATTAACCGCTCGACGCTCTAATCTTGGGAATCCCCCCGTTGAGGACACGCGCTAGTTCAGGCGACTTTGGATCTTGGCGAGGCCCGCTTTGGCACAGTCCTCGTCAATCTCGCCGGCCGGTGCGCCGCCGACACCGATGCCGCCGATGAATTCGCTACCGGCCTTTATCGGTACCCCGCCTCCCGCGGCTACCATCATGGGGTCGTAGAGCGTGGGATTGAACGCCCCGGGCTTGGCGATCGTCGCGGCCAGCTCGACGGTAGTGATCAGTCGCGTCGCTGCAGCATAGGCCTTGCGGTGGCTGACGTCCGGTCTCACGTCAGCTCCGTCGGCAATGAGAGCGAGCTTGAGATTGCCGGCACGATCCACAATCGTCACCGAAACGTCAAAACCCTTCGCCTTGCACGCCGCCATCGCCATCTGTGCCACCACTACCGCGAGATCAAGGGGAAGAAATTTGGAGGTTTGGGTCGGCAACGGCTGAGACGCCGCGCCGCCGATGCCGCCCAAAGTCATCAGCGTGGCACTAGCCAGGAATACGAATCGCATCATCATGTCCTCCAGCGGAGGCCGCTGTTCAATCGGTTCTACTCGGCCATTCTAGGCCGAGATCTCAGGTTCACCAGCGAGGAGGGCAATGGACATTAGAAGCCCTAAGGCAACATCGGTGATCGCGGATAGCCGCGGGTGGGTAAGCTGCGAGATATCGCAGGCGCTTGCTTGTTTCTGGCGTCCGACTTGTCGGCCTACATTACGGGCACGACGATTGACGTGAACGGCGGCAGTCACATTCACTGACACCACGGCTTTGCGGAAGAGAGCATTCTTGTAGAGGTGAGCCGGAGGCTCGTGGTCCCAAGACACGATGCGACACTTTGTGGGAAGACGCGCCTTGTGGCCGTTCGCGCGCGCGGCCTAAGATAAGCCATGATCCGCAAACGCTCCGAGTCGGGCTGGCGCGCGGCCTCTTTGGCCGCGGCGCTGTTTGCGATCACCCTCAATTTCCTGCAGCCGCTCGCCCACGCCGCGCTGATGCGGGACGGCGGGCCGGAAGCCGCCGCGAAGATGTGGGGCGCTTTCTGCCAGACGGCTCCAAGCCAGGACGCCGATCAGGGCTCCGCGCCGGCCGCCGGCAAGAGCCACGAGTGCTGCCTCGGCCTCGCACACGCGCCCGTGCTGGCCGAACTCTTCGCCGCCTTCATCCTCGTCGAGCCCGTCCCGACCGCGATCCGCTTCGTGGCGGCGGTCGATGCAATCTCGCCCGTCGGCATCCGCGACGGGCCGATCCAGCCCAGAGCCCCACCCTCCCACGTCTGACACCTGAAACCGCGATGCGCCTCGGTGCGCGTCGCGTTCATTCGTCATTCGTGGGGAGACTTTCATGCTATCGATTCGTGCGGCGACCTTCGCCGCTTTCGCGGGCCTTGCCCTGATTCCGACTCTGGCCAAGGCACAAGGCACGCCGCCGGCAACACCGCAGCCGACGACAGTCACGACGCCGGACGCACCGGCGGCCGCCACCCCGCCGATCAGCCTGCCGCCGATCACCGTCAGCGCCGGCCGCGGCTCCGATCTCGAGAAGCTCGACGTCAGCACCACCGTGATGACGCGCGCCCAGGTCCAGGCGATGCCGGAAACCGGCGTCGACCAGATCATCAATCGCATTCCCGGCGTGTGGACGCAGAACATCCCCTCCGGCCAGCTCCATCCGACCGGCCAGCCCGTCAGCATCCGCGGCTTCGGCACCAGCACCACCATCAACACGCTGGTGATGGTCGACGGCGTGCCGGTGAACGATCCCTATTTCCGCACCGTCAACTGGAGCGCCATCCCCAAGAACACCATCGACCGGATCGAGGTCATTCGCGGTGGCGGCGCCACCAGCCTGTGGGGCAACATGGCGATGGGCGGCATCATCAACATCGTGACCCGCGAGCCCACCAAGACCGCCGCGGCGGTCGACGTGAGCTACGGCAACTACAACACCGGCGCCGCCGAGATCGCCGGCAGCGTGGCGGTGAACGACAAGCTCAACGTCGGGCTCGCCTACAACCACAACCAGAGCTCGGGCTACAACCTCACGCCGTCGCAGTACCAGAACATCAACCTGACGCCGACCGCGTCGAAGGCCGACAACCTCGCCTTCTCCGTCTTCCTGACGCCCAGCGACAACCTCAAGCTCTTCGCCAAGGCCAACTTCAACCAGACCTACGAGGACGGGCTGGTGTGGGCCATGGCGCACAACAACTGGTCCAATTACCGCGGCCAGTTCGGCGGCGCCTATGAGTTCGAGAACAAGACCTCGATCAACTTCAACGTCTGGGCGGGCGGCGGCGTGTTCGGCACCACCAACGTGGCGAGCGGCGCCTACACGCTGAACAACATCAACGCCACCAACCAGTTCGTCAGCCAGATCGAGAGTGCGCCCAACACCGACCAGGGCGGCTCGGTTTTCTTCCAGGGCGACGTCGGGCCGATCAAGGACGTCAAGATCGGCGTCGACATGCGCCGCACGACGATCAACGACAACAACAACCTCTACGCCAGCGCCACGGCCAAGCCGACCATCTTCATTGCCAACGGCGAGCACCGCACCGAGGGCGTCTTCGGCCAGGGCACCTACCGCTTCAGCGGCATCCCCCTCGAGGTGACGGTCGGCCTGCGCGGCGATTTCTACCAGGCGCTGAACGCCAGCGTGCTGACCGCGAACTCCAACACCCTGGTCCCAGTGGCCAACTCGACCTACAGCAGCTTCGATCCGCGCATCGGCCTGAAATACTACCTGTTCGAGGAGTTCAGCCTACGCGCCGCGGCCTATCGCAACTTCTCGGCGCCGGGCATGAACCAGATGTACCGCAGCTTCGCGGCGGGCACGGCCTACACCGCCATCAACCCGAACCTGCAGCCGATGACGAACATCGGCGAGGAAGTGGGCTTCGACTTCAAGTGGAAGGAGTTCACCCTGTCGGGAACGGTCTTCAACAACAACCTCGACAACTTCATCGACTTCGTGACGGTGTGCAACACCAACCCGGCCTGCGCCGCGCCGTTCATCTCCGCTGCCGGTCTCAGCCCCGGCTTCACCACGGTGCGGCAGTACCAGAACACCGGCAGCGCCGTGTTCCAGGGCCTCGAGATCATCGGCGGATGGCAGGCGACGCCGGAGCTGCGGTTCGGCGCCAGCTTCACCAACACCATCGCCTACATGACGACCTCCAACTATCCGGCGCTGATCCGCACCGGGGTCCAGCTCGGCCAGGTGCCGGTCACGATGTTCAACGCCAATGTCGAATGGCGGCCCCTTCCCGAACTGGTGCTGACCGCCAACCTGAAGGCGTTCCCGAACTACTGGAACGACACCGGCCACACCCAGCTCAACCAGGGGGCCACCTTGATCGACCTCGGCGCGACCTACTCGCCGATCAAGAATGTCGATCTCTATGCCAGCATCCAGAACCTGACCAACTACCAGTACCTGGCCGCGGGCTACACGACGACCACGTTCGAGGGCCCGACGGTGAGCGCCACGAGCATCCCCGCGATGGGCATGCCGTTTACCGCCATCGCGGGCCTTCGGATGAGATTCTGAAAGGTGTAGAAGGGAAGAGCCATGCGCCACGTTCTTCTCTGTCTCGGACTCCTGCTGCCGGCGGGCACCGCCGCCGCGCAGCACAATCACGCCAGCCCGGGAATGGCGGGAGCAACTGCGGCTGGGGCGCCGGAGGCCTTCACCGCCACGCCGGCCTTCGGGCCCGACGGCACGCTGTGGCTGGTGCGGACCGAGGGCAACCGGGTCGTGGTCGTGCGCTCGTCCGACCTCGGCCGGACCTTTACGGCGCCGGTCGCGGTGACGCCCGAGCCGCTCAACCTCGACTGGGGCCCCGACGCGCGGGCGCGCATCGCCGTCGATCCCCGGGGGGTGGCGATCGTCACCTTCGCCATTTTCCAGGACAAGAACTTCAACGGCCGCGCCTTTCATGCGCGCTCGACCGACAACGGCGCCTCGTTCACCAAGCCGCAGCCGCTCACCGCCGACACCACCAGCCAACGCTTCGAGACGGTGGCGATCGATCCCGCCGGCAAGGTCTTCACCGCGTGGCTCGACAAGCGCAACGGCCCTGCCGCGCGAAAAGCCGGCAAGCCCTATCCAGGGGCGGCACTGGCCTATGCCTGGTCCGACGACGAGGGGGCGCATTTTGCCGACACGCACATCGCGCTCGACAATACCTGCGAGTGCTGCCGCCTTGGCGTCGCCTTCGCCGGCCCCGGCCGGCCGGCGGTGATCTTCCGCAACATCTTCCCCGGCTCGGTGCGCGACCATGCGGTCATCACCTTCAAGGATCCCGCGACGCCGGGTCCGCTCAATCGCGTCAGCACCGACAACTGGAAGATCGAAGCCTGCCCGCATCACGGGCCCAGCCTCGCGATCGCCTCCGACGGCAGCCAGCACGCCGCGTGGTTCACCAACGGCTCGGCACGCAAGGGGCTGTTCTATGCCCGCGCCGATTCGGCCGGCGCCGCCTTCGGTCCGCCGCGTGCGCTCGGTTCGCCCGATCGCCAGCCGTCGCGGCCTTTCCTGCTGGCCGACGGCACGACGGTCCATCTCGTGTGGAAGGAGTTCGACGGCAACAAGGTGGTGGTACGCTGGCAGCTCTCGACCGACAGCGGCCGCAACTGGAGTGCCGCCATGACCGTGGCCGAGACCAGCGACGCCTCGGACCATCCGCTGCTGGTCGGCCGCGGCGGCCGGGCCTATCTCTCGTGGCTCACCAAGAACGAGGGCTATCGCCTGATCGCGCTGGGCGGGGCGTCGTGAGACCAGCAGGCTTCCTCGCCCTCCTGGTGGTGCTCGCCTCATTCGGCGCGCACGCCGCAGATCCGCAGTCGTTTGCACGCGGCAGCTGGGCAAAGCTCAGCGCCGCGCACGCGGGCAAGCCGACCGTGATCCATTTCTGGGGCCTCACCTGCGCGCCCTGCCTCGTCGAGCTGCCGCAGTGGGGCAAGCTGCTGAAGGAGCGGCCCGACCTCCGCCTGGTCCTGGTCGCCGCCGATCCGCAGCCGCAGGAATCGGAGCGCGTCTCGGCGACGCTGGCGAAGGCTGGCCTCGGCGGCGCCGAAAGCTGGAGCTTCACCGACCGCTTCTACGAGCGCCTGCGCTTCGAGATCGACCCGGCCTGGGCCGGTGAACTGCCGCGCACCGCGATGGTCGCGGCCGACGGCACCGTCACCGTGCTGCCGGGCGTTGCCGACCTCGCCCAGGTGCGGGCGTGGCTCGACACTCAATCGAAATCCCGCCCCTAGGAGTTGCCGTCATGATTGCCCGCCGTCTCATCCTTGCCGCTGCGATCACCGCTTCCGCTTTCGCACCAGCCTGGGCCCAGAACTACAAGCTGGGCTCGCTCGAGATCAGCCAGCCCTGGACGCGGGCCACGCCGGCCACGGCGCAGTCGGCGGGCGGCTTTCTCACCGTCACCAACAAGGGCACGACGCCCGATCGACTGATCGCCGTGCGCAGCGCCGTCTCGGCCAAGGTCGAGGTTCACGAGGTCCGCATGGAAAACAACGTGATGAAGATGCGCGAACTCGAGAAGGGACTCGAGATCGCACCGGGCGCCACGGTGATGCTGAAGCCGGGCGGCTACCACATCATGTTCATGGGCCTGAAGGCGCCGATCGCCAAGGATTCGGAAATCCCGGTGACGCTGGTGTTCGAGAAGGCCGGCAGCATCGACATCGCGCTCAAGGCGGCGGCGATCGGCGCCGCCGCACCGATGCACTGAGCCCATTTGACGCGCCGGAGCCCTTTGCTTGACCCCGGCCGCAGCGCTCGCCAATAGTGCAAATTGTGGTTCCCGCAAGGGATCAAAAGGGAACGCGGTGCGTGCTTTAGGGCGCCATGCCGCGGCTGCCCCCGCAACTGTAAGCGGCGAGCGTCCGACCGAACATGCCACTGAGGGCCGCAAGGCTTTTGGGAAGGCGGTCAACGCGATGACCCGCGAGCCAGGAGACCTGCCACGAGCCTTGGTCGCGCGCGAACGTATGGGGCGGGGTGTCCTTGTATGGCAGTCGACCGGCGGTGCTTTCACGAGAAGGCGTGCCGCCGGGCGAAGCTATTCGCAGCGGCGGAGTCATTGCGTCGCAGGTCGTCTTATGTCGTCTACACGTTTTGCCCGTCGCGCCAGAGTCGCGCCGATGGTCCTGGCTGCGTTCCTAGGCGGCGCCTCGCCACAGGCGCTGGCGCAAACACCGCCTCAACCCATCCCCGCTCAACCTGTCGTGCCCGACCTGACCGGCGCCTCGAACGCCCTGCCCATGATCACCGTGGTGGCGCCGCAGCAACTTGAAGCCATGCCGACCGATGCCGCGAGCGAGCAGCGGATCTCGGGTGAGACGCTGAACGCGCGGCCCATCGCACGGCCGAGCGATCTCCTCGAAGCAGTGCCAGGCCTGATCGTCAGCCAGCACAGCGGCGAGGGAAAGGCCAACCAGTACTTCCTGCGCGGCATGAACCTCGACCACGGCACCGACCTCGCGCTGTGGCTCGACGGCATGCCGCTCAACATGCGCTCGCATGGCCACGCCCAGGGCTATGCCGACATCAACTTCCTGATCCCCGAACTGGTGCAATCGCTGACGGTAAAAAAGGGCCCGTACTGGGCCGAGGAAGGCGATTTCTCCTCGGCCGGCACCGTGCGCCTGGCCTATGCCGACCAGCTCGAAAAGAGCGTCGCGGTGGCGACGGGCGGCATGTACGGCTACTGGCGCGCGCTGGTCGCGGGATCGTATGGCCTCGGCAACGGCACGCTGACCGCAGCGGGCGAACTCGTGTCCTACAACGGCCCGTGGCAGGTCGGCGACAACACGCGCAAGTTCAACGGCTTCCTGCGCTACAGCGAAGGCACGCCCGACAACGGCATCGCCGTCACCGCGCTCGCCTACTCCAACTCGTGGCACTCCACCGACCAGATTCCCGCCCGCGCCGTGCTCGACGGCACGGTCGACCGGTTCGGCGCCATCGACCAGACCGACGGCGGCGACACCCAGCGCTATTCGCTGTCGGCGCGCTGGAGCCGCAGCGACGAGAAGACGGCCAGCAAGATCGAGAGCTACTTCGTCTACTCGACCCTGAACCTCTACAACAACTTCACCTACTTCCTGAACGATCCGGACAACGGCGACCAGTTCCAGCAGAGCGACAAGCGCAAGCTCATGGGCATCAACGCCAGCCATCTGCTTCGCCACGATCTCGCGGGCTTCAAGTCCGAATCGACGCTCGGCACGCAGATCCGTTACGACGACATCTCGGTCGGCCTGTTCAACACCGTCCAGCGCGTGCCGACGGGCACCATCCGCTCCGACCACATAAGCGAGACCAGCGTCGGCGTTTACGCCAAGAACATGACGGTCTGGAACGACTGGTTCCGCTCCACGCTCGGCGTGCGCGGCGATTTCTACGCAATCTCGGTCGACAGCAACAATTCGTTGAACTCCGGCGCGCTGACGGCCGTCGTCGCCAGCCCCAAGGCGGGGCTGGTCTTCGGCCCGTTCAACAAGACCGAGTTCTATCTCAACGCCGGCCAGGGCTTTCACTCGAACGACGCGCGCGCCGCCACCCTGACCGTGAACCCCCTCGACCCGAGCCAGCCGCAGCAATCGGCGCCGCTGCTGGTGCGCTCGACCGGCGGCGAAATCGGCTTTCGCTCGCAGACCGTCAAGGGACTCGATTCGACCTTCGCGCTCTTCCTGCT
>Ga0194051_1000231_pt1 | contig 32444 bp, 23 predicted proteins | sample SepL2320m_MetaG_FD_161275 | JGI IMG/M metagenome (GOLD analysis project Ga0194051, IMG submission 161275) | Anoxic zone freshwater microbial communities from boreal shield lake in IISD Experimental Lakes Area, Ontario, Canada - Sep2016-L239-20m | ecosystem: Environmental > Aquatic > Freshwater >... | reverse complement strand
ACGTTCGACGATGTAATCGGTGATCGGCGATCCGCCGTTACTCACTGGCGCAGTCCACCTGAGCGTGGCAGTTGTGTTGCCGGCCGTTGGGAGCAGTAGCGTTGGCGCAGTGGGTCGCACTGCCACACTACCCTGCGCCGCGTAGGCCCCAGCGGTGCTGGGCGACGAGCGAAGCGTGCCGCTGCGATCGATCGGCACGGCGTTTGAAAGGATGCCAACTGGCACGCTGGGCCGAGCCGGTAATCCCGTCCATGTGAATGCGGGAATGGCGTAGGTCGTGGCAGCGAAGATCGTGCTGGTGGTAGTGGGGCGGAAATCGCCGGCAGCCGCGTTGACAAATTGCGGCTGGATCGTGCCGATCGAGTTGTCGGCCATCACTTGCGAAATGTTCAGCCGTGAATCCTCCAGCCCCAGCGGATGGTCCGCTGGTCCATTCCAAATAATGTTGCCGCGAATCTGCAGGCCTTCATCGGCGTAGGAAGGCGACGGGATATTGGAGCCAGCCGACGGCGTTCGCGGGCCGTACACAGCAAAATGCTGATAGGCACTCTGAAAGCCGGCTGGGTTGTAGACGATGTTGTTATAGATCGAGACGTTGCGATTGGGGATCGACTCGATCACGCCAACGAGAGACGTTCCCCAGCCTCCCGCCGCAAGGAATGCGCTGCACTGTGCGGTGTTGCCATCGCAGGAACGCTCGCCGTACACAACCTCGATCACGTGGCTCCGCGAGCCCACCCGGTAGAGCGTGTTGTAGGCCATGAGAATGTTGTAGCCGCCGTTGACGCCGAGGCCCGCTCCTTGCGTGTCGTGGATGATGTTGTTGACGACTTTGATGTCGTACGCCTCGTAATGCAGCCAGGGCGACGTCATAAACTCAAATCCGGTGCCTTGCCCGGCAGTGAAGCCGCCAGTGCCGGCATCGTAAATTTCATTGCCCTCGACGCGGAGGTAGGCCGAGCCACCCTTGGCATACATTGCCCAATCCCCGGAGCGATGGATCTTGCTGCCAACAACGTGGCCATATTGAACGCCCACAAAATCGATTGCGTTGTCCCAGGCCCCGGAAATGTCGCAGTCTTCGATATAGAAATACTGCGATTGATTCACCTTCAGGGCTTCTTGCGGAGCGTCGTATGTCGCCAGATTTCCAAGCCCCACGACGGTGGTGTTGCGAAGCAGAATATGGTTAGACGCATCGAAGTGCAGCACGTCGCCGCCCCCAGACTCCACGCGCAAGCCGATCAAATACATCGAACGTACGTCGAAAAGATTCATGGCCGGCAGTCGCGCGGTGCCGGCGCCGTCGACTGCTTGCAGAATGATCGGACAGGTTGGTGTGCCGTGCCGTGACTCCCAGTAGTTTGGTAGCGAACTTTCCGGATACGTGCCCGTGGTTAAGTTGATGCGAAAACCGGTGGCGGTGAGCGTCTGATTCATGGGAATCCGATTCCAGGCGGCCGTCACCGTTCGCAGAGCCTGCGTGCGGGCAGAGCCTGTGTTGGCATCGTTGCCGCTCACGGGATCCACCCACACATCGGTGAGCGTTGGGGTTCCAATGTCGTAGCTCGGACCGGTTGCCGAAAGCATGCAACGGGATTCCATCCGCTCGAAAAAGCCGATGCCGGCAGAACGCTCCAAGAGTCGGCGGCGAGCATGATTCCGCTTCTGCCTGCCAGACGATCGGGCAACAAACTTCCCAAGTGTGTTCAGCATGGCGCACCCCTTTAGTGATCGTTCGATTCTAAGAAAAAATAATAGCACGAACTGTGCCAATCGCCTCGGCAACTATTTTATGATCATAAAATATAGTCAGATTTCGACTTTTCCTCACGAAACGACCCGCTGCGGTACTTTTGTAGCTTCTAGGCACCTTAGATCATTTTTGCAACAAATGTTGCACTCTCATACTGCAGAGTGAGGCCTCATCGCAGAGAGCGACAGAGTTTTCAGCCATCGCGATCGATGGTGTTGATCACCATGCTGATCAACACCAATAGCACCCGCATCGCTCCACGCCTGCTGTGCACATTGCGATTCTTTGAATGTTTACGAATTGTTTGCTGCAGTGGCACGCCTGCGTGTAGGTCGCTTCCTTCTCGTTGAACCCGTTGTGGAGTGTTGGCTCATTCTCCTTTGACGAAGACGTAGCGGCCGCTGGCGTCGATCGTCTTTTTGACTGTCTCGGCAACGGCCATAAGCCTTTGCTTACATCGACCTCATCATCTCCAGGGTCTCAGAATGATCCGTTCGGTCTGCTCTTTATTTTCATCGAATCATTGAGCGATTTGGTTGTGACACCAGATTCTCTTTCTCGAAGTGGTGCCGCTGAAGGGGGAGCGGGTCAGGGTGACACCGCTCAAACGATTGGCTCACAACAGTTGTTCGATGATCGACTCGTGCGATGCTTCAAAGAGATGAATAGGGAAATTTTTCTCAACTCGCTCCCGTGAAGCGATGCTGTATCGATTAAAACAGTCGTCCGATTCGATCACTTCAAGACTTCGTCGCGGCAATTCGCTTGCCGGGCGGGCGGTGACGATCCGCCCAGTCTGGTTGTCGGCGATCAACTGTCGTGCCGCCGGTGAATCGACTGCAACCGCAGGAACTCCTTCGGCCATGGCATCCAGAATCGCTCCACCGTAGGCGACGTTTCCCGCTTGCCAGACCAGACGCAAATGCGGCAGGAGCGCGGTCACGTGACGACACTCTGTTCGAGCATGCACTCGAGCATCAATGTTCTGAATTTTCGCCCATCGCCGTAGTTTGTTTTTCAAAGGACCATTCCCCACGATCACATGCTCGATACCAGGGCAAACAACATCGAGTTGGTCTACTGCCCAAAGCCATGCCTCAATTCTCGAATTGCTTTCCAGTGGTGCAACACAAAGCGTCCACGGCCGATCGACCAAAAGCCCAAGCTCTCTGGCTACGTCCTCTCTGGGCACTTGCATCGCCAGACCTGCTGAAATTCCAGGCGGCACCACAATCACACGATTGGAGCCAAGCCCTCGCGTCAGCCACGACTCCTTGAGCGAATCCGAACAGACCACCACTCGGGATGCTCTTTGCAAAAGCGGCATGAGCGGTTCACGTGTACGCGGTTCAACCGCCAAACAGGCCACGGTCTTTGCGCGTCCCGCTATGTGTGCTGCGCTGAGCCCCCACCGTGCTGCCGTAGAACCCCAAGTCTGAACGATGTTGGGATTGTGCCTGCGCAAAAGCGACGCCAATCGTAGCCATGCAGCCATATCCGGCTGACATCGATTTCCCACAGCGTGAACGATTACTCCGGCATCGATCAACCTGTCGATCAAGCCTCCCCCCGCCGACAACACTGCAACATGCACATCCCAGCCACGAGAAAAAAACCCGCGGGCAGCAATCGCCAACTGTCCCGAAGTGCCTACTGCCTCACCCCCGCGAGCAATGATAAAAATACAACGCTGCTGCATCATTGGTCTCTGCTCAACAATCGATGTCATCGGCCTGCTCATTCTTCTGGCTCTGAGATCGAGAGATCGTTTTCAACTCGTCTCACTGCGGGCACAATCGCAACTTTATCCTCTACACGGTCCTCCGGATCCAAGGCCGCAAGATAGGGAAGATGTCGCCAGAGACCGTTGAAATCCAAACCGTACCCAACCACAAACTCATCTGGAATTTCAAACCCAATAAAATCTGGGGCGATTGACACTTGCGACTTCCCATGTTTTTTGAGAAGAACAAGTGTCCGAATTCTGATTGGATTATATGTGGAGATTTCCTTGATGATCGTCTGGAGCGTATGACCGGTATCGAAGATATCGTCGACCACCAGCACGTCCTGATCTTTCAGATCTGGGAGCACATCCATTCGCAGTTCAAGATTTCCAGCAGTGATCGCGTCGCCTCGATAACTACTGGCCCATACCATTGCGATGCGGAGAGGCCCTTCCAAGCGTCGAATCAAATCGGCAACCAACACAATACTTCCGTTGAGCACTCCTATGATCGTGAGAGGAGGAGCACTCTTTGAGCAGTCAATGAATTGGGCCAGACGTGTAACCCCCTCATCAAGTTGCTGCTGTGAGAGAATCTGTCGCATAACAATAGCTTTTCATGGTCGACTCGCATGTTTTACAAAAAACATGACCAATCCCTAAACATTCTACGGAATTCTGTTCATTGTTTTGATCCGCAACAAAGATTTTCAAGACGCGCCGCTGCCGAGTGCCGTTTCAACCATAGAAGATGAGACTGCGTTGAGTTTTTTAATTTTTCCCGTTTTAGGCTCACAACAGCACTCGGGGCCACATGCACATACGCTCGCAGCAGTACGTTTTGTGGTAGAGGCTATTCTTGTGACACTCTCTGAACGTCGCATGCGAATGAAGGCTTCTTCTTCAGAGTTTCGAGAGTAGGATTTTCGATTTCAAGTGAGACTCCGTAGAGTCCGGAAGATGAAAACCGACATCGAAAACTTTTTGACGCGCCCCGCTTTTCTGTGACTCGAATGGTGCCCCATGACCCAATTGTTTTCTGAGGCTGTTTCTCCCCGGGGTGATCGCTGGTCGGTAATCGACCTCGAGGGAAAACTTTGCGATATTCAAAGCCCTCGAAGTGGTTCGGAATCAAACGCACTGATTTTCCTACATGATTTTGATCCAGCTTCTTCGCCGGCTGAATCGGCGTTGCAGCAATCCCTCGAAAAGTCTGGGTTTGCGATCATCGCGCCGCGAGCGCATCGATCGTGGTGGCTCGATTCACCTATTCCTTCGTTTGACACTCGCTTCACTCCGGAGCGATTTGTTATCGATCATGTCATTGCTGAAATTGGTCGACGCTGGAATATTTCTCCTCCCGGTATCGCGATCGTTGGCGCGGGCATGGGGGGCCAAGGCGCGTTGCGACTGTCCTACCGTTATCCCGCGCGTCTTCCAATTGCAGCTGCCGTTTGCCCATCGATTGATTTTCATCTCGCGATGCGCGATGACGCAGAAACCTTCGCTGCTCTTTGGAACGTTTACACCGATGTAGAACAGGCCCGACAAGACACCGCGATCCTGCACATCCATCCGCTCAACTGGCCAAGGCATCAGTTTTTTGCGGCTGTCGATACAGATCAGCTCTGGTTTGATGGAGCGGTTCGACTTCGCATGAAACTTTCTGCCCTCGGAATTCCCTGCACAACCATTTTGGAAAATTCTCTTGGCGACTCTTCAAACACTTTTCATCACCGCGCCGCCGAGCACGTTGTTGCATTCGTTCGAGAGCGTTTCGGGGCTGAATCCCGCCGAATTCCATAGACTTTTGAATATCTCGATTGACCCCTGGAATAAGTCAGGTTCCCGGAACTGATTGTGGAGCAGGGCTGCCTAAAATTGAAGGATTTGAACTGCTTCCGCCAAGCTGATCCAGATCGAGGTATCTCGCGTCATCAACATCAACTCGGTTGAGCGATCGCCAGTAGAAAATTTTCCCTGCGGAGGCGCTGGAGGTTGGTGCGCCGGGACGAAGTTGTCGGTAAAGCTGCGCGTCACTGCGACCGTCTCCCTGAAAAATGAGTAGGTCTTTCGCCTCGCTCCACGACAGTCTCGCGGCCCGCGCCGTGAACGAGTCTCCTTCTACTAATACATTGCCGCCTGCGGAAAGTTCTATTGAAGCTCGTGCGACCCCTGGGGCAGCAGGCACTTGTCCAATCGAAAGCAGATCGCTGGTGACCAGAACCGCGCGTGGAGAAAGCCCTTGCGGTGCATGAGGATCCAATATGTCCTCCCACGTAGCGACAGGTCCCCAGATTGCCTCCACCCGCTGATGAAAGTCGAGGCTGTGTCGCTGAATATTTCCGGTCATTCCCTTTTGGAAATCAACTCCCAGATACGTCAATTCATCAGGTCGGGCGGTTTTGGGTTCGGACGATGTACTCGCAGATTGAATTGTTCCCGGGCTTGGCATGGATGGAGCCTGTCCGAAACGCACGCTGGATAATCGTCCCGGACCACTTCCTGTGATCGCACCACTGACCCGATCAATAAAAAGATCTCTCACCACCAGAGAATCAAGCGATGGAGAAGGATTCTCCGGAACGGAACGCGAATCGATTCGAACCCCTCCACCGCAAGCAATCTTGGCGACATCGTTGGCTCCCTGTCCGCTCTGGGGCCTTGATCCACTGAATTCAATTGGGCGCGTGAAATAGACGTCGAGCGAACCTGCATTTAACACTGCATTTCCACTGCGAGTGACGACTTTGTCGTTGAATCTCGCTCGCATTCCATCAAAATCCATTCGGCCATTCCATGTCACTTCAAGCTTTCCGGGTTTCGTATTTTTCGTGGATGACTGCGCACTTTGAACTGCTGGCGAGTTGCTGAAGTGAAAAGACTCCAGTCCACTGCTGTCGGCTGCCATCGGAAGCGTGAGTCGACCGGCGCCATCCACTGAAATGCGATTGCGCCCTCGATCAAATTCAACCAGCGGGCCGTGGAGATCAAGACCTCGGCCGCTGACAATCGCCGGCCGACCGGAGACTACCGCCCTGGCATCAAAGCGTGTTGCGTTTGTCAGCTGGAGCTGATCGCCACGAATGTCCAGCGGCGGTTCCTGCGCTGAGCCATTTTGTTCTTCTACCAAATGCACCTGACCTTCAAGAGAAATCTCGTCGAGTTCGCCACCCTCAGGAGTGATTTTGATCAGCCCTCGCACAAGCCCACCGGTAACCATCATCCTTCCCGCATCGATACGAGGTTCAGCTGGTGTTGCCTGCAAAGGGCGCGTTGCAGGAGATGCTTGGACAGAATTCGCTTTGGATACCGCGACTGGATTGACTGAAACACTTTGTGGCAATGGCTGCTCGGTGTTACGAAACCAGAGTTCCAGTCGATCCGTGCGCGCGGCAAGTTGTTCCACGTCAATCTCCACCACACCACGTGCAAGCATGCGCGCTGGACGAATTCCATCGAGCGACGGAACGGCTGAAGACACTGAAGAATTTGGTTCAATTGCTCGTGCTTTTGTTCCTCCTGATTCAAGCCAGAGATGGATCTCGGATGCAGCAAGACGACCTCGCTGCTGGATGGTTATCTCTGCACTTCCAGCAAGTGACGCGACATGATCCGATCCATCCGGACGAATTCGTAACCATTTTTGCCAATGCGCAGTAACTTTCTGGGGAGGTGATGAGCCGTTTTCTTGAGCCCATCGCAAATGACCTGGCCCCACAGCCATGAGAGAGCCGGGAGAGCCGGGAGGACCCGGAACATAGTCAATCGATCGCGCCTCCATCTCGCCAGACGGAGTGATCAAAAGAACCGGCTCATCACCATCGAGCAAAATACGCCTCGTGCCGATCTCATATCCGAGCCGCTGGGCTCTCGCATCAAGCCCAGATGCTGTCGATCGAGCGACTACGGGAGATCCTTTTGCCTCTATTTCAAGTGGCTGAAATGATCCCGTCGAAAGTTTGTTTTCAGGGGCTTCGATTTTCTGCTCACGCTTTCCGAACAGAATTGAGAGCATATCGCAGGTCAGTTGATCGGTGGCGCCTGCGGCATCGGATCGCGTGACGTCAACATGATCCTCGAAGGAAAGAACATTGCTTGAAACATCGATCCGAAGACTCCCGCGGCAACTGATGAGAACCGGTGTCTGACTTTCAGTTGTTTCAGTGACGTCTGCTTCCTTTGCTCCTGGCATAAATCTGCTGGCGGTTCCCTCAAGTCGCATCTGAACATCACGCTCGAGAACCAGTGATTCCACGCCTCCGATGTTGGGCCCTTGTCCGGCTTCACCGGCCCGCGGCAATAATTTCACAATGAGCGAACGTCCGCTCCCGCGTGAGTGACCATATCGAAACTGAACAGTCTCATTGGTATGAATCACGGTGTCTTCAAGTTCTACATCGCGAGTCACAATCTCTAGGTCGTCTTGGGCACCCGGGCTACTGGGCGTTCCTCGAATGGTGATCTGTCCACGAAGACTTCCACCAATCAGCTTGGCGAGTTTTCCCTGCCGCAAATCGAGCGGTTCATCAAATTCGAGCACCGCTCCTTGGGGAGCACGCATGACAACAGTGCGAGCGGCACTGATCGAACCGTCACTCTTTCGTTCAGGCAGCATCACAAGCGTGCAGGGCACTAAATTCACACGCCCGTCAGGAAGCGAATGATACTGCTTAAAAAGAAGTCTCATCTGCCGACTTTCCAGCATAATTGGGTCATCCCGTTCCCAAGAACCCTCTGGAAAAACATCTCCCATGCTGGCTAGGCGGCGATTGGATCTCGCACGAATCGCTGCGGTTTCCTCGGCTGTTGGTTCGAGCGAAGTCGTCACTTCATGAATTCGTGGCTCGACGAAAGGCACTACCGTAAGTCGGTAAAAACCGGCTGCAGAGAGCACGACAAGAAAGATCCGCAGCGATCTCCCAAAACGGTGTTTCATAAAATGCTCCCTGCGTCGACGTGGAGTTTTAGGACACACCAGACTCGAATCGCTGCACGATCGCATCCCATCGTCCCTGCGCCCGCAGAATCATTTCTACGACTTCTCGAACAGCCCCCTTGCCACCACGTGCTGCAGTGACAATTGTTGCCGCATCGAGAACTTCCTTCACGGCATCCGCAACAGCCACACCAACACCACAGCGCTTTAAAACTGCCAGGTCGGGAAGATCATCTCCGATGAACGCCGTCTGTTCGAAAGATAGTCCTGTTTCTGTAAGGATTGATGAGACCGCATTGAGCTTTTCCTCGACTCCCTGTCGCACAATACCGATTCCAAGTTCACTCGCTCGCAGTTGAACCACATGGCTTGCCCGTCCAGTCACGATGCCGACTCGTTTTCCAGCTTGGCTGAATAATCTGATTCCAAGGCCGTCTCGAATGTGAAACGTCTTTTGTTCAACGCCCTGATTATTCCATGACACTCCACCTTCAGTCATGACTCCGTCGACGTCCAGTAACAACAGTTCGATGCGTTGAAGTTTCGCTTTTCGTTGTGTCGGATCGATCATAATTCGTATTCTCAATCGTCTGTGCGCAGGACTATGCAGCGCGTTCCGAAGAGTCGTGTGCGGCATCGACATTCCGTTCTTCCGAAACTTTTTCGGAAGTCCAGGTGTCCGACAACATCTCATCGGTTATGGAAGACTCAATCGTTTCCGGCCGAACAAATCCGACAAGATCGACAATATCGACTAGGCCAACTGGCCTGGAGTCTGCATCGACCACGGGCAGTTCGCTCAAGCGACGCGAAGCCAGAAGTGCCGCGACATCTCGTAGTCGCATTCCGATTCCTGCAACCGTTGGATTGCGCGTCATTACACATTCAATGGGTTCGTCAATGAGTTCATCGAGACGTCGCTCAAATAATCTCGCGAGATCACTGTCGGTAAAGATGCCTGCCAAACGCCCGTCGTGTTCAATCACCATAACGGCACCGGTTCGCCGCGATGGAAGTGGCTTTGAAAAAACCGTGCGAACTAAATCACCAACGGTTGCCACACGACACTGAGAAAGAGGCCTCATCGACTGTTCGACCGTTCCCAATTGTCTGCCAAGATTTCCACCAGGATGACGTTTTGCAAAATCCTCCGATGTAAAGTTCCGCAGCGTGCTGGTAACAAGCGCCATCGCATCACCCAAGGCCATTAAAACCGATGTGCTGGTCGTCGGCGCAAGCCCAAGTAGACAGGCTTCCTGCACATTTCCGCTACAAACAACCGCGTCGGCAGATCGAGCGAGTGTGCTATCAGATCGACCTGTCAAAGCAATAATGCGAATCCCCATCGCAGTCACATGTGGCATGAGTCGTGTAATCTCTTCCGTCTCTCCTGACTGCGATAGCGCCAGCAGCACATCGTCCCTTCGAAGCGTTCCCAAGTCACCGTGCATGGCCTCGGTCGGATGGAGAAAGTGACTTGGCGTTCCAGTCGAGGCAAGCGTCGCAGAAATTTTTCGTGCAACGAGCCCCGCTTTTCCAACCCCTGTTACGACAATACTGCCCGTGCATGACTCAAGAAGTCGAATCGCAGTACAAAATGATGTATCAAGATGTTGTGCAGCTCTTGCGATTGCATCCGATTCGCGCGCAAGCACATCCCGACCATGCGCAAGGAGCATCGCATCGGAAGCGTCGGACGATGGTGTAGTACGATCCCAGACGCCATTCATGACGCGGATCTCCTTGCCACTTGTACAGGTGCTCTCGGCCATACTCCCAACAGCGTTGCCGGGAGTCGGGGACTATAGAAACCTAAGCCTCGATGGCACAACGGAGCTTTCCAGCCTTTCCTCGACTGCGCAAAGCCCCTCCGCAAAAAAATCAGCCACCACAAACAACTCCAACTGGCTATCAAATGGAGTGTTTTGAAAGAGTGCCAGACACACAAGCACGCAGACTGAAATTCGACTAGAGATAACGCTTGGCCATCTGTTCGAGACTGATCACTTTGATCTTTCCGGCATTTCCAGCCTGACCAAACGACACCATCCGTTCAACACATACTTTTTTCATTGCGTCGCGAGCAGGCTTCAGGTAATCGCGGGGATCAAATTTATCTGGATTCTCCCAAAGAACCTTGCGAATAGCTGCCGTAATTGCCATGCGATTGTCGGTATCGACATTGATCTTTCGCACGCCGTGTTTGATGCCTCGCTGAATCTCCACAACAGGAACTCCCCAGGTCTGCGGCATTTTTCCACCATATCGATTGATGATGTCCTGCAGTTCCTGTGGCACGCTTGAGGAACCGTGCATAACAAGATGGCAGTTGGGGAGTCGACGATGAATCTCCTCGATTCGACTCATGGCAAGCACATCACCATCTGGCTTGCGAGTAAATTTGTAGGCCCCGTGGCTCGTGCCGATGGCCACGGCCAATGCATCGACACCCGTTGCTGAAACAAACCGCTCCGCCTCATCGGGATCGGTGAGCAATTGATCGTGAGAAAGAGTGCCTGTGGCTCCGTGACCATCCTCTGCCTCGCCTTGTCCGCTTTCCAGCGACCCCAGACAGCCGAGCTCCCCTTCCACTGATACTCCGCGAACGTGCGCAGCGTTCACAACGTCCCGCGTTACCTTGACGTTGTAATCAAAATCAGCAGGTGTCTTGCCATCTTCCTGAAGAGATCCATCCATCATCACACTCGTAAATCCGTTGTCGATTGCGCTGGTACACGTTGCCGGAGAGTTTCCATGATCCTGATGCATCGCTACAGGAATGGCGGGATATAGTTCCGAGGCGGCGATCATGAGATGGCGCAAATAGTTGTCCTGACTGTAGCCGCGAGCTCCCCGAGAAGCCTGCACAATCACAGGCGAATCTGTTTCCTTTGCAGCTTCCATGATCGACTGAATCTGCTCCATGTTGTTGACGTTGAAGGCGGCCAGGCCGTAGCCATGCTCAGCAGCGTGATCGAGCAAAATTCTCATGGGAACCAGTGGCATAACCTTCTCCTCTTGAAATGACCTGATGCTGTGGCTCCACGATCAACGCAGCACAGCAGGGGGCGACACAATCCAACACATAAATCGGTAGAAACTCTGACAAAGCATACGAGACTTCCCATGCATGAAAAACTCTTCCACCAGAAAACCCGTCAGAAACACTGACGCCCCTTGCAATCCTTTCGTTTACGCCAATGCGCGCGACCACGATTGAGTTCCGAATTCATCTTGCGTGCATTCACACGGAATAGTCTGCTACAGCTCAGTCAAGAATTCCAAAACGCAAGAACTCCGTTCGCAAGCCGGTTGCTTTGTTTGCCCCCAGAGAATCCAAAGACGTGTCGTCAAAACACTTTTCACAATCGGTGGGAAGGATGCTCTACGTGTGTGGTGGGTGGATTTTTGTCGGCCTTGCGATTTTTGGCACTATCATCCCGCTCCTTCCATCCACTCCTTTTTTACTCCTCGCGAGTTGGTGCTTCTTTCGTGGCTCACCTCGGGTCCATGCATGGTTGCATCGATTCAAGTGGCTGAGCCCCACGCTTGATGACTGGGAACAACATCATGGCATTCGCAAAAAAACCAAACGTCGCGCGGTGATCCTGATTCTCTTGGCTGTCACAGGCAGCCTTCTCTTAGGCAGCCTCGAATCGTGGATGCAGTACGTGATCATCGCTTTCGTCAGCGTGGGTCTCTGGGTACTCTGGCGAGTACCCACGCTTTCAAACGACGCGCCTCGAACACAACCGATTCTTTCACCCGACGATGACGCAAGTTCGATTCGCAGTTTTTTGGGACGAGACCGCTGCGACCCTGCGAAGAGCCGCGAATAATTGGAAGAATTTTGCAAGCTTTTTTGAAGCGTCTACTCTTCAAGTCCGCCTGCAGGCTCGGGTAGCCAATGTGTGAGAATCACTCCTACAAGCGTATACGCGCCTGCCACACAGGCTCCAACGACCGCTATGCGAACCGGATTGGCTGGCGTGGCTGCCGAAAGCGTGATCGTGATCCATGCTGCAAGCGTGCCGAGAATGCGTCCGCCAATATTGGCTGCGAAACTTTCGCCAGTGCCACGCAAATGCGTCGGAAAAACGAGTGGGATGTAGTTTCCCCAAAAACTAAATTGTGCCACCGTCAACAAACCCGCCACAAAAATTCCGGCCTTGATCGCCATCAGAGAGTCGACATTGGAAAGCGACGTTGAAATCCACCAGAAAAGTGCCGGCACATACAACAACGCAGGAATCTGAAAAACTCGCAGCAATGTTCGGCGACTCACAATACGCAGCGCCAAAACAGCCAGCAGAAATCGTCCCATCAATCCACCCATTTCCTGATAAATCGTCACTGTTGCTACCGCCTCGTCAGTTGCATTGCCAGCAATGGCTTTGATCTTTCCGGGAGAGAGTTCTTTCTTGGATACCATCGCTTGTGACTTTGCACTTTCAACAGCTTGTTCCGCGACTTTGAGAATGGCAGCGTGTCCTTTTGGACCGCCAAGAATCTGTGGCAGTTGCTGAATCGCTCCAAAGGCAATCCCATAACTTGCTGCAAAGACCAGCGTAGTCAGAAGAGTGGTGCGAATGAGTTGTGGACTGAAAAGTTCTCGAATACTTGGACGCTTGAGCGTGCCAGCAGATTTCTTCGCAGACCAGACCGGGCTTTCTGGAAGAAACGGTCGAATAAAAATCAACGGTAGTGCCGGGATCACTCCCGAAATGAGCGTGTATCGCCATGCTTCATGCACCCCTAGAATCGCCGGGAGTTCACTTGCAAAGCGTGCTGCAAGCACGTTGGCCCCTCCCACCAGCAATCCTCCAAGCGAGGAAAATGCTTGCGTATAGCCGAGCGCCTTTTCTCGCTGGAGAGCATCCGGGAAAAGTTCTGCCAACCATGCAACAGCCGCAACAAACTCAACACACACTCCGATAAATACACAGCAACGAAGTACGAGAAGCATTTCAAGTGACGTCGAAAATCCGGCAGTCATTGCTGAAAATGCGTAGAGCAAAATGCTATAGGTGAGCACACTTCTGCGTCCGAAAAGATCGGTAAGATATCCACCGATCAGCCCGAACACACCTCCGGCGATTGCCGGTATAAAAAAAAGAGCTCGTGCCCAACCAACATAGCTCTTCCCGCCAGGTGCCCAGAGTGCCTGTGCATCGGCCTGCGACATTCCACCGGCTACAAGATCTTGTACGAGTGGAGCGCTGAGAGCCGCGATCGCCGGTTTAATAATCAGCGGCAGCATCAACAGTTCGTAAATATCAAACGCGAATCCGATCGCGGCGATCGCACACACGAGCCATCCCGTGGCTGTCATGCGAGTCGTTACATCATTTGATCCACCGGCGCCAGTACCACTTGACGATCGACTCATCTTTTTTTTCGACTTTTCAGCCGACCCCTTTGTTGTGCTCAGGGGAAAGCGTAACGGCTTGAGCAATCATCGCAAATGATCGATCACTTGGCCCGTTTGAATCATCAACATTGCCAGCCTGATCAGAGGGATCAGGCTGGCAGTGTTCTTCTTTTGATTGGGACAACCATTGAACGGGCGACTCTTGAAGACCACGCCTGTGGTCTAGGGTCCAATCGACGGTGGATTTCTTGCGAGAAAGTCACGCGGTCCTCTGGTGGAGTAGTACGGATACGCCACGGCACCTGTGGGCGGACCGGCAGGACCGACTCCAGGATCTCCACTCTGTTCGAGTGCACACTGTTCATCCCGAGTCAGATGATGTCTGGCAAGACCTCCAAATCTTCCTTGTGGCTTTTGGCATGCACCATCCTGACAGGCATCGTCCTGACATGCACCATCGCGACACGGTTGTTCACACTCTCGACAGCCAGTGTCCTGGCAGTTTTCGCACTCGGCTTTATGAGCGTATGGCCCATCGCAATTCATGAGAAAAAGCCGATCCACAATCGAGCAACCGCTCGACAGACCAGCGAGCGTACAAACGACAAAGCAACTGAGAATACGTTTCATCTTTCTTTTGTCCCGTGTGGCAGTCGAGAGAAAATCTGACAAAGCGCCTGATTGACTCGTGACCGCGACCGGAAGATTTATCGGTCGTGAGGGTCACAGCGATTGAAAGAAGTTTGTCGCTTCAGTCCCTAAATTCTTCAACTCTCGGATGATCTTAGGGGGTTTGCGAAGGACAGGGTTTTTGCGAGTCAAAAAACCTTGGTGCACACCAGTTCGAGGATTCTCCAAAACAACATCCGGAAAACAGTTCGCTGTCAATTTCGATAGCGACCCACAATCAAAGAGATATTTTGACCACCAAAACCAAAGCTGTTGGAGAGAGCATTTTCGCACTTGGCTTCTCGCGCAACGTTTGGAATGTAATCGAGATCACAATCGGGATCGGGTTCTTCGTAATTGATTGTTGGTGGCAACATACCGTCGCGAATCGCCAACAGACAGACAATCAATTCAGTCGCTCCGGCTGCAGCAATTAAGTGGCCCATCATGCTTTTTGTACTTGAAACCGGAATTTTATACGCGCGAGGCCCAAACACATTCTTAATGGCAAGCGTTTCAACACGATCATTGACGCTTGTGCTCGTGCCGTGGGCATTGATGTAATCGATCTCACTGGAATCCATCCGAGCATCCTGCAACGCAAGACGAATACAGGAGGTCGCACCCCGGCCTTCGGGGTGAGTATCTGTAATTCGATAGGCGTCGGCGGTCGAACCGTATCCGAGTAATTCACCATGGATTTTTGCGCCGCGAGCCTTGGCATGCTCCAGTTCTTCGAGCACGACCATGGCGGCTCCCTCTCCGAGCACAAATCCATCCCGATCGCGATCGAACGGACGACTTGCCCGGATCGGCTCATCATTTCGAGTGGACAAGGCGGTTAAAAGATTGAACCCTGTCACTCCAAACGGGTGAATCATGCTATGCGTTCCACCGGAGAGCATCACATCGGCGTCACCGCGTCGCACTAATTCAGCAGCTTCGCCAATTGCTTGGCTTGAGGCTGCGCAGGCGGTCAGACAGTTGAGGTTGGGCCCCTGTGCATTAAACATGCCGGCAAGATGACCGACTGGCATGTTGGGCTCCTGCTCCACTTCAGAAAGTGGGTGAAGCATTTCAAGACCCATTTTTGTAAAGATCGCAACATCGAGCGTATCCCCCTTGATGGCAGCCACCATCATGCTGGTGAACGCTTCAAAATCCTGCTGACCTTCTCCGCTTCCAAGATAAACGCCCAAACGCGTTGGATCACTCAACCCCTGCGTCAGGCCGGCATCTCGCATGGCGTGCAGTGCCGCACCAGCAGCAAATTTTGTATGGCGACCACAATAGTGCCACATGCTCTCGTCTTCACCTTCGTCGGTAATGTTCCAATTTCGAACTTCAGCCGAAATCTTTGTTGGAAAACGGGACGCATCGAAAACGGTGGTCTGGCCGACCCCCGAGGCTCCGCGCATCAGATTCTTCCAGAGCTCTTCCACGCTCACTCCGAGCGGAGTGATGCACCCAATTCCTGTGATTACAACACGACGACGTTCGGCGACCATTCAAACTCCCTCAACCTCACTCGTATGCGGTCTCTTGTTTCTACAAAGGCTGTCTTGCGTTTACAGCCCTACCAATCAGGACGATCGAGAGGCTTTCCATCCACATCGCGGCCCACGTCGTAAATGTGTAGATGATCCAACCATCGGAGCAATTCGGCCGGCTCAAAAAGCCGCGGAACACCTTCTCCAGGCTCCAGATGTGCAAAAAATAGTTCTGCCTCACCCTGAAGTTTGTCTCCCACCATACTGGTCACATGGGTGAGGGATCCTGACGGCTTCAAATCCAGAATGGTTGCTTTGTAGACCAGTGAATCCCCCGGAACTGCATCGAAGTGAAAAACAGCCGATGCCACTTTCGCGAGAACCACACGTCTTTCAAAACTGATTGCATCGGCAGCCAACAATCCGGCCGTCTGCGCCATTCCTTCGACAACGAGTGAGTTTGGCATGACTGCAGCGCCCGGGAAATGGTCGTGCAGATGCTCCTCAGAAAGAGATATGTTTTTGATGGCCGTGGCGTGTTGACCACGCACGAACTCATTGAATCGATCCACCCAGAACCATCGCATTGTCGACAGCGGCCTCAGCCGTCCTCACGAAACTACACGAAAGATTAAGCCGACAATTTCGACTGGACATAACGAACCATGTCCTCAACAGTCAGCGTGTTGGCAAAATTTTGCACGTTCGGATTAGCCTCAAATCGGCTCAAATCTGCAAACGGCATACGCGTTTTCAAGGCAGCAATTCCCGCCGCATTGACTTTGCCTCCGGCAACGAACTCAGAACTGCTGAGCACATCTTCGGGAAAAAGATCGCCACGAGGTATTTTGATGCCAAACGATTTTTCGAGCCGAAAGACGATGTCTAGGAAGTCGATCGATTCCGCGCCGAGATCACCGACCATTGTGGCCGACGGCAGAATGTCCTCTTCGTCCACCCCAAGAGCATCGACAAGAGCTTTCTTCACTTTTTCAAAAATTTCATCTCGAGACGGCATCGACACGGCACCTCAACTACGTGGGAAAAAACCGGTTTCTCTTCGATCCGGACGAACCGGACCCAAGCAGAGGCTCAAGCAAGACACTCTGACGGGACGACTCTACCCAAAAATCAATTTCCCTGTCGACCCATATTCACAAATTCTGCGGAAAACTTTTTAAAACTCGGTCAAAATACTTCAAAAACCGTTTTAAATAGGAACCGATGGAATTGTGATTCCATTTTCTGATGGCAACCGTTGACACGTAAAAGTGGCAATATGCCTCCTGTTCAGCCTCAGGCGTTTGAACATGAGGGAATTACTTCTTTGTCAGGAGGCACAAATACTCCCTGATACTCATCTTTCTTCAACCGGTTGCCTCGCCTGGTAGGCGGATTGATCAGAGCCCACATTCGCCTCATCTCCATTCGAACAGTGGCATCGATTGCCTCGCCGTAGGACTGTCGATCAGCAAGGTTATATCGTTCAAGCACCAGCCGAGCCGTCAAGCTGGTGCGATTATCGATCATTCCACTCGCTTTCACTTTGGTCGTTGTCTCATTCTGATCAATCACCTGAGCTTGGATGGTGAGCATGTTTCCGGGCTCTACGAAATCGCCGTATTTCACGTTTTTTGCAACTCGCAGTACCACCATACTGTGCGCAAAATCTTCACCAATTCGAATCATCCATGCCGCTGCTTGGGTCATTGCCTCAAGCATGAGCACGCCCGGAAGAACAGGGAATCGAGGAAAGTGGTCTTGAAGATATTCCTCAGACAGCGACACCGTCTTGACGGCAGTAATCTGTTGTCCCGGTTCGATACTGATCACTCGATCGATAAGCGTGAAACGCATGCTTGCTTTTTCTCTCTGGAGGAATGATTTGTTCGGTGCCGCTCAAATTCGATGCGCCGACCAAGCAGTTCAAGAGGCCCGAGGCGTAATGTTGAATTAGGTTAGCCGGGTCAATTTCGTAATTCAATCACCGAACCACACTTTTTCATAGCAAATTAAAGATTCCTCGTCCGCTTCATCGTTGCACCGCTTAAAAAGTGTTTTTTTGTTCTATCTTCTCAATTTTGTTTTGTTTTCGTACGAACCGCTCTCCTTTTGTCTGTTTTTTGATGGTTCAGGCTGAAGGGTTGCGATTGCCAATTCATGCGACATGATTAGGAAGCCTCTGTCTCTATTACGTATTCATGTTTGACCAGTTGGTCCATTCCTTGAATGCCCCTTTCGTGTCGCCACTGCTTGCCCATAGAGAGAGCACTCTTTCTTTGACTCACTGATCGATCCAACGTCTGTTTTTGGGCTAACCAATTTGTCAGAACGAGAGACTTATGCCGTTGGTTTTTCGACCTACCAGCCATTCCAGAATGTCGGTGGAACTGGAACATTTTTGCCCCGAACAATTGTGCGACGTAGCGATTTTTGATTTGCTTCATCGCCACGCCCGTGTGGACGGCCAAGACATCGAGTGGGGCGATCTGTTTACGATCACACAGGATGGAAATCGCGATTCAGTTCGACTCGAAGGCGATTTTTCCCACGTCCATGGAATTGCGGCCGGCATGATGACCGGCACAATCGTGGTCGATGGATCAGTCGGTCGTCATGCTGCACAAGGCATGGGCGGGGGCCGATTGGAAATTCGAGAAAACGCTGGTGATTTTCTTGCAGCACAATTGACTGGAGGCGTTGTTTTCGTCAGGGGAAATGCTGGCAATAACGTCGCCGCAGCGCTGGCAGGACGTCGCACCGGTATGGTTGGAGGAGTGGTGATCGTTCTGGGAAATGTTGGGCATCTCGCTGGCGCAAGAATGCGACGTGGGCTTCTTGCAATCGGCAAGAACACCGGAGAGGGCCTGGGCTTGGAACTCCACGCAGGCACAATCGTAGTGGCCGCTGACATTGGGGCCCATCCGCTTATTGGCATGCGACGTGGCTCTTTGATCGCACTGAAGTCCATGACAGATCAGAATATTCCGGTGACGTTTCGACGGGGAACACAGTGGTGCCCCCAAACACTCGGACTCATTCGAAGCCACATTATTCGATGCATTGGCGAAGATGACTCAAAGCATGCTCTTGGCAATGAACCATTTTGGTGTGGACCGTGGATGCATTGGCATGGCGATGTTCTGGCAGGCGGACGGGGGGAGATTTTCTGTGCGTGCGACTCCTGAATTCCGACAACAATTAGGTCAGGGTCTCCCAACTGACTTCATCCTCGTCTAAGGTGCATGATTCTTCGAAAAAAGTGCTTGAGTTCCTCTTTTTCCCGGCCAACGCAGTAGACGTCTTTTGCAGAACAGTTCGCGTGGCTACACTCGGCGGCTTGCCAGAAACGCCCCTACGAGGAGAACCAGTTTGTTCTCCGGCTAAAGATGGCACCTTTTGCGATGTTTTAAATGCCTACGATCAGCCAACTTGTCAAAAATCGCCGCAGACCTCCTCGTAAGTTTTCAAAATCTCCGGTCTTGGACCGTTGCCCACAAAAACGCGGTGTCTGTCTGCAGGTGAGAACGATGACTCCGAAAAAGCCGAATTCGGCACTTCGGAAGATCGCGCGAGTGCGACTCTCAAACTCCAAAGAAGTCACCGTTTACATTCCGGGTGAAGGTCACAATCTTCAAGAACATTCCATCGTGCTTGTTCGCGGCGGGAGAGTCCGAGATCTTCCAGGTGTTCGTTATCACATTATTCGCGGTGCTCTCGACACCCTTGGTGTTCAGGGACGCAAGCAATCTCGTAGCCTGTATGGTGCCAAGAAGGGTTAATCGAATTCTGGTTTCCCATTCGCATCCATAGGGTTTGAGCCTCCTGTTTTTTGTCACACTCCTTCGCACGTTTTTCGTATCTTCCGTCTCACACGAATCGCTGACTCAAAAAGAAAACTTCATCAATGGGCAAGATCACAGCAAGTCGAGAAAAATTGATCCCAGATCCCCGCTATGGATCTCTTCTTGCAAGCAAATTTATCAACTGCTTAATGGTCGATGGAAAAAAAAGCGTCGCGCAGTCTTTGTTCTATAAAGCAATGGACATCGTTTCGAAAAAGATCACTGAAGCCGAGGCGATCGAGGTCTTTAACCGCGCCATCGAAAACGTGAAGCCCTCCGTTGAAGTTCGCTCAAAACGGGTTGGTGGTGCGGCCTATCAGGTTCCGATGCAGGTCAATCGCAACCGCCAGCAATCACTTGGCATTCGCTGGATGCTGCAGGCAGTCCGCGAAAAGAAAGGACGCCCAACCCACGAAAAACTTGCTGAAGAAGTTGTGGCCGCATATAAGCGAGAAGGTGCTGCCGTAACAAAGCGAGATAACGTCCACCGTATGGCTGACGCCAACAAGGCGTTTGCTCATTTTGCCTGGTAGCTCAAGCGATGATGTAACCGGATGTGACCGGGTACCCCTGTCTCTTCCTCGACGCTGCCTGCTTTTTGGTTCCATCAGCAGGCGATTTTTCTCCGCCTTGCTTTCGTTTTATTTTAGCGAATTTCTACGTGCATCGGCATCATGGCAAGCGGACGGCCTGAAGTGATTTCAAGGAGAGCACGGGCATGATGAACAATCAGCTCAAGCCCAGGAAGACTCATCCCCTGCGCACAGGCCCGGATCATCGCAAGCGAATTTCTATCGAGAGACCCTCGCGATAAGCCGGCTATCGAATCACCATGCTTTTCTGAAGAACCAAAAAGATCATCAAAAAGGTTTCGCGGTTCGGGAAGAATGACTCTCTCTACAGATTCATCTGCCTTTAAGCCCGCGAGGAGTTTTGCCTCTACAATTGCATCTTCAAGTGTTCCGAGCCGATCCACCAACCCAATCTTCTGCGCCATACGCCCTGTAAAAACACGCCCTTCGGCAAGACTCTTCACTCTTTCAAGATCCATTTTTCTTCCTTCGGCTACCTTTGTTGTAAAGAGTCTGTAGACATCTTCCATGGTTGCCATAAATACTTTTCGTTCCGATGCATTAAAAGGCGTTTGTGTTGAAAGCCAACCAGAGTTTTTCCCTCGGCTTACAACGTCAGTCTTCACCCCAACACGTTCCATCGCACCGCCCAACGCAATTTTTCCACCAACGACACCGATCGATCCGGTGAGCGTTCCCGGGGCTGCGAGAATCAGATCCGTCGCCACAGCAACGTAATAACCACCGCTGGCAGCCGTATCAGACAGGCTTGCAACAACCGGTTTTTCAATTCGCTTGATTTCTCTCCAAATCAGATCACTTGCAAGTGCGGAACCTCCGGGTGAGTCGATCCGCATGACGATGGCAACAATTTTTTCGTCTTTCGAGGCTTCGCGAAGCGCCTCAATCAATCCACGAGTACTCGGGCCGCCGCCGCTGAGGAACGAACCCTCTGAAGAACCGTCCGTAATTTCTCCCACGAGATGTACAATTGCAATCGATTTATTTCGAGACCTTGATTTTTTTTCCGGCTCTCCAGAAAAAAGTTCGACCAGCTTTACAAGCCCACCAAGGCCTGAAAAATGAGCATCTATTTTTTGCTCAAAATAATTTTCGATCACTTTTGGATTCTTGTTCTTCATACGGCTTGCAAGATTGCTTATGGCCTCGTCTTCGTATCCCACCATGTCAATGAGCTTTGCTTCGACTGCGGCGTCGGGAGTAAGCACGCCGACGTCAATTAAGTCAATCACTCGTTGTCGATCAAGATTTCGATCGGCCGCCACCATGTCAACGAGTTGGTCAAAGAGATCTTCAACAAACAATTCGTACTGGGCTCGCAATTGCGGACTCATGGACGAACGAGTGAGCGGCTCCGCGGCCCCTTTAAACTGGCCCACCTGAAGAATTTCTGCATCCACCCCAACCTTGTCGAGAAGGTCTTTATAAAATGTCATTTCGGCTCGCACTCCTGTCACAGCGAGTGGGGCTGCTGGTGGCATGACGATGGCGTCGCACGCTCCGGCGAGCATGAATTGAATCGATTCTCCGCCCACCAAATACGCTACAACCGGCTTGCCGGCCTTCTTGATTTTTTCAATTGAACGCCGGATTTCATCCACGCGAGCCCGACCGACATCAATTGATTCGATCAAGAGCAACACTCCGCCGACACCATCATCCGACGCTGCTTTATCGAGACGCTCGCAGATCTTCTGGAGTGAAGGAGAGGATACAGCGAGTAGTCCCCCCTGCCCCGTGCCTTCTGAAAATGATCCGTCAAGTCGAATATGCGCAATCTTGGGTTCCTTTTCGGCTTTGATAGAAGATGGTTTTGCCGAATCTGCTTTTGATTTTTTATTGCGTTCTTCTTTCAAATCAGCAGTCGCGTCATTGTCGTCAAAGGGCCTGGACTGCGAAGCAGGAGCATCCGTTTGTATTGCGTGAGAACATCGTTGATTCCCGCATACAAAAAGCGCCGCAAGCAACACTGAAAGCCCCCAGGCGATAGCCTCTCGCCGAGCAAAGAGCGTTTGCTGGTACAGGCTCGACACGAACTGAAGGCCACATGAGTTCCAAGAGACCGACTTTGTTTTTTCACACACAAGATGGTTGGCGTGGTTGGTTCTAAGAATGCGATCCATTTTTATTCGTTCCTCGATATTTATCTAGTTTTGTGACACGGGAGCAGGTTTAGAAATTCGTTTACTTTCTTTCGATCCGAAAAAGTGTAGGACCCAGAGCGTGTTTACGCTGCGATGCGATGCGATTTGAAAAACCTTAGACGGTTGTTTGCATCCGACAACTCAGACTCGTATCTTGCGAAAATGCTCATTTTTCTTCAACTTTCTCCAATGGCACGTTCCAAAACAGTTGATAATTTCCGTATCAACTTTGATGTTTTTGACATGTGAGCCCTCTTCGTTGACCGATACTTCTTGACAATGAACGGGCGTATACCATACGATTGTGCGTCCCTGTTATTGCGGTTGTGCGATTCGCTCATCTTTTCAGTTTCGTGATTGGATAACTTCCCCTAATTCAGGCTGGAACATCGATCGATGTCGTATCAATACATACTCAAAAGGAGACGGTGCCCTCTCGCCGAGATCAAAGATGCCAAGGCCTAAAACAATTCGAAAAGTCGCTGCACACGCCGCTGAACTAGCCCCTCCCACCGAGCGACAAACCGCCGTTTACGAATTCATTCGAGAGAAGATTCAGTCTCGCGGTTATGGACCGACTGTCAGGGAAATCGGGGCTGCTTTTCGCATTCGTTCACCCAACGGAGTGATGTGCCACCTGAAAGCCCTGGAGAGAAAAGGGTGGATTACACGAGGAAAGAACATGTCGAGAGCCATCGAACTTATTGGGGAACCCGTGCATCTTCGTGGTCTGCCAATGGCTGGCTGGGTGGCGGCTGGCTCGTTGCGTCCGGCAGAAGAAAATTCTGAACGAATCGATTTCGAAACTCTCTTCAATCGCGACAACCATTTTGTGCTGAAAGTTATGGGTGATTCGATGATTGATGCACAAATTGCAGACGGCGACTGGGTGATCATTCACAAACGCAAAACCGCTCATGCCGGAGATATCGTGATCGCGCAGACTGACGATGGTGACGCCACGCTCAAACAGTGGTTTCCAGAACGCGATCGCATTCGCTTGCAACCAGCCAACGCGTCAATGAAACCCATCTATGTGAAGAACGCTCGAGTGATGGGGGTTTTGGCCGGAGTGGTTCGAAAAACATGATGGCTATGATGTCTTTGTGATCGAGCCATTGACGAATGCGATCTCCCGTTTAACGGCGTCGTACCGCCACAAATATTCAAGCCGTGCGATCGAGTGGTTCCTCGGTTGCTTGATGCAGTTTGTTGTAGAGCGTTTTCAAACTGATCCCGAGATCGTCGGCGGTCTTCACCTTGTTGCCTCCGTTGCGATCGAGACCTTCGAGGATCGCACGATTTTCAATATCTCGAAGGGTCAGCGGCCTGTTGGGTCTCGATACTTGTTTCGACATCATTCTCACGCCGTAGCGCTCGGGCAAATCCTTGATCTGTAAGGGCAACTCATCCGAGAGTACGAGTGCGTGCTCTACAACGTTCGCCAGTTCGCGAACATTTCCGGGCCAGCGATGACCTGTAAGCACTTCCATACATTGAGTAACCGTAACCACTGCATGAGGTGGAATACCCTGTCGATTTCGTCGCACAAAATGATCCACCAGCAAAGGAATGTCTTCCGGACGATCTCGCAAAGAAGGAATTGGTATCTCAAACGTATTGATTCTAAAAAAAAGATCTTCGCGAAAACTTCCTGACTCGACCATTTCTTCCAGTGGTCGATGGGTTGCGCATATCACTCGCACGTCAACTGTTATGGACTGATTTTCACCGACTCGTCTGATTTCACCATTTTCCAAAACTCTGAGAAGCCTCGGTTGCAGCGATTTTGGAAGCTCTCCGATCTCATCCAGGAAAATTGTTCCTCCATCAGCCATTTCGAATAACCCGGCGCGATGTTCCTCGGCTCCCGTAAATGCTCCTTTTCGATGTCCAAAAAGTTCACTTTCTACAAGTTGCTCCGGCATCGCACCGCAATTAATTGCAACGAGCATTTTATTCGCTCGGCTACTCGACTCATGCACCAGACGCGCGACCACTTCTTTTCCCGTTCCAGTTTCCCCTCGTATCAGCACTGCCGAATCAGTCGGAGCCACACGTGCAATCGCCCGACGCACTTGCTCGAGTCCTGCTGAAGAGCCTACGAGGCTTGTCACTCCTTCGGCTCTTCTGATGCGTCCTTCAAGGGCCCGAAGTCGCTTGGAAAGCTCCCGTCTTTGTCGCACCCTTTCCAAGACCGCTTGAATATCGGCAAGCCTGCACGGCTTTGTCAGATAATCGCACACGCCGTGACGCATTGCCGTCACGGCACTTTCAATCGATGATTTTCCCGTAATGATCACCGCTTCGGTCTCAGGGGCACTTTGCCGCATCTTCGCAATCACATCGAGGCCGCTGATACCCGGCATGTCGAGATCCACGACAATGCAGTCAAATGAACTTTGATCAAGTGCTACAACGGCGGTGCGTCCATCAGGGCATATCGTCACTTCGTGCCCCAACCGAGGAAGTTCAATCCTCATGAGTTCCTGGATCGAAAGCTCGTCATCGGCGAACAATATCCGCAAGGGCTTACGCTGCTTGACTACGATGATCGACCTCCTTAAAAATTTGAGAACCACTTCTCGCAGCGATATCCGCCAGCGGAAACGTAATCTGGAAACAGGACCCTCTGTCTACTCCTTCACTGGTGACCTCAATGCGACCACCATGATCCGCAACGATGCGGTGCACGATCGAGAGTCCAAGTCCGGTTCCTTGTCCATGTTTGCGGCGAGTAAAAAATGGTTCAAACAGATGCTCGAGCACATCCTGATCCATGCCGCAGCCGTTATCGATGATTTCAAGAACGGCGTCTGCGTCTGACCGAAAGAGCCTGATTCGAACATGCCCAGATTCCTCGACACTATCAAGTGCATTCACAAGAAGATTTAATATCACCTGCTTGAGTTCCTGTGGATTGGCCATCACAAGAAGGTCCAGCGATTCCACGATCTCTATAGAGGCTCCTCGAAATCGTCCCACGTGACGAAGCATGTCGGCCACATCGAGTGCTAATCTTCGCAAGGCCGTGGGTTGACGTCGCACCTCACCCAAACGGGAAAAATCGAGCAGTTTTTCAGTGATTCCTTTGCATCGAAAAGCTTCTGTCTGAATTAATTCCAGATACCGCCTCGTCAGTTTCGATTCTTCGTCGTCCCGGCCGTCGTCGACTATTCGGCTCTCCAACGACTCAGCGCACATGGCGATCGAAGCGAGAGGATTGTTAATCTCGTGAGCAACTCCAGCCGCCAGAAATCCAACGCTGGCCAACTGTTCGCTGCGAATAACCTCTTTTGTTCGCAACTGTACCTGACGGTCAAGATCATCCCGAATTGCCTTGAATCGCGAAGTCATATCATTGAGCGCGTTTGCGAGTTCGGCCATCTCATCAAACGTATCCATTTCAATTCGGTAGTCAAAATCTCCGAGCGCAACTCGACGACTTCCGCGGCCCAGCATTCTCAGAGGACGAAACACCCAGTGATACGTGAGGATGCCTAGCGTCACAAGCAATCCCACAGCAGCAATCACAGACACCCACGTCACAACGATCAAGGTGCGATATCGAATTCGAACTTCGCTCGCCAGTGCATGCAGCCTCTGCTGCAAGAAACTCGGCAACTCAGCCGACAAAGACTCGAGGCGCTCAAGTTCCCATTGCACAATAAGTTTTTTATTTTCTTCTTGTTCATGGCCAAACATTGCCGGACCATTGAGAGTCTCAAGAGTCTTGAGGCTCTCGCTAATCTCGGCCACTGAGTGTCGTTCTTGAGTTCTGTCACCAAATGGCATTCCATCCGACTCGCCTGCGGCGAGTTCAAGGCCGTAGCGACTAAGAGCCCACTCGGTCGCGGTTAACAGTTTTGCAAACTCATTTTCCGGAGATCGTAAAAGAACGCCCTCGAATCCTTGCGACCACAAGGAGAATGATTGATGGCGAGCATAGTTGAATCGCAAACGATCGACACTTCGACTGACTTCACTTGCCAGCGGAAGTTCGGCGGCCCGACTACTGAGGCTGCGTACCAGTCGCCGATAAGAATAGATTCCGACAAAACTACTTGCCGACAGCGTGCCTACCACCACTGCAACGAGAAGTCCAACGAGCAGCAGTTTGTCGCGAATGGGCCAAGCTCTCGACATCTCCGACCTCCCTGCCGGAATACGCCGGAAGAAGTCTCTTCAAAACTTCACACAGAAATCCCGGCGGGGCGGCGGAGAGTAGCAAGTTCACTTGTCATTTCAAAGATGATTCCCGACCCAACTCGCAAGCATTTTTCTCGCGAGTTCAGACCAATCCCCATTTTTTTCGCAAAAACCACTCAAAACTCATCAGCGATAAAACTATGAATAACAATGGTCCGGAATCCCACGGTGTATAAGATTCCTGTTTTTCAATCACAAATTCAGCTGGTTTCTCGGCGATCGCACGAAAGATGTCGGAAATATCTTCCGGTGCCCGAACCCCACCACCAGCATTGGCCGTCGCATCGGCAAGTTGCCGCATCAGTTCGACATTGGCAATCGGATTGGCCAGTTCGAGGTCCTGTCTGTAAATAGTGAAACGAGCCTCTTTTGTTCCAATCTCCCCGCCGTCGGTTCCATGGGCACTCACTTTCAGTTTCCAATCTCCAGGCTCCACCAGCTCTCCGAGCGTTCCTGTAAAAGCCTCTCCATCCTTGGCAATGCGAATGGGTCGAACCTTTTTTGATGGCGAAGTAAGAATTCCATCCATCGCCATATCAACATGAATCTCATCGCGAGTGCTCGTCACTCCAGCATCGCACTGAATCGCCGTTCCAGGAGAAGCTCGTCGCTGCGAGAGCCGCAACCACACCTTGCCACTTTCAGAATCATCCTTTTTTGCAAGCCAAAGAATCATCTGTCTCCAAAATCTTCGATGCTCCTCAGCATGATCGGCCATGACCCATCTCCATGTTGAGTCTGCCGCGAATGCCAACACGCGTCCTTCTCCATAATCGCGAGCCACGAGAATTGGTTGTCCATTCTCCGTAGCGGCCAGCGGCTTGGTCGTGGGAACCAATCGGCCAAGTTGGTTGGCTCCTTCAAAGGGAGGCAACGATTGCCATGCCTGCAGTGATTGCTGATCGTTTCCTCCAAACTTCAAAATTGAAATTGCCCCAAACCTCGAATCCGGGATCATTTTGATCGGTCCTCGCAGATGGAGATCCTCCCGAATCGGTTGATCAAAAGATTGTCGGGCAAGACGATCTGGCTCGAACGGAAGCGCCGGTGCAAGTGCTGTACTTCCCCACCCTCCAGCGTTAAATGAGTGAAAGCCGCCGAGCATGCCGATCCCAGCTCCCGCACGCACCTTTGCTGTAATCGTTTGAATGTCTTTTGCTCGCAGTGCTTCAGAGTCAATATCGCCCAGAAGAAACACCGAGTATTCCGATGCAAGCTGTCGCTCAAGATCCATCGGCCATTCGCGGCGACGGTCAGAATTGATCCACTGAAAATCAACCTGTATATCTGGAGAGAGCGCCAACGCCCGTCGCAAGAATCGTTGTTCAACCCGAGGCGTTCCTTCGAGATAAAAAACTCGCAGCCCGCCGTCGAGAACATTGACGAATGTCGAGAGTTCGTTGTTGCTTTGTACGATTTCGCCTTCCTGAAGCTCTACTGCCAGCACAAGCTTTCTTTCTCCAACTGAATCCGGCACCCACGGAAGTCGCACAGGGATTTCCTCGCCTCGATTTCCTGCACGAACAGTCTGTCGAGCGACCTCTTGCATGACACCCGAGTCGGTCTCCGCAAGCAATTTGACAACACACTCCCGATCTGCCAGACCATCCAACTTGATACGGCCTGCAATTTCGAGCGAGTTTTTTTGATAGACGGTCTCTGCTGCCACCAGTCCAACCACCGACGCATCGCGTGATTGACTTCCAGATCGCTGGTCGCCAAACGTGACACTCCACACCGGTATACCGAGATCTGCAAGTCGACGAGCCACCGATTGCGGAGGAAGATCGCGGGGAGGATAGGCGTGCTGTGATCCGTCGCTGAGCAACAACAATCCAGCAAGATTTTTCCCAGCACTCGCTCGCACCGCATCGTCGATCGCCGCTCCTATCGCTGTTTCTTCTGAGGTCAGGCTGTCTTCGAGATTTTTAAATGGCAACGGATTGGCATCTGTGCCCGACACGGAATGGGTTTGCTTGTCGAACATCCACGCGGCAAAAGTAAAATCACCACTTTGTCGAAGTGCATTCGCTGCGTCTTTCGCTCGCTCCACCGACGAAACAAGCCACTCCCATCGCGACTGCCCACCTGGACCATCCGTAACCGACATGCTTTTTGATCCGTCAGCAAGCACAATCATCTCGGCAGGTTGTCTTGTTTTTTCTGAATAAATAATGGTCGGCCGCAACATGCACATGACGATTGCGACAAACACAAGCAACCTGAGAAGCACAAGTATTTTTAGTTTTCCTGAATCAATGCGCGAACGATCCGGGGCAATTCCAATGAGCACCACCGCCAACACTGCGGTAAGAAGAATTACAAATCCATAGGAGCCAACGGGATCCATCGCAAATGAAAGATCGGTGATGGCGATCACAGCGAGTGCTCACGTTCGTGGAGGGGTATTGATTGGCTCATTCGCGGCGACGTCGACGCTTTTTGACAACGGAACCGGATTGCGGAGAAACTGGCGGAGGATCAGAGTAGCCCTCCACAAAAACAAACGGCTCTTTTTCGTCAATTCCGAACCCCTCCAGATCTTTTCCCGTGGAAATACCGTTCGACGAACTGGGTTGGTTTTGATCGACTTGAGAAGCATTCGTTTTATCAGACCACTGATCCTTTGCAGAGGATGCCGATTGTGATGTGTCGTCACGTTCGGCATAAAAGCGATTGGCGAGCCACCAATCCAAGACGATCGCACCAGCAGCGAGCACAATCAACCATCCGAATAACTCAGCGCCGATGCGTTCGAGATTCACATCTCGAACGAGTTCCTTTTCTGAACGGGCAAATCTCTGTTCCGGCGCGAAGGACGACACAATGAGTTCTGGCGACAGGCGGCTTACATCAGTCGCTATGGTTGGAAAGTTTGCACTCAATCCGGTGGCAATACCATCGTTCTCTGCGCCGGCACGAATTGAATAGTTGCCCGCTTCTTGAGTTGCAGTGACGGTGATGATCTTCTTGCCAATATCGACAGGAACTGGAAATTCATCTCCTTTCGGCGTTTTGACAAAGGCGTCTGTGACTCCTTCACGATCGATTCGAATGGAAGCAGGATTTCCTGTGATGACATTGCGCCGTTCAGAACGATCAATTGAATAAAGCACTGATTCGTTCGCGAGCATAACAAACGGCCACGGCTCAAATCCTGTCGCCAGAATGTTCCATGCTTGGGGATCGTCTGCAGCCTGTGAAACGGGAGTTGTTACCACGACGGCCCATCCTTTACCGAGTGGATGCTCGATGATTGCAGGAAAACCATTTCTCCACTGCGCAACAACCGTTGATGACACAGGAGGATTGTTTTGAGCACCCCGCGGATTTTTCTGTTGAACATCAGACTCGGGGGGAAGACCGATGGACTCGATTTCCCAGTGACGATTGACGGGGAAATCCTCCCATCCAACAGAATCGGCAACTCGTCGAAATGCCGAAACCATCGGATGATCAAGGGATGAGAGCACCATAAAATTAGAGGCATCAGGACTCCTCCACACACGTACCAGCTTTGCTCCGAGCACCGTCTGCGAGGCGGGTGTGTTGAATACAAGCGGATCCCCCGCATGAGGACCGAGCCACGTCACGAGTCCTTTTCCAGTTCCTATCCAATCTCGAAGCAGTTCCCATGTGCGATCGGGAAAAGCAGGCGGATCAACGAGCACTATCGCATCGAAACCGTCCCACGCTGTTTCAACGAGCTGTTTGAGATCGATGAGTTTTACATCAAATCGGGATGTTCCTGCTTTTTTAAGCGTCGTTGGAGCGATGGCTTCGGTGAGAAACAATCCCGTTCTCGCAGCGGGGAAAGGTGCCGCCACAAGCACTCGCCAAGGCGCCCCAACTTCCACTGTAAAATAGCGCTCATCGTCGGCTTCGAGTGCGTCCGATCCTTCAATGAGCACTCGCCCTTGTTGAACCCCTACCGGTAGTCCCGTAAGTTCAAACTGTGCACTTGTGGGTGTCGAAGACTTCCAAGAAAGTCGCTGCTGCGCCCGACGAGTATATTGCCCAGAGGACGTTGCCAATTCAATTGCAACGGAGCGATCCTCGTCGGGGCCGAGCCTGCCTGTGGCCACCGAAAGTCGTAGTGGCATTCCAACGGCTATGCGATCGTTTGGAATGTACACTGCGCCCAATGCGAAATCTTCTGCCGCAAGCACACCAACATCGACGACCAAGACAGGAATCGACGGGTGTTGCGCCTGCACATTGCGAGGAGACGAATCTCCTGGAAAAGCCCCGTTCGTGAGATCGGTGAACACATACATTTCCTTCCGGGGCAGTTCAGAAGCTTCAAGCATTCGAAATGCTTCCGACATTCCGTCCACAAGCGATCTCGCGGGCATGCCTGTCTCGAGCCGTTCAAGATGCGCCTTCGCTGCAGTGATCGTTGGAGAAAACACGGCGACTCCATCCGAGGTGTCAACGATCGCCACCCTGCTCGCGACAGGAAGTTTTTCAATCACTTCTCTGGCCAGGCTCTTGGCCTCGTCGAGTCGTGTTCGATTTCCTTCCCTGTATTCCATTCGAGGTGCAGTATCAAAAAGAAATACGGCACTCAGTGGCCCTTCGGCATCGCCAAGCCATCCGGCGCCCTTTATTGTTGGCCGAGACAACGCCAAGACAAACAGAACAATTGCCGCAATACGAGCCAGCAGAAGCAGCAGATGCCGAAGCCGAAGCCGACGGCGATTCACAACATTTCGCTGCTGCAGAAAACGCAGAGCAGGAAATTCAAGCTTGACAGGCTTGCGTCGCATCATCATGTGCAGCGCGATTGGTACCGCAACAGCGGCGATGCCGGCAAGCAACAGCGGCGTCGCAAAAAACAGACCCATGAATCTTCCCTTCCAAACAAATCGCAATCCGGAATTACAATTTCTCCTAGAATCGAGTGCGCCGACTCGTCAGGTATCCCATCAGTGCCCTATCAAATTGCATGCTGGTATCAAAGGGAACGTAGTCAATTCCTGCGTGCGAACAAGACTTACGATAGTCATCCCGAAATATTCGAATCGATTCGATGTAGCTCTTTCGAACCGCATCCGCATCAATCACGAGTCGCTGCTCTTCTTCGGGTTCGGTGAACTCCACCATGCCCTCAAAGGGAAATTTTTCTTCCGCCTCGTCGAGCACATGAAACACGATCACATCATGACCACGATGTCGCAGCCGCAGCAGTGACTGCCGAATCGGTTCAGGATCACCGAGCAGGTCGCTAAAAATCATAACGAGCGACCGATGTCGGAGCATGGCGGCTACTTGCCCAAGGCTTTTTGCAATATCTGTTCTGCCGGATGATTTTGTTTTTGCAAGCAGTGATAACACATGGCCGATTTGTGATCGCTTCGAGCGAGCCGGCAGACTCGCATGCAAGCGATCATCGAACACCATCAGTCCGCACGGATCTTGCTGATGCACCATCAACCAGCACAGCGCCGCAGCCAAAGAGATTGAGTAATCGAGTTTCGTGAGCGTCTGGCGATATGTATAGGCCATCGATCGGCTCGTATCCATCACCAGATATCCTGTGATGTTGGTTTCCGCCTCAAACTTTTTGACGTAGTACTTGTCGGTCTTTGCATAGACAAGCCAGTCGATGTCTTTGGGCTCATCACCGGTTGTGTATTTCCGATGTTCGCTGAATTCGACTGAAAATCCCTGATAGGGACTCGCGTGCAGCCCTTGTAGAA
>Ga0194051_1000230_pt1 | contig 32492 bp, 29 predicted proteins | sample SepL2320m_MetaG_FD_161275 | JGI IMG/M metagenome (GOLD analysis project Ga0194051, IMG submission 161275) | Anoxic zone freshwater microbial communities from boreal shield lake in IISD Experimental Lakes Area, Ontario, Canada - Sep2016-L239-20m | ecosystem: Environmental > Aquatic > Freshwater >... | reverse complement strand
CACGGTTCCTGGCAGCCAGGGCGCGGTCCGGTCACCACGTGGACGGCGTCGTCGGCCAGCCGCGAGATCATGGCACTGGCAGAGCAGGATCCCATGCCGGCCAGCCTTCAGCAGGAGCAGCATCTGCGCACGGCGTACGACGCCAAGGCGACCGGACGCACAGTCCCGCGGTTGATCATGGCCTCCTGGGACGTTGACGGCTGGTGCGACATCGCCGCGATGACCGATGCGATCAACACCCACATCCGTCGCCACGACACCTATCACAGCGCGTTCGACGTGACCGCCGACACCATCACCCGCCGGACCGTCGACGAAGCCGACCGCATCGAGTTCGTTCCGACCGCGCTGGGGTTCATGGACCAGGGCGCGATCCGCACTCTGGTGCAGACGGCGACGCCGAGCACTCTCGAGTGGGACTGCTTCACCTTCGGTGTCATTCAGAAGGCGGATCACTTCACCGTCTACGCCAACATTGATCACCTGCACACCGACGGTACGTCGGCCGGGTTGATCTACCGCGACATCCACCAGACCTATCAGGGATTGGTGGAGGGACGTCCCACCTCATTGCCGGAGACCAGCCGGTACCGCGACTTCACCGCGCGGCAACGCCTGCAGGTCGAGGCCATGACGCTGGACTCACGATCGATCAAGGACTGGGTCGACTTCGCCCGCGACACCGAGGGCGATTGGCCGAGCTTCCCGCTGGAGTTGGGTGATATGCCGTCCAGCGGTGCGGGCGGCATCGTCACCATCGAGTTGCTCGACGCCGATGAGACCGACGTGTTCAACGCCGCCTGCCGCGACGCCGGCGCGCGGTTCAGCGGTGGCGTGATGGCGTGTGCCGCGTTGGCCGACCATCGACTCACCGGCACCGAGACCTTCCACGGCTTCACCCCATCGGATACCCGCAGCGGCGACGCGCAGTCACTGAGCGCGGGCTGGTACGCCAGCCTGTTCCCGGTCTCCGTGCCCGTCGGTGACGGCGACTTCGCTCAGATGGCCAGGGCCGCGCAGAAGTCGTTCGACGCCAACAAGCACCTGTCTGCCGTTCCGTTCAAACGTGTCCTGGAGCTTGCGTCCGCCGACGAACTCGGAGTGACGCTGGCCGATAAGCCGTCGATGATGGTGTCGCTGATGGATTTCCGTGCGCTGGCCGATGCTGACGCCAACCGCCTCGGGATCTATCTCGACAACCTCTCCCACGGCGGCATCAACACGTGGATCATTCGGCATGCCGACCAGACCACCCTGACGATCTCCTTCCCGGAGACCCCGGCGGCCCGCCACTCGGCGCATCACTACGCCGGGGTACTGCGTGCGGCGTTCACCGGCGTCACCGACTTCACCGAGGACTGGGTCGACGCGGCCGCAGACCAGCCTTTTGCGCATTCTGCTTAGTTAGCCGGTTAAGCTGCCGGGATGTCCGGCAAGCGCCGCATCGACCTGCGGCTCGTCACGCAGATCCTGCTGTTGCAGCTGGCGGTGGTGGCACTCACGCTGGGGATCGCCTTCGCCCTGCTGGGGGTGGTCAGCCACCGCCGTCTGATGGCCGAGTACGGCACCCGGTGTCTTGACATCGCCCGGGTGGTTGCCGCCGCCCCAGCATTGCGCGCCGATGTCGCCCGCTACAACGGCGTCACCATGCCGACGGCCGACGAGTTGGCGCGCGGGCCCCTGCAGAACATCGCCACGAAGGTGCAGCAGGGCACCGGTGCTCTGTTCGTGGTGATCACCAATAACCAGGGCATCCGGCTGAGCCATCCCAACGTCAGTGAGTTGGGCAAGATGGTCAGTACCGACCCGTCGGCAGCGCTGACTGGCCGCGAGGAGGTCGTCCGCCAGACCGGCACGCTAGGGCCATCGATGCGCGCGAAAGTGCCTGTGTTGGCGCCAGATGCGAGTCAGGTGATCGGACAGGTCAGCGTTGGCATGTCGACCTCGTCGGTGTATGAGCTGCTGCGCAATGATCTCGAAGCCGCAGCGCTAACCGGCGGTCCCGCGCTGGTGATCGGCGCTCTGCTGTCGGTGCTGTTGGCGCGACGCTGGCGCGAGCTGACATTGGGCCTTCAGCCCACCGAGATGACCGAATTGGTGCGCACGCAAGAGGCGGTGCTGCACGGCATCGGAGAAGGGGTGCTGGCAACCGATGCGGACGGCAACACCACCTTCGTCAACGACGAGGCCCGCCGGCTGCTCGAGATCGATTCCGCCGCCGGACATCCCGCCGACCAGATCGGACTGACGCCCAGGGTGTTGGAGGTCTTGCGGTCCTGCGATCCGACGCCGACGCTCGCCACTGTCGGGGAGCGGGTCCTGGTCGTTTCGGCCCGACCGGTAACGCGGGAGGGACACGAACTCGGCACCGTACTCGTCGTGCGGGACCGAACCGACGTCGAATTGCTGACCCGCCAACTTGATGCGGTTCGACTGATGAGCACCGTGTTACGGGCCCAACGCCACGAATTCGCCAACCGACTGCACCTGCTCAATGGGCTGCTGCACGCCGGGCATACCGAAGAGGCGTCGCAGTACCTCGAGGAGTTGCTCGAGTCCGGGCCACTGGGTTCGGCACTGCCCGGCATCGACACCATCCGCGACCCGTACCTGCAGGCGATCCTGGCGGCCAAAGGTGCCGCCGCCCGCGAGGCGGGGACGACTCTGCGCATCGGCGAGAACACCTGGGCGCCGGGCTGGCTTGCGTTGCCGGTCGACGTCACGACCGTGCTGGGTAACCTGCTCGACAACGCCATCGATGCGGTCCGCACGAGCGACAACCAGACCAAGGTGGTGGATGTCGAACTGCTGCAGAACAACTCGACGCTGCACATCACCGTGGGCGACAGCGGCGACGGGGTGGAACCGGATTTCGTTGACCAGGTCTTCATCGAAGGCACCTCCACCAAACCGCATTCCGACCTTCCCGGTGGACGCGGTATCGGGCTGGCACTGGCTCGTCAGATCGCCAGGGCGCTGGCTGGTGACATCTGGCTGTCCAGCCCTCGCAATCCTGGAGTTGAGTTGTGCGGCGCCGAGTTCATCGCCCGGTTGCCGGGTGTGATGGCGGAGGCGGAGCGGTGAGCGACACCGATCTGAAGGTGCTGGTGGTGGAAGATGACTTCCGGGTCGCCAACATGCATGCCGGCATCATCGACGCGTTGCCAGGTTTCACGGTGTCCGATACCGCGAACACCCTGGCGGCGGCCCGCAGGGCCGAACCCGTCGACCTCGCCCTGGTCGACGTGTACCTGCCGGACGGATCCGGGATCGATCTGGTTCGCGAACTGCGATGCGACAGCATCGTGTTGAGCGCCGCGACCGAGGCCGACACCATTCGCGCCGCGATGGCAGCCGGCGCGTTGAACTATCTGGTCAAACCGTTCGCTCCGACTGAACTGGCCGCACGGCTTTCCGGCTACGCCCGCTACCGACGGATCCTGGGCGGCAATAATCTCGGGCAGGGCGACGTCGATGCCGCCCTGGATGCGCTGCGCCCCCGCATCGCCGCCCAGGTGTCACCCGCCGTCTCGCCGTCGCCTACCAAGGATCTTGTATTGCAGGCACTCGCGGGCGCTAACGGTCCGATGTCGGCGGCTGAGGTCGCTGCCGAGATCGGGGTGTCGCGGGCGACTGCCCAGCGCTACCTCGCCGGCCTGGCCGCCAGTGACGAGGTCAGGGTCGGCCTGCGCTACGGCACCACCGGGCGCCCCGAGCAGGAGTTCGTCGCCAAACCCAAGGGGCCAAAGCGCATCAGGTGATCGCTGGGAACCGATTAGTTCTCTGTCGATCGAGACCCTGAAACTTGGCAATCCAATAAGCCGCGGAATGAGCCGGGTATGCAATCGAGCGACCATTAATCCACCCTATGCGGCAGAGCACGGCCGAAAGTAAGCGTTCATTGAGAATTTACCTGTCCGCAGGCCCTGAGCATTGGCGATAACCTCATAGGGTCACCGCTTGCGGGGGTATGGCAACGATGTTATTCTTCGCCGCGGGTTTCGCGTAAGGGAATCATCACGGTCAAAGGAGAACAACATGCGGAAATATCTGGCTGCGCTCTTTGCAGCAACAGCGGCGTTCATGTTCCTCAGCGCTGGCACTGCCTCGGCCACGTGTCTGTGGACAACCGACGGCGAGTACCTCTGCGACGACAACGGTTAAACTCCACGCGTCATCTGTCGATAGCCCGGCGAAATCGCCGGGCTATCGCTTTATGTACGGCATTACTGCATCACTCGCCGCCATTCCCGGCTCGGCAGATCAATCGCGGGCGTCCGGTTAAGCGCGTGCCCGATTTAGACGATCAGGACGTAGCCGGAGTCAGCCCTGCTGGTTGCGGCCGCGGCGGCCGGGAAGAAGGTAAATCCCGGGTTGAACAACAGCACAAGGTTGGCGATTGCGGCGGCGATGCCGACCGTCAGTGATGCCAAGCCGCCGGCAACCCACCCGATGACGCTACCGATGATGTTTTCGCCGAATAGCGCACCGAAGCCTTGGCCGATCGCCGTGCCGACGGCGATCTGCAGCACAGGACTGGTCAGTACCGAATCAACCACGACGCTCAGCGCTTCGCTTGACGGTGTTCCGCTCAGAACGTCGGCGGCCACGTTGCTGATCAAGGTTCCGACCGCCGGGTTCGCCAACAACGAATCCACCACGGCGTCGGTGACGGTGCCGGCGACCGCGCTCAGTGACCCGAGGCCGGAATCGGCAAGGGAGGGATCGCTGAGCGCGGAGGTGATCAGAGCGCCGGTCGCCGCGCTGATGGCCTGCCGCAGTTGATCGATACCCAGCACCGCGTTCACAAATCCCGGCAGGGTGGCGTCGATCGCGGCGGCCAACTGCGGATTGGTCTGCAGCGTGGCCAAGACCACGGAGGGGTCGACGCCGGCTTGCAGAGCGGTGGCGACCTGTACGGCGACGGCCGACAGACCGGCGGGCAGGCCGGGTTGGCTCAGGAAGGTGGTGACGGCGCTACCGGCGATAGTCGCCAGGCTGTTGAGTACGGCGGTATCGGCCAGCAGTGCGCCGAGGTCGCCGAGAGCGGCACCCGCGGGGCCCAGACCAGCGGTCGACGTGAGCAGTGCGGCCAGTTGTTCGGCGAGCGCGGCACTCAGGGTGGGATCGGTCGCGAGGGCGCGGATCACGGCGGTGGTCGCCGTGCCCAACGCCTGCGGGACGGCCGGGTTGCCCAGCAGTTCGGCCGCGGCGACACCGAGGGTGGTGCTGATCGCGGCCTGAATCTGTGCGCTGTTCTGCAGACCGGCGATTGCGGCCTGCAGGACTGCGGCGGCGTCGGTGCCGGACACCAGGGCGCCGGCGATCTGACTGGCGGCACCCGTCAGAGAGGCGGGGATCCCGGGCTGGCTGAGGAACGTCGTGACGGTGGTGCCCGCGGTGGTGGCCAGAGCGTCGAGGAAGGCCGAGTCGGCCAGCAGGCCGGTCAGCGCATTGTTGATCGCGGTGCCGACGGCGGCCGTGGTGGAGCCGCCGGCCGCGGTAGCGCCGATCAGAGCGCCGAGTTGATCGCTGATCACGGCGCGGACCCCGGCATCGCCGGCCAGGTCGCGGATCACGGTGGTCACGGCGGTGCCGATAGCCCCTGGGACTGCAGCGTTTTCCAGCAGCGCGGTGGCGGCATTCTGCAACGCTGCGCCACCGAGTTGGCTGGCGGCGATGTCCACAACCGTCACATTGCCGGACACCAGGCTCGTGAGTGTGTCGAGCGTCGATGTCGAAGCCCACGGCACCGCACCGATGAAGGTGTCGACCGCACCGATGAGGGCAGTGTTGGTGGCATCACCGAACGCGACCTGAACCGCGTGGGCCACTGCGTTGCCGACCGCGCTACTGATCTCCTGCGGTAGGCCGAAGTTGGCGAGCTGCGCGGCAGTCTGCCCAGCGATGAACGCACCGACGGTCGAGTTAGAGGCCAAGGCGGTGAGCTCCGGGCCGACGGTGCCGTTGAGGATCCAGTCGGCTGCGCCATTGGCCACCAGGGGAGCGATGACATCTGCCAGGGCGGTGGAGGAAATGACACTACGCACCTGCCCCTCGAGGACACCCCTGTACTGATCCACCAGGCTGATGACCGCCGGATCCGCCGACGCGGCGGCGTTCGCGGTAGTCGCCGACGCGGCGGCGGTGGTAGTCGCCACGGCGGCAACAGCATTCGCGGTTGATTCACGGCGGGTCAGTGCGACCGCCGCCCACGCCAACGGCGCAGTCTCGGGGACGCCGGGATTGCCGCCTCCGTTGAGCAATGACAGCAGTACGCTGCCCGGCGCCGAGAGCGACCCGCGCGGGGAAGCAGCGGTGAGCGACGGAGCCGTAGCGGTCGCCGCCGAGTCGATGCGGACACGATTGCGTCGCGCCGGCGCTTCGGCGCCGGCGGCGGATGTGGAACTGCGCTGCGTGCGCGCTTCGCGGTTGGCCCGCGCCCCGGCGCTCCCGCGCGTATCTCGCGCCGTCGAGGCCTGTGAGGATGCATCGGATGCCCCCACCGAACCCGTGGTGTCGGCGTCGGCGATCGGCATCGAGGCGAGCACCGAGCCCACACCCAGCGCCACCGACAGGGTGCTGATCAGCCCGACCGCCCGTAAAGGCCGCTTGCCGCGCTCCGCTGATTCCTCGCCTGACGACGTCTGAGCACTGTTTTCGATTGCCATAGCAACCACCATTCCTCTGCGTTACCCCACCAGCAAATCCGCCCCCATTAAACCACTTACTCAGGTTTTTCACATAAACGGGGCTAAAGGAAGCCAAAAGAACCGGGTGCAGCTACTTTCGGGTGCCGTCCAGTGAACTGATTCGGCTGGCTTTTCGCGTCAGCGGCAAGCGTCGGGCAACGGTAGGGAGTTGACCGCCAACGTCCGGGTGGCCCCGTCCACCAGCCAGCGCGCGCCGGGGTTGGCCAGTGCCGCCCGGTAGGCGACCTCGGCCGGGTCGGCCAGCAATTCGCCGCAGGCGACCGAACGCCGGCTGGTGCTGGGCGCGAGAAAACTCGACAGGGGCGGGCCCGGCCATTCCGTTGTGGCCGGTTCGCCCGCATTGCGTGGTTCGACCTCGTAGACCACGACCCGATCGGGGGAATAGGGAACGCGGGCGGCATCGGCCGCCAGGGCGGATGCCTGGTCGATCACCGCGCGTAGGGCCGCACGTGCAGTGCGCTGGTCGGGATTGACTCGGGCATCGAACCGCTCGTCGAACGCGTACACACTGACCTGTTCCTGGCCGTTGGGGCCCTGAACCATCACCGTCGTCGACGGCAAATCGGCGAGCCGTGGTGTACCGAAATCGGTGCCGGGCTTGACGATTCCGCCGGCCTCGACCTGGGCCACGAAGGACGCCACCCCGGCCGGGTCAATGCGAGCCACCTCATAGCGAGCCGGAATCAGTTGGGGGAGTGAACTTTCCGCGAGCGTCAGAACCCGGCCATCACCGTAGACCGCCAGCGATGGGGAGGCCAGTGCCTGGAACACCGCCGGCGCCATGCCTCCCGCCGACATCACCATGAACACCATCTGATCGGCCGGGGACCCCGGCGGCGGCGTCGATTCCGCGTTCCCCGAGCAGCTCGTCATCATCAACAAGGTAAGCACAGTTGCGAGCGGACGCGTTTTCAGCTTCACCATCCCGACCCTAGGCCGATACCCACTAGATCGGCATACGGAAGCCGTAATACTCGTGGTCCTCGTTGTAGCCGCCGTAGCCCCCGCCCAGATCCTCATAGGATTCGACGAATTCGATCGCCTCGATCCACTTGACCATCTTGAAGCCGAGTTCCACTTCGTCGCGTAGACGAACCGGAGCGCCGTGGGACTCGTTGAGTGGCGCCCCGTTCAGTCCGTAGGCGAGGATTGTCTGCTCGTGGTACATGTTCGCGATCGGGTGGCAGTCGTAATACCGTCCGCCGTCTGATCCCTCTGCGAACGAATAAAACGCCACCCATTTGGCGCTGGGCAGGGGCTTGACCATCTCGCAGATCGTGCGCATCGGAACGCCCGTCCATTCACCGATTGCCGACCAACCCTGGATGCAGAAGTGGTGGGTTATCTGGTCCTGCTTGGGCAGTGCCAGCAGTTCCGCGTAGGTGATCTCGAGTGGGTTTTCCACCAGGCCGTCCACCCGAAGCACATAGTCGGACCAGTTGCCCGCCTGCAGTTGCCGGTACTCATCGGTCACCGGCAGCGTGCCGTTGGGCCAGAAATAGTCGCTGATGTCGTCTTTGGAGTAGGTCGCTCTGGGAGCCGAGCGTTCCAGGAGTTTCTTCAACCATCCGACCATCGCCTTGCCGATGTTTTGGATGGTTCGCGGATATTTGATCGTCAGCGGCGAGGCGACCAACCAGAATGCGGCGACTACCGCCATCCACGCCAGGTATAGCGCCACCCCCAGATAGGAGTTCGTATCGGTGCCCAGCGTGATGTGGTTGACGTTGCCGACGAAACCGGTGACGAAGACCATCACCGTGTGGACGACGATGAACACCAACATCCAAACCAGCACCCCGAAGTGGACTGTGCGTGCCATCTGGCGGTTGAGTAGGCCCGCGCTGGTACCGAACCGGCCGGCGATGCCCGGCGCCTGTAGTAGACCGGTCACCAGGGCCAGCGGTGCGGCGATGAACACCGTGATGAAGTACGCCAGCAACTGCAGTGCGTTGTAGGTGTTGAATCCGGCGTTCTGTGGCAGTTGTAGCGACAGGTACTGCAACGCCGTCGACACAGCGTTGGGGAACACGTCCCAGGACGTGGGGATAAGGCGTTTCCACTGGTTGGTACTGAACAGCAGCACCATGAACACCACACCGTTGATCAGCCACAGCAGATCGAAGGTGAAGTGCCACCACCGAGCCAGGCCGATCGTGTGCCGGATTCCCGGCAGGCCAACATGTTTGGGCAGGGCGACCGAATCCTGCTTCGCTGTCCAGACGCGCTGTGGATCTTCCGGGTCTCGGCGGTCGGCGGGCACCGCATCGCGCAATCGCATCCATTCGGTGTCCGGCTTGCTGGCGATAGTGAAGTACAGCCGCGGGTGGTCGGCCAGGATCTGAAGGCCCGCCCGGATCATGAACATCATGAACAGCAGGTTCAGGAAGTGCTGCCAGCGCAGCCACCACGGGAACCCGGAGTCGACGGGATCGACGTAGTCGGTGGAGGTGCCCGGATAGCGCGCGATGAAATCCTGATACCAGCCGTAACGGGTCATCTCGCGGACGATCGCAATCGACAGCACCAGGGCCACAATTCCCAGCGGAACGAGCCAGAGACTGCTGAACCAACGGCGGCCGATCCGCACCGACGGCAGTTTCGCGCGGTCTTGCGGTATGCCTCCGGCCCAATCGTCGAGGGTGATCGGGCCCTGCCGGCGACCGGCTAGCGACGCCTCAAGGGGATCGGGCTCACCTGGCTTCATTGTTACCCGTTCTTATTCGGTGTCCACCTTCGGTGTAATGCTAGCCGGGGCACCACGGCTTCGCGTTGTGAAACGGTGGCGGTAATGTGTCGCAATGCCGTTGGCACACACCACCTATCTTGCCGGGGCACCGGGGCCGTGGCGCATCGATACGATCACGCCCGTCGTCGGCGAGAGCCTGCCGCCCGCGGATCGGCTGGATATCGTCGAGGCGCCGGCGGAGTGTTCCCCCGGCACTGCCTGGGCGCTGCGCGGGGTCACCAGCAATATCCGCTACTCCACCCGCGCCGAGTTGAATGTTCTGGCGCAGCGCCAGGAGCGAATCGGGCGCCCGCAGTGCACCCGCGCTGCGCTGATCCCCATCCGCAAGGCAGAGACGTGGTGGACCCTGGCTCAGGACGAGCGGCGGGCGCTGCTGGCCGAGAGCCACATCACCATCGGCCTCGACTACCTCCCCGCGGTGGCTCGGCGTCTGCACCATAGCCGCGATCTGGGGGAGCCGTTCGACTTCCTGACCTGGTTCGAGTACGCGCCCACCGACAGCGAGCAGTTCGAGGACCTCGTCGGCCGCCTCCGCAACACACCGGAATGGAATCACGTGGACCGGGAAGTGGATGTGCGTCTCTCTCGTGACAGTCAGGTTTGAGCGCGATGGCCGACGCGGGTGGCCTGCCACCGTCTCAGGACCTGTCGTCTGAACACGTCATCGACGAGCTGTCCCGCTATGGGATCCACCGCATTCGGGATACGTCGGTGCCGCAGATCATCGTGTTGTCGGTCATGGGTGGCGGCTTCATCACCATGGGTGCGCTGTTCTCGGTGCTGCTCTCCGAGCAGGTGCAGACGCTGGGCCCAAGGTATCTGCTGCAGGGGTTCGGGTTCTCGGCCGGATTCTTCTTCGTGATCCTGTCCGGGTCGATTCTGTTCACCGAAGCCAACGTGGTGCTGCCGTCGACGCTGCTGCGGCAGCGTCCGAAGCTGTTACTGGGCAGGCTGGTCGTGTTCTGGGCACTTGCCTTCATCGGTAACTTCCTCGGTGCCATCGTGACCAGCTGGCTGATCTCCCGGGCACAGGTCTATCCGCCCGAAATGCAGCAGACGCTGGAAGCGTTCGTCGCGAAGAAGACCTACTACCACTCCGTCGGCACGCCGACCGCATGGTTCCAGGCGCTGCTGTCCGGCGTGCTGGCCAACTGGATGGTGGGCATGGCGGCATTCTTCGCCACCATGGGCCGCACGATCATCGGCAAGTACATCCCGGTTCTGCTCGCCGTCAGCCTTTTCTGCGCGGCGAACTTTCAGCACAGTGTCGCCAACATGGCCTACTTCGGTCTGATCTCCGCAGAAGGAAAAGGGCCCGGCTGGTGGGTTGCGTTGAACTGGAACATCATTCCGGTAGGTATCGGCAATATGATCGGCGGTGCACTCCTGGTGGCATTGCCGTTCTCCTACGCGTTTCGCGCTGCGCATCGTGGTGCGGCCGAGGGTCACCTGCACCGCATGGTGTAGCCACGTTGTTCCCCTCGCGCCGCCTTAAGTTGGAGTCCGCTAGCAACTGTGCTAATTTCCTCATGTTTTTCTCAGGTGATATCCGGCCCTCCGGATCCGAGCCCGCTCTGAGCAGCCGATACAGGAGTTCCACGTGACGATTTACCGCGAAGTACCCTCTCTCCGGCGCTCACGTGCGGCCGGCGTACTGATTGCCGGAGGCGTGCTGGGTGCGGTCGCAGCCAGTGCGCTGGCGACCAGCGTCGCTCCGGTGCCGGCCCAGGCGTCGTGCATCGCGACGGGGCTGGGGACGTTGGGCACAGGATGCTCATCCGGCGGGCCGCTGCAGTGGGCTATCGCCATCGGCGACGGCGCCACTGCGACGGTGGCGGGTGGTGTGTTCAACCTGGCCCTAGCAGTCGGCAATGGGAGCTTCGCGAACACCGTGCCGCTGGCCGGTGCAAGCAGCAACTTCGGCATCGCCCTTGCCTGGTTGGGCGCCACCGCCGACGCTGCGAACGGGAACTTCAACATTGCCCGTGCCCTCGGCACCGGCGCAGTTGCCGTGGCCGGTGGCTCGGGGACTGCAGCAGGTGACCCAACCGGCAACTTCAACCTCGCCCGCGCATTCGGCCCGGGCGCCGTCGCCCAAGCCATGAACGGGAACTTCAACCTCGCTCGGGGAATCGGTGACCGCAGCACAGCGGTCTCCGGGGCCGACGGCAGCGGCCAGTCGGCCCGGGCCTTCGGCTACGAAACCGCGGCAAAGGCCACCGGCGGTTCCCTGCAGTTCGCCCGATCATTCGGGTATCGGAGCGAGGCCAGTGCCACGAACGGCACCCTGAACGTCGCGCGGGCCGGTGTCTACCCCTACCTGCTGGGTGGAATCGCGGGTGCGCAAGCAACCACGGACAACGGCAACGGTAACTTCGCCCGGGCGGTTGGGGACGGGACCGTCGCCGAAGCCGGTGACGGCAACGCCAACCTTGCGTTCACGGGCTTCTTCACCACCGCCAACGCCGCAAACCAGGCCTATGCCGAGTACGGCAACGGCAATATCGCCGCGATCTGGGGCAACGGGAATATCGCCAGGGCCGGTGGAACGACAGGTACCGGCAATGACCGCAACCTGGCGGTAGTGGCCGGCCAATTCAGCAGCGCGACCGCCGGACCGGGCAGCAATAACCGGGTAGTTGTCCTCGGGTTCGACAAGAACCAGTCCAAGCCGGCCGCTGCGGTCAGTGCCCGGGCCGCACGTCAGCACTGAGGGTTCAGCGTCGGCGCGCGAGCGTCGTCGCGACCAGATCGGCAAACGCCTGATGCGGGAGCGGTGACGGCACCTCAAGGTCGGCGTCGGTGTACCACGCCACCGGGGCTTCCGGGTGCGGTCCGGTGACACCCACCGCACCCCGCCCGAAGCCGAAAACCCCTGCTGCAACAACGCCATTGGAGTAGCGGGCGAGGATCGTGTCGTCGGGCCCTGCGTTGACAGTGAAGGCCGGACCGCCCTGGAAATACACCTCCAGTGGCTGCCCGCGCCAGGTGACCGTGACGAGGGTGTCGGCATTATCGGTCACGGTCGCCCCCGGTGTCGTGCTGTACTCCACGGCGTCCCCGGGCAGCAGATCGAACCCCGGATCACGACCGGCCAGGAAGCCGCCCATACAGCAGCCGAGGTAGGCGCCGCCGTCGTGAATCCAGTTCCGCAGTGCTGACGCGATAGGGGCGACGGCCTCCCAGGCCGCATCGAGATCGTCGGCGCCGCCGGGTTGGACGTAGATCGCTGCGGTGGACAAGACGGCGGCGGTGAGGTTGTCCGCCTCGGCAGGGCCGACAAATCGCACATCCATCGTGTGTTCGCCGGCCGCCAGCAGTGCGGCCACCGCCTCGGGAGCCCCCGCTGTGCTCGCCGGTCCGCGATAGACCAGCGCGACCGGCCGGCGAGGTTCGGGATTCGGTGATGCGACCGGGCGCGAACAACCCGTCACGGCCAGACCCACAGCACCTGCGGCGGCAACCAGGAACCGGCGACGTTCGAGTGTCACGATCGAGTGCTCTCGGCGACGTCGAATGGGGTGGCGAGTCGCACCGTGACGTCAGCGCGGGGTGTCATGAGTCTGATTATCCCACCGCCGTGGCGTCACGATCGGATCCGGATCGTGTGATGTGATCATCACGAAGTGAATCACCTCAGAGGGATCGCCGCAGTTGCTTTACTGGCCGCGGTCGGCGCGGTCACGGTTCAGTGTGCGCCCGCTCCATCGGCTCCCGCGGCTGCTTCCACAGCCCGGCCGACGGTGCATCCGGTCAGCGCCGCCGATCTCGGCGCCACCTGGCGGCCCGGATGTCCGGCCGCACCAACGGCGCTGCGTCGCATCGAAATCGACTACCTAGGCTTCGACGGTGGCACGCATCGGGGGCAACTGGTGGTGAACGAGGATGTTGTCGACGACGTCATCGCGATCGTCAACGATCTCACCCGACTGCGCTATCCCATCGAGAAGATGCGCACGGTCGAGCACTATCCCGGCGCCGAGGATGAGTTGTCGATGCGGGACAACAACACCTCGGCGTTCAACTGTCGACCACTGCCCGGTACCGATGCGTGGTCACAGCACGCCTACGGCCGCGCCATCGACATCAACCCACTCGTCAACCCCTATACAAACGCGACCGGTGACCTTCAGCCCAAAAACGCCGCGCGCTACCTCGACCGCCGACGCAACGACCTCGGGCTGCTGCACGGCGGCGATGCGGCGGTGCGGGCGTTCACCAGTCGTGGCTGGCGATGGGGTGGGGACTGGCATAACCCGATCGACTACCAGCACTTCGAAACCGGTTGATCTCGGCGGCCGGCTCAAGTAGCCCGCTTACACAGTTGGCTTACCGAACAGTCGCGGCACTAAACCGAGTACTCCCAGCAGTGCCAAGATCGGCAGCAGCCACCACCACGTGAAGGATGTCTTGTTCTCCACCTGCGGTGCCGCAGATGGGGTCACGCTCGGCTGGACCGTATTAGCGGCCTCAGGTGCCAGGAACGTGATCGGTGCCGCCGGTTTCAACGCATTGTCGATATTGCCGATGATCGAGTAGTTCTCCTCGACCGCCACCGCGCGCACGCCCGATCCCGGATTGAAGTTGATGTTGTTGAGGTTCACCCAGACGATGTTGGGGCTCAGCGCCGACTCGAAGTAGTAGATCTTGTTGGTGGAGTCGGCAACTGATCGCCAGTAGGTGGGGGAGAGGTTGGGGTGCTCCGGATCGCCCACACCCCATGGCACCGACACATTGCGCATCACGCTGAACACCCCTGCGACGGCTTGGCGCTCATCGGTGGTCCGCGGCAACTTGTTCAGGTAATACGAGGCGCGCACGAACCGATCCTGAGATTGGATCGAACCGGGCAGGTCTGTGTTCTTGTCGACATTGTCCCACTTGGCATTCAGTTGCAACTGCTGGTCATAGGTCGGACTGTTCGTCATCACCTGGAACTGGCGGCCGTGGTGGATCACCGGCTTGCCGTCAAGGTATTCGATGATCGCCGAGTCGCCGGAGGTATCGGTCACCGACAGGTGCACGGTGGGGTGCGCCGCATTACCCGGCCCGAAGTTGATCGGGACGATGTAGATCGCCGGATTGGTGAACGCGTCGACGACTTCGTTCACGGTCGAGAATGAGGTCAGCACGTGCTGAACCCACGCCACGAAGGACAGCCGCGGCCGGTCGTCGGCGGGTGCGGGCCCGAAATCGGACTCACCGAGATAGAGCAGGTTGGCCACCAGGCCGTTCTCGTTCATCCCGTCGAACACCCCGTCGATGGGGCCGCTGGGATCGGTGGTGCCGGCGACGACGATCGCGCCGTACTTCGTGGTCCACACCAGCGAGTTGACCCCACCAGATCCGTTCTGCTCGAGACCGCGCGGATAGGCGTACAGGTGCGAGTGGAATGAGTAGGGCCAGTCCATCGAACGGCCGGTGATCACCATGCCGTCCGGACCCAGCCAGGTCACGCGGCTACAGGCGTTCGCTGAGGGGGCGAGTCCAAGGACGGCGGCAATCGCGCAGAGTGCGGCGAGGAAGCGGGTGAACACGGCTCTAGACATAGGGGCCATAACTCCATTTCTTCGGTTGTCGGAACCGGGAATGGCGGGCGTGCTGATCGTCCACAATGAGGCGATGGAACAGCGACGCCGACTCGGGATTCAAGATGCCCTCTGGCTGGAGATGGACAAGCCGAACAACCTCATGGTCGTCGACTCGGTGATCTGGACGGCTGAGCCGTTGGACTTCGGCAAGGTGCGCGCGGTGGTCGAGGAGCGACTCCTGGACCGCTACCCGGTGTTCCGTAGTAGGGCCGTCAAGGACGAGGACGGCTCCTGGTGGTGGGAGCGCGACGATGACTTCGACTTCGATAACCACGTCGCGCTGGTTTCGCTGAAGAAGCCCAACGACCCCCGCGCACTGCAGGAACTTGTGGCTGCCCACCGGACCGAGATGCTCGATCATGATCGTCCACTGTGGCAAGCGATTTGGATCAAACGGTACGGCAAGGGCAGTGCCATGATTCTGCGCAGCCACCACGCCATCGCAGACGGTATGCGGATGGTGCAACTGTCGATGAGCTTGTTCGACTCGTCCCCACAGGGCGGTCCCATTCTCGCACCCGCGGTCACCCAGCACGCCGCTCACCCGCACCCGCCTGGGCAGCCGCTGGCGCAGCGGGTGCGATCCACCGCGGTTGGTGCCGCGAAGACGGCCGGTAGCGCGATCGCCGGGGCCGTTGGCGGCATCGCGGACGCGCCCCGGCTGCTGATGAAAGCCGGCCGGTTGGGCCGATTCGCGCTGCGCAATCCGCTGGGCGCGGGCAACACGGTGCTGACCGCCGCCCAGGCAACCGGCGCCGGCCTGGTCGAGACCGCGCGCTCGGCGCTGCCCGGCGGCGGAGCGCTGGTCGATATCTTCTCGGCCGCGCCCGGTGATCTGGACACGGTTCGCAAGCTGTTATTGGGCACCCGCAATGAATCGACGATCTGGACCGGGACTGCCGGCGGTGAGAAGAGCGTCGCCTGGTCTGAACCGTTGTCGTTGGTCGCGGTCAAGGCGATCGCGAAGGCAAACCGCTGCACCGTCAATGACGTCCTGGTGGCCAGCGTGGCCCTGACACTCTACGACTACCTCAAGGACCACCAGGCGCGGTGTTCGTCAGTGACCTTCATGGTTCCGGTGAATCTCAAGCCCCTCGACCTCAGCCTGCCTGACACCCTGGGCAACGAGTTCGCCCTGGTTCAGCTGGAACTGCCGACTGACGAACCCGACCCGTTGAGGGTCCTGGCCGCTGCCAAGCGGCGGATGGACCGGATCAAACACGGTCATGAAGCGGCGTTGGCGTTTCGGTTTCAGGAGACCATTGCTGGGTTCAACCGTGGGCTGTACGAGGCATCGGTGGACTTGTTCACCAACCGCACCCTCGGAACGCTGACGAATGTTCCAGGCCCGCCCGTTCCGGTGTACCTGGCCGGTAGTCAGGTGGAGGGCATTGTCGGCTGGGCGCCGATATCGGGCAATCAGCCGATGAGTTTCACCATCTCGAGTTACAACGGCTCGGTGGTTGTCGGGATCGCCTGCGACACGAAGCTTGTGCCCGACCACGAGACGATTGTCGACGGATTCTCCTTCGCCTTCGGGCGGCTGTTCGAAGCGAGCCCGGGGGCGGAGCTGATGCCGATTAGGTGGGCGAGCGACGAGCGAGGTCGCCACCGAAGGCGATGAGTGCGCGGCGCCCGATGGCGAGGATCTCCCCATCGAAGTCGCTGTTGTCTCGGAAGGAGAGCTCCAGGATGCGATCGGCCATCTCGACGGCGACCAGCGTGGCGCGAGGGTCGGTAGCGGCCGGGATCAGATCGGCATCCACCAGGATGGTGTGGATCCGGCGGGCCAGGTTTTGCATGCGCACGCGGACGTGTCTGGTGACGGTGGGCGAGGTGCGCCCACCCATCCACAGCCGCGCTGAACTTGGATACAGCCGGTAGTAGGCGACATGCAGATCGAGTTCATTGTTGAGCAACTCGGCAACCGAACGGATGTTCCAGGTCTGCTCGGCGGCCACGCATCGAGCATCCAGCTCGGCGCAGTGCCGCTCCAGCAATTCGTCGAGGATGGCGTCGCGGTCGGCGAAGAATCGGTACAGCGAGGGATACGACACCCCGGCGCGGTCGGCGATCGCCCGCGTGGTGGTGGCGTCGACGCCCTCTTCGTCGGCGATCGCGGCAGCGGCGTCGAGGATGCGTGTCACGGTCAGTCGACTGCGGGCCTGCATGGGCTCGCGGCGCTGAACTGGCGCGACGGTCATCGGTGTCCTCTCACTGCCTCGATTGCGGGGAAGGGCTTGACAGCAATCCGCAAAACTATAACATTATTAACGTTACAGTTACTAGACCCGACCCGGGAGTGCCCATGACCGTCACCTCGCTCAACCAGGCTCGGCCCGTGCAGCCACTGACCGGACACGTCGATGTCCTCATCGTTGGTGCCGGTATCTCCGGGCTCGGCTTGGCGCACTATCTAGCCACCACGCAGCCCGGCCACAGCTTCGCGATCGCCGACGGCCGCAGCGCGATCGGTGGCACCTGGGATCTGTTCCGCTACCCGGGCATCCGGTCCGATTCCGATCTGCACACGTTCGGCTACGAATTCAAGCCATGGACCGCTGACAACGCGATCGCCGATGCGCATGAGATTCTCTCCTACCTGCAGGAAGTCGTCGACGACGACGATCTCGCCCGCCGAATCCACCTTCAGCACAAGGTGATCCGTGCTGACTTCTCCAGCCGCACCGCGCACTGGACGGTGACGTTGGAGAGCGCTGGCAAGCAGTGGGACGTCACCTGCGGTTGGTTGTTCGGCGCGACCGGCTACTACGACTATGCGGCCGGCTATACGCCGCACTTCGAGGGCCGGGAGGACTTCGAGGGCACGATCGTGCACCCGCAGCTGTGGCCCGAGGATCTGGATTACGCGGGCAAAGACGTCGTCGTCATCGGCAGTGGAGCCACCGCCGTCACGCTGATCCCGGCGATGGCCGACACCGCCGGACACATCACCATGCTGCAGCGCTCACCGTCGTACGTGATGCCGCTGCCGCGAAAGGATCCTATCGCCAACGGACTGCGAAAGGTGTTGCCTGCCAAGGCCGCCTATGCGGTGACACGGCGGCTCAACATCGGCCGGGGACGGTTCATCTACAACCTCTGTCAACGTCACCCCAAGCTTGCCCGTCGCATCATCCGCACGCTCAACGTCAAGTCACTGCCTGACGGCTACGAGGTCGACACCCATTTCAACCCGAAGTACAACCCGTGGGACCAACGGCTGTGCGCGGTGCCGGACGCTGATCTGTTCCGCACCATCTCCAAAGGTAGGGCCTCGGTGGTGACCGACAAGATCGTGCGGTTCACCAAGGCCGGCATCCTGCTGGAGTCCGGCCGGGAGTTGAAGGCCGACGTCATCGTCACGGCAACCGGGTTGCAGCTCAAGCTGTTCGGCGGTATCGAGGTCTGTGTCGACGGCCAGGTCAAGGATGCGCACGAATCTCTGGTCTACAAGAGCTTCATGCTGTCGGGCATCCCAAATCTTGCGTTCGCGTTCGGGTACACCAACTCGTCGTGGACGCTGAAGGTGGATCTGGTCTGCGAGCACCTGTGCAAATTACTGGCCTACATGGACCAGCACGGCTACACCACTGTCGTTCCGGTCGTGGACGACCCGACGATAGAGAAGCGTCCGATGCTGGACTTCTCGGCCGGCTACATCACCCGTGCTCTTGACGAGTTCCCGCAGCAGGGCGCCAGTGGCCCCTGGACCATCGAGATGGATTACTGGGCGGATCATGCGCGATTGCGCAAGGGACCGGTCGAAGACGCCGCACTCCGGTTCAGCACCGTCGACCGCGCCACCACCGCCCGGGCGGCCGCCGGGGCATGAGCAGGCCCACCTTCGTCGAGGTCGATGGACGCCGAGTTCGGGTCCGGGTCGAAGGCGATGCCGCCAATCCGCCGGTGCTGCTGTTGCACGGCATCGGCCGCAGCATGGAGGACTGGGCGCTGCAGTTTCACCGGCTGGCCGCCGCGCACCGTGTGATCGCCGTCGACGTGCCGGGGTTCGGCTTCTCTGAACGCCCCGTCGCACCGATCAACCTGCCCACCTTCGCCCGAGGGGTGCTCGGTGCCGTCGATGTTCTTGGCGAGACGCGGCCGCTCAATATTGTCGGCAATTCCCTCGGCGGAGCGATCGCCTTACAGACGCTGGCGCTGCGACCGGAGCGGGTGGCCAGCCTCGGCCTGATCAACAGCGCCGGGTTCGGCCGTGAAGTGACGGTGCTGCTGCGGATGCTGACCGTTCCCGGTCTCGGCCAGTTGAGCACCCGCCGCCCCACCCGTGCGGGCGCGCGGTTGCTGGAACGAACGATCTTCGCTGACCCCTCGCTGGCCACTAGGGAGCGCATCGATCACGCGCTGGCCATTGGTCGCCAGCCGCACTCCGGGGCGGTGTTGCGTGAAGCCGCCGCCGCTCTGGGAACACCGACCCGGGGCGTCAAGCCGGGCTGGCGCCGGCAGCTCGCGGCCTTCGCCGCTCTGCATCCACGTCCCACCCTGATCATGTGGGGCGAGCGTGACCGCGTATTGCCGGCGCACCACATTCACGAAGCTCAACGGGTGTTCCCGCATGCCGAAACGCACCTGCTGCCCGGGATCGGCCATATGCCGCAGATCGAGTGCCCGGAGGAGTTCGCCGGGCTGGTGCTGCCATTCCTGGCGCGCGCCACTGGCGAACAACGGACATCGGGCACCGGGTAGTGCTTGACTAGCCACCATGACGATGTCTTCTTCGGCGTGTGCGCACCAGCGCGCTTCGGCAAGCGTCGGCCGGGTCGGCGGGTTGGCAGTGGCGCTCGGTGTCGGTGCCGCAGTCGCGACCGGTCTGGCCGCACCCGCCTCGGCTGACTCCACGGGTGCTGCTGACGCGGCGACGTCGGTATCGGCTCGGACATCGAATTCGCACCGAAATCACACAGCGACGCCGCCGGTCACGTCGCGGACCAAGGCGGTTGTCGCGTCTGCGGCCGCAGTCAGGCATCCGGCCCGCCGCGCCGCGGCACACGGCATACAGACCCCCTCGGCTCCGGTGGCGGCGTCCACCGCAGTGAATCTGTTGGCGGCCGCCGGCCGCGAGTTGGGCCGCACGTTCCTCAACCAGTACCCGACAACAGCCCCGTCGATCACCACCCAGTCCGCTGACGGGGTGGTGACCGGCAGCCTCGGCGCGGCCGACCCCGAGGGAGACCGTCTGGTCTACACCGTCGTCGGCAAACCCAGCCTGGGCCGGGTCAGCATCGACCAGTCCACCGGCGACTTCACCTACACCCCGGTGGTCGACGTCGCCTCCTACGGCGGCACCGACGCGTTCACCGTCTCGATCAGCGACGAGACCAACGTCCACATCCACGGCCTGCAGGGTCTGCTGGACGCACCCATCCGGTTGCTGCGCGCCATCCCGTTCGTCGGATCGCTGCTATCGGACTACCTCCCGTCCACGAACACGACAGCGACGGTCAAGCTGACCTTCGACGGCTCCGGAACGGTTGCCGCACTGGCTTTCCCCGAGGGCTTCCACTGGGGCGTGTCCACCGCGGGCTTCCAGTCCGAGATGGGCGGCGGCGCGCCACTCGACGTCAACTCCGACTGGTGGCAGTGGACGCATGACCCATTCAACAAGCTGCTGCTCGGCTGGAAGGGCGCGGTTCCTGAAGACGGCCCGGGCGCGTACACCCAGTACGTCACCGACGCACAGCTGGCCCGCGAAGGTGTCGGCGCCGACACCTTCCGGATGAGCATCGAATGGAGCCGGATCTTCCCCAATTCGACTGAAGCGGTGGATATTTCGAACGGCGTCACCCCGGAGGTGCTGGCGCAGCTCGATGCGCTGGCCAATGCGGACGAGGTCGCGCACTACCGCGACCAGCTGGCGGCCATGCACGCAGCCGGACTCGATCCGATGGTGACGATCAACCACTTCACCCTGCCGTTGTGGGTCCATGATCCCGCCCAGGCCCGCATCGAGGAATTCTTCGGACAGACGCCGCAGATCGGCGGCGGTTGGGTCTCGACATCCACGGTGACCGAGTTCGAGAAGTATGCGGCCTATCTGGCATGGAAGTACGGCGACCAGGTCACCAACTGGGTGGTGCTGAACGAGCCGGTCAACTCGATGCTGACGTCGTATTACGCGATTCCTTTTGCGACGAACTTCCCGCCGGCCATCGTCAGGACAGACCTGGTGGCGGTCGGACTGCGCAATGAGGCTGCCGCCTACTCGGCGTCCTACGACATCATTCATCAACTCGACCCGGACGCCCAGGTCGGTTTCGCGCTGAACATGTACACGTGGCGCGGGGGAGATCCAGCCAATCCCAGCGATCAGCAGGCGGCAGCGGAATTCAGTGACTTCTACAACCGCTGGTTCCCCGACGCGGTGCTGCGCGGTGAGGTCGACGCCAACTTCGACGGCGTGATCACTCCCGACGAAATCCATCCCGAACTGGCCGGCAAGGCCGATTACTTCGGCGTCAACTACTACAGCCAGGGCATCGTGATCGGCTACGGCGGGCTGTCGGTGCCCGGCCTACCGGTCGTCAAGGGATACCCCGAGTTCTCCCCGCTGATCAACGTGGTCATCGGCGGCTGCCTCCCTGCCACCGAATGTAGCGACACCGCGCAGATCATCAATCCGGCCGGACTGCGCGATGTTCTCGATATCGCCGACTCCTACGGAATCCCGTTGTGGGTCACCGAGAGTGGACTCGCCGATGCCGCCGACACCAAGCGTGCCTCGTACACCGTGCGCCACCTCGCCGTCATCAACAAGGCAATCGCCGATGGCATGGATATCCGCGGCTACACCGCGTGGTCACTGACCGACAATCTCGAGTGGGTGCTCGGATACGACCCTCGCTACGGTCTCTACTCCTACGATCCGGTCACACTGGTGCGCACACCGCGACCGAGTGTCAGCCTCATTCACGACATCTTTGCCGGTAACGCGATCTCGGCGGATGTGTTCCGGACCTACGTCAAAGACGTTCGCAGCTAATCAACCGGTACGTCCAGAATCGCACGCTCCACACCCGCGCCAGGACCGTCGAAATGCCACCACTCGCCGGAGTACACGGCCAGTCCGCCGGCAGCCATCGCGTTCCGCAACCGAGCTCGGTTGGCTTGCGCCGCCGCACTGACGCCCTCGGTCGCATACGCCGTGGCCCGCGGGGAGAAGTCGTCGAATCCGGTTCCCATATCCACCAGACGTCCGCCCTCGGCCAGCGTCACATCCACCGACCGCCCGGTCTCATGGCTTCGTGAATACGGGCCGGGCTTGGCCACCCACGCCGGGTTGGGAACCACGGTGAACATCCGCACCTGAACCTCGTGCGGGCGGTAGCAGTCCCAGAACACCAGGGTGGATCCCTGTGCCCGCAGTGCGGCGGCTGCTGTGGCAAGCCCCGGCGCCAACGATTCGTGCACCAGGCAGCGGGCGTCGGCTGGATACAACTGGACGCCGACGAAGTTGTCCGCGGTGGCGTAGCGCAGATCCACGATCGCGTCGGGTACCACGGTTCGCACGTCGACGAAGCCGGCGGCGCGGGCCTGTGGGCTGAGGGGCGGTATCCCGGGTTGCGGGGCAGCGTTGACCACGGTCGCCGAAGCGAGCGCGCCGATCACTGCCGCCGTACCGAGAACCGCCATACCGAAAAGAAGTCGCACCCCTGCATTGTCCATGCACCGAGAACACTCGGTATCGGGCACCCGAGGGTTTAGTATGAGAAGCAAGGTCGGATCAAGGGGGCTGGTGTGCGAACATCCAGGCGTACGCGTGTCCGTCGCGGCTGGCTTGGAGCCGGCGCCCTCACCGCGGGTCTCGGCGCGGCCCTGGTCGGCGGTTCCGGCGTCGCTTATGCCGATGCGGCCGATAGTGCCGGTCCGGGTGCAGCCGCCCGTTCGGCGAGCGCCCATCACGCCTCAACCCCCGCGCGAGCCCGACGCGCCGCGGCGGTTGCCAACCCCGTGCCACGCGCCAGCACCGCTGTCGCGGCCGCCGCGACGCCGGTCGCGGCCACTCCGGCGCCAACCAAATACACCGCCGGCTCCAAACTCCCGCCGCGAATCCAGTGGAATGCCAACTACGGCTACTGCGGCGAGGCCGCGTTCATCAGCGCCGGCCTCAACTACGGCCAATACATTTCGCAATACGACGCACGCGCACTCGCGAGCAAGAATGCCCGCCAGAGTCTGGAAAGCTCGCAACTTCTGCTAGGAGTCAACGACGTCGCCGCGGCCAAGGCGATGCACCTTTCCGCAACGGCCTTCAACCCGACCAAACAGCCCACATCGACCGCATTTCTCACCTGGGTCAAGTCGAATGTGACGGCCGGCTACCCGGTGGTAATCGGTGTGTTCATGAACCAATCCCGTTTCTACGGAACGACAAATCTCAACGCCGGAGATACCGAATACGACCACATCGTTCCCGTCACCGGCATCACGTCGACCCGTCCAGTGACCGGACCGGCGACGTACTACGCCGATGATGTCATCACCTTCAATGACAACGGGTTGTGGACCGGTACCAACGGCCAGCCCCAGAACACATTCAGCTCCACGTTCAGCACGTTCGCGACCACCCGCCAGAAGGCAAACGCGAAGACCGCGGCGGTGTACTCGCTCAAGAGCGGCGCTGACTACGGAATCGCCATCACCGGCATCATCGACGGGAGCCGTGAGACCGTGCCCGTCCGGTTGACGACAAGCGTCAACGCCGAAACGCCGGTGATGGTTGACGGCTCCACCACCCGGCCCGCAGCCACGCCGGTGACGCTCACCATCACCGTCTCCAGCCTCAAGCCCGGTACCACCTACACCCTGTACCGCTACAACTCGATGGCGAATGTGCCTGACTCCAACATCAATGCCAACGCTGCCAAGGCCGCCCAGAAGTGGACGATCACGATCCCGTCCGGTTCGACCTACACGATGACGCAGACCATCAATTCCAATGAGGTCGCGGTCTATCGCGCGGTCCCGGTCGGGGCACCGTGATGCGCGCGGGGTTGTAACGCGGGGTTGTAACAAACGGGCCGCCGCATCGGATTGACCGGTAGAGACCTTCAGCGAAGTGGGGAACTACATGGTTAACGGCACGCGCATCGGCGTCCGGCGGCGCCGTGGACTCATGGTCATCGGCCGGTTGGGTATCTCGCTGGCATTGTTCGCCGCCCCCGCCGCGACAGCCGATCCGGTGGATCCCGCCGCACCTGAGCCGGCGGTTGTCGTCGATCTGACGCCTGCGGACGGGGTGCCGCATCTGCCAAGTCCGGACAATTTGCCGCCGGGCACCACCCAGGCCGCTCCCGAGGGCTCGAATATGAGCTATCTGCGCTACCTCTGGCAGGCAGTGCACACCCCGGGCGTCACGATGAGCGACGCATTGTTGCTGATCGCTCAGCGGCCGCTGGGCGCCACGTCTGCGGAACTGCCGGTTGAGCCGTCGGCGCCTGCGAGTCCCTAACCGAGGCCGTGCCGAGGAGTTCGGCTACCCTAGACTCCCACGGGTCCGACCCGTTTGCCCTATTGTGATCAGGTTCCGGCGCCGGGACCGGTAGTGGCACAAGGTAGGGATGGTCAATGCCTGGAAAGGCTCTTGAAGACTGGCTTGAAGAAGCCGACGGGAGCCATGCTGTCCGTTCGACGATTCTGGCGCTCGCGCGGGCTGCGGTGAGCGTCAGCGCCGAAATCCAGTCGGATGTCCGGGGCATCACGCCTTCGGACAGCAAGGATGATCACCCGGCCGCCGGTGACGAGCCGAAGGCTCTCCAGCGATGGGGGAATGAATTATTTGTCGAGGAAGCCAGAGGCGCCCCGGTTGCGCTCTATGCGTCCGGGGAACTTGAACAGCCGGAACTGCTCGATCCGAGTGCCCCACTCGCGGTTGCCATGGACTCCGTCGACGGTGCCGGCAACATCGATATCAATATGCCGATCGGCACTGTCTTCACCATCCTGCCTGTCGTGGGCGATGCCGGTCAGGATCCGCTGGCGAGCCTTCTGCAACCCGGGGTCAATCAGGTCGCGTCGGGCTTTTTCTGCTACGGCCCACGACTGGTCATGGCGATCACCCTGGGCCACGGCACCCACGTATTCGTCTACGGCCCCCGGGTCGGAGCCTTCATCCGCTCCCATGTCGCAGTCCAGATACCCCACGAGACAGACGAATTCGCCGTTGATATATCCAACCACCGGCACTGGGACGACACCATGCAGCACTACGTCGACGACTGTCTTCATGGCGTCGAGGGGCCGCACGGTCGTGACTTCACGATGCGCTGGACCGAATCAGTGGTCGCCGATACCTGCCGCATCTTGATGAGGGGCGGCGTCTTCCTGTGCCCGGGCGACAGCCGCAGAGGTTTCACGCAGGGTCGGACGCATCTGGTCTATCAGGCCAATCCGATCGCATTCCTGGTTGAGCAGGCGGGTGGCCTTGCCACCGATGGCGTGAACCGAATTCTGTCGCAGATGCCTCACGCATTGCACCAGAGCACACCGCTGGTGTTCGGCTCACGGGCCGAGGTAGCGCAGGTCGCTCGCTACCATGTCGAGGTCGACCATGCCGGCATCCATTCGCCGCTATTCACCTCGCGTGGACTCTTCAGGAAATAGGGAGGTAAACCCCGTGTCGGCGAAGCATCCGATCATCTCCATCACCGGCTCATCCGGCGCAGGCACCACGTCGGTGAAGGCGATCTTTGAGCTGATCTTCCGGCGCGAGAACGTCGTGGCTGCCTACATCGAGGGTGATGCCTTCCACCGTTATGACCGCGAGGCGATGAAAGTTCGCATCGCCGAGGAAGAGGCTCAGGGCAACAACCACTTCAGCCACTTCAATCCCGACGCCAACGAACTCGACATCCTGGCCGAAGTTTTTGACGAATACGGACGCACCGGAAGCGGACGTACCCGCACCTACATGCATGACGAACAGGAGGCAACGCAGCACGGCCAGCCTGCCGGTACGTTCACCCCGTGGCGCCAATTCGAAGCCAGCGACCTTCTGTTCTACGAGGGCCTACATGGCTGCGCGGTTACTGAGACGGCGAATCTTGCCAAACTCGCCGACCTCAAGATCGGAGTCGTGCCGGTCATCAATCTCGAGTGGATCCAGAAGATCCATCGTGACCAGGCCAGTCGGGGCTATTCGACCGAAGCGGTGATGGATACGATCCTGCGTCGTATGCCGGACTACGTTCGCTACATCACGCCGCAGTTCTCCGAAACCCACATCAACTTCCAACGGGTGCCGGTGGTCGACACATCGAATCCGTTCGTGGCGCGCTGGATACCCACACCGGACGAGTCGATGTTAGTGATCCGATTCGCCAACCCGCGGGGCATCGACTTCCCGTACCTGCTGTCGATGATCGGCGACTCCTTCATGTCCCGTGCCAATACCATCGTCATGCCCGGAAATAAGCTTGACCTAGCCATGCAAGTGATCCTGACTCCGCTGATCCTGCAGTTGGTCGAGCGTAAAAGGCGGAGTTCATGAGGGGCGATGGTCGAACGCCTGCCGACAATTCAGAACCCGCCTAGGCGCCAACGGCTGCCGCTATACTTCCCCGGCAACGGGCCAGTTGCCACATTCCTCGACGTCCGCTTCGAAAGGAACTACCACCATGGATGCCACGCCCAGCGAAATCAGGGGCAAGGAACGCTATAAAGCCGGCGTGCTGAAGTACTCCCAGATGGGTTACTGGGACGGCGACTATGAGCCCAAAGACACTGACATACTGGCGCTGTTCCGGATCACTCCGCAGGAGGGCGTCGATCCGATCGAAGCCGCCGCGGCAGTGGCCGGGGAGAGCTCGACGGCCACGTGGACGGTGGTGTGGACGGATCGGCTGACCGCCGCAGACCAGTACCGGGCCAAGGCCTACAAGATCGAACCGGTGCCCAACATCCCGGGTCAGTACTTCTGCTACATCGCCTACGACCTGATCCTGTTCGAGGAGGGCTCGATCGCCAACCTCACCGCCTCGATCATCGGCAACGTGTTCGGGTTCAAGCCGCTCAAGGCGGCGCGTCTGGAGGATATGCGGCTGCCGGTCGCCTACGTGAAGACCTACAAGGGCCCGCCCACCGGGATCGTCATTGAGCGCGAGCGACTCGATAAGTTCGGCCGGCCACTGTTGGGCGCCACCACCAAGCCCAAGCTCGGGTTGTCGGCGAAGAATTACGGCCGCGTCGTCTACGAGGGCCTCAGGGGCGGCCTGGACTTCATGAAGGACGACGAGAACATCAACAGCCAGCCGTTCATGCACTGGCGAGACCGTTTCCTCTACTGCATGGAGGCGGTGAGCAGGGCCGCGGCCGAGAGCGGCGAGGTCAAGGGTCACTATCTGAACGTCACCGCCGGCACGATGGAGGAGATGTACCGTCGCGCCGAATTCGCCAAGGAGATTGGCTCCGCCATCATCATGATCGATCTGGTGATCGGCTACACCGCGATCCAGTCGATGTCGGAGTGGTCTCGGCAGAACGACATGATCCTGCACCTGCACCGCGCCGGTCATGGCACCTACACACGGCAGAAGAACCACGGCATCTCCTTCCGGGTGATCGCGAAGTGGATGCGACTGGCCGGCGTCGACCACATCCATGCCGGCACCGCCGTCGGCAAACTCGAGGGCGACCCGATGACCGTGCAGGGCTACTACAACGTCTGCCGTGAGTTGAAGAACGAGGTCGATCTGCAACGCGGTATCTACTTCGAGCAGGACTGGGCGGACCTACGCAAGGTCATGCCGGTCGCCTCCGGCGGCATCCACGCCGGCCAGATGCACCAACTGCTGGACCTCTTCGGCGATGACGTCGTCCTCCAATTCGGCGGTGGCACGATCGGGCATCCGATGGGCATCCAGGCCGGCGCCACGGCCAACCGGGTCGCACTCGAGGCCATGGTGCAGGCCCGAAACGAAGGACGCGACATCCTGAACGAAGGCCCGGAAATTCTTCGTTCCGTCGCCAAGTGGTGCAAGCCGGTAGAAGCCGCGCTGGACATCTGGGGCAACATTTCCTTCAACTACGAATCCACCGACACCTCGGACTACGCTCCGCAGGTGTCGACGTCCTTCTAAGTCAGGGAGCACACGATATGCGAGTAACTCAGGGCTGCTTCTCATTCCTGCCCGACCTCGACGACGTCCAGATCGCGGCCCAGGTCGAATATTGCTTGAGAAATGAGTGGGCGGTCGGCATCGAGTACACCGACGACCCGCACCCCCGCAACACCTACTGGGAGATGTGGGGCAACCCGATGTTCGACCTGCGGGACGCGGCCGGGGTCATGATGGAACTCAAGGCCTGCCGGGACGCCTTCCCGGATTCCTACATCCGCATCAACGCGTTCGACTCGACACGCGGATTCGAAACGGTCCGGCTCAGCTTCATTGTCAACCGTCCCGCCGTGGAACCGACCTTCAAGATGACTCGCACCGAGGTTCGCGGTCGGACGGTGAATGTCACCATGACCACCGAATACTGATGACGGAAGGCGAGACAGAAACGTCGCCGTCCACGGCCGTCGACCTCGCCGGGGATTTCCGTGACTCCGGTGTCGCTGAGGTACTCGACCAACTCGACCGGGAACTGATCGGACTCAAACCGGTCAAACAACGCATCCGCGAGACCGCGGCCCTGCTCATCGTGGACCGAGCGCGACAGCGACTCGGCTTATCGCAGACCACACCGACGCTGCACATGAGTTTCACCGGCAATCCGGGAACCGGTAAGACCACCGTCGCCATGCGGATGGCCGACATCCTGTTCCGGCTGGGTTATGTCCGCAAGGGGCACCTGATCTCGGTGACGCGCGATGATCTGGTAGGCCAGTACATCGGGCACACCGCACCCAAGACGAAGGAGATCCTCAAGAAGGCGATGGGCGGGGTGCTGTTCATCGACGAGGCCTACTACCTGTATCGCCCGGACAATGAGCGCGATTACGGCCAGGAAGCCATCGAAATCCTGCTGCAGGTAATGGAGAACCAACGCGATGACCTGGTGGTGATTCTGGCTGGTTACGCCGACCGGATGGACAAGTTTTTCCAATCCAACCCAGGTTTCCGTTCACGGATCGCCCACCACATCGACTTCCCCGATTACGAGGACGCCGAATTGCTGTCGATCGCGGAATCGATGCTGGCCGAACAGAACTACCATTTCGACGCCGACGCGCGTGCCGCGATGACCGAATACATCGCCCTGCGACGCGCCCAGCCCCATTTCGCCAACGCCCGGTCGATCCGCAATGCCCTCGACAGGGCCAGGATGCGCCAGGCCAACCGGTTGTTCAGCGACACGCAGGCGCCGATCGGCGTCGACGAACTGTCCACCATCACCGGTGGCGACCTCCGAAGCAGTCGAGTGTTCTCCGGTGGCCTTGATTCCGAGAAGGGTCGCCCCGAGTGACCCGGGTGGAGGCGGCCTGACCGTGGATCCGGCCTGGCCCCGCGCAGCCCTTTTCGACCTGGACGGAACACTGATCGACTCGGTACCCGATATCACCCTGGCGGTCGGCGAATTGATGACCTCCGAAGGACTTGAGCCGTTTACGGAAGCCGATGTCCGAGCGATGGTCGGACACGGCCTCCGGGTGCTGGTGCGTCGCGCTTTGGAAGCCAGGGGCAGGACGTCGAGTCCGGCGGAGTTCGAGGCCATCATCGGCCGCATGCTGGAGATCTATCCGCGCCACCTGACCGGGCGCACCACGCTGCTGCCCGGGGTGGTCGACTGCCTGGACACCGTGGCCGCGGCCGGCTGTGCTGTGGCGTTGGTGACCAACAAACTGCAGTCGGCCGCCACCACGGTGCTGGACCACTTCGAATTGTCCGACCGCTTCGCGATCATCCTCGGAGATCAGGAGGGGCTGTCCGATCTGGCGCCCAAGCCCGAGCCTGACATGCTGCTGTATGCGCTATCGCACGTCGGAGTCGATCCTGCCCACGCGGTGATGGTGGGTGACAGCGAGGCCGATATGGCCTCGGCGCGCGCCGCCGGGGTGTTCTCGGTCGCGGTGCGCGGTGGCTATTGCGATCGACCACTCGAAGAACTCAATCCGGACGTCGTCATCGGCAGCCTCTACGGCTTCGCCGAGGCGGTCGAGGCGTGGCGGCAGCATGGGTGATCCCGACCTCGCCGCACTGATCTTCGACGTCGACGGCACCCTGGCCGAGACGGAGGAGTTGCATCGCGAGGCATTCAACCGGGCGTTTGCCGCCGAAGGACTGCCCTATCGATGGGATCAGACGCTATACCGCAGCCTGCTGCTGGTCACCGGCGGACGTCAGCGCATTGAGCACTTCTCCACGCAGTCCACGGATCTGACTGCAGACCAGATCGCCGAACTGGCGCCTCGCCTGCACCGGGCGAAGAACCGCCATTACGCCGAGGTGATGGCGGATTATCCGATCGAGCTACGGCCGGGCGTCGCCGACCTACTGCGGCACGCGCGCAGCGCGCGACTGCGCCTGGCCATCGCCACCACCACCAGCCGCGTCAACCTGGAGGGTCTGGCGCGACGCTTCCCCGGTGATCTGGATCTCGGGCGCTTCGATGCCGTGGTGTGCGGCGAGGACGTCACCGCGCTCAAACCCGACCCCGAGGTCTATCGGATTGCGCTGCAGCGGCTAGCTCTGCCGGCCGGGCGATGCCTGGCCTTCGAGGACACCCGCAACGGTGTGGAGTCCGCGGTGGGTGCGGGCCTTCAGGTGGTGGCCACACCGAGCCTCTATTCCACAGGCCAGGACTTCTCGACGGCCACCGAGGTGCTGGCGGATCTCACCCAGTTCGAGCTGTTCGGCGCCGGCAACCGCTAACCGGCGGCGCCCAAGCTGATAACCACCTCATTGCGTCGCCGGAACGGCAGCGTCCACGGCGGATCGTAGAACCAGGTGAACGGTGTGCTGGTCGTCGTGATGTTGTTGTCGCGCAATGTGTTCAGCAACTCATCGGTACGGCTTGCGATCGCGTCCAGGCTCGCGGTGCCGGAGAACTTCAGCACCGCGACCCGCTCGGCGGGAACTGTGACCAGGCGTACCCGGTCGTCGTTCGGGGTGGGCAGGGTATCCATCGTGTCCTCAGCGGGCATGAAGAAGCGGATCACCCACTGTCCACTGGCATCGCGCTGAGCGGCGACCGGTGCGGTCATGGCGATCTTCTCGCTCTGCTGCTGGGATACCGGTGCGGTCATGGTGATCTTCGTCTTGGTCGTGTTGCCGCCGAAGATATAGCCGGCCAGCCGACGAAAACCCTCACTGCGAGCCTTCTCCTCGTCGGCGTCAATGGTCGTCTCCGCAGCGATCCGCAATTCATAACGGCGGATCTCGATACTGCCGACTGAGCGTTCCACCGTGAACGACGGTTCGGCGGTGCCGCTCCGGATCCCGACGATCGACCCACCCGCTTCGGCCACCTGGCCCAGCGCCCCGACGATTTTGTTCAACAAGACGACCTCCCTGTCCTTAATCCTAGCCCCGGCGGATACGTCACCGAATCAGTCAAACTGCTGATAGTTTTCGCGAGTGAGGGATCTGATTATCGCGCTCCCGCTCTGGTTGATCGTCGCGGTACTGCTGGTCTTCTTTTGCGGGGTGATTTTCACCGCTCGCTGGCTGATAAGTCGACGGTGCGGTGAAGACGCCCGCGAGGAACTAGTCGATCAGGCCAAAAGCCTACTCACCGGTCTGGCGGCGACCTTCGCCTTCTTCGTTGGCTTCGCCATCACCGTCACCTGGGGCGCGGTGTCGGCGGGGCAGGTCGCGGTCGAGCAGCAGGCGGCCTCTATTCAGCAGATGGCCTGGAAACTCAACAGCATTGCCCATGAAGCTGAGTCGACCGCGTTGATGGACAAGCTTCGGACTTACGCGTTGACCGCCGCCACGGAGGACGACCCCTACCTGATCCGAGGGGACACCACGAACCTGCCGTCGACCATTCCGCTGGACCATTTCGAGGACGCCCTGCACACCTACGCCTTCGGCCCGACCGCCGCGCCTCAGGAGGTCAACAGCTTGGTCACCGCGGCGGCGACGGTCGGGACGAATTCGGCCACGGTCTCAGCAGTGGCGCAGCGCAGTCTTCCCGGGGTGCTCACGACTCTGTTGCTGACCTCCGGCGTGCTTGTCGCCGTAGTCATGGGCATCATGACGGTGACTTCGCGTCGGCCGGCCCTGATGTATGTGTGGGCGCTCGTCCCGGCACTATCCATCACTGTTGTGATCGCGCTGGCGTTTCCGTTCGCGCATGGGATCGGGGTCAACCTGGCTCCGTTGCAGGCGGTGGCAGGGAATCTGGTCGCGCATTAGGTCCCTGCGCGGCGACCGTCATTTCCTGTCGGTGGGGTCGTTTATTATCGAATGTATGTTCGAGTCTTGTGGTGAGCCGGCACTGTTGGTGGAGATGGCTGAGGCGCAGCGTGCTGAG
>Ga0194051_1000229_pt1 | contig 32555 bp, 31 predicted proteins | sample SepL2320m_MetaG_FD_161275 | JGI IMG/M metagenome (GOLD analysis project Ga0194051, IMG submission 161275) | Anoxic zone freshwater microbial communities from boreal shield lake in IISD Experimental Lakes Area, Ontario, Canada - Sep2016-L239-20m | ecosystem: Environmental > Aquatic > Freshwater >... | reverse complement strand
ATGCTGAACCGCCGCCGAGGACCTGGCCGAGAATGTCGCCCAGCCCGCCGCCGCCCGAACCCGTCGAGGCCGATGCACCGCGGCCGCTCATCATCTGGCTGAAGATATAGGCCGCGATCACCGGCAGCAGCTGCTTGAGAATGGCCGAGCTGATGCCGGAATTGGCGGAAAGCTGCTGGGCGACGCCGCGGCTGACGTCCTTCGAGCCGAAGATCTGGCCCAGAACCACGTTGCCAGCATCCGTGGGCGAGGCGATCTGGCCGCGCTGCTCGTCCTGCTGAAGGGTCTCGAAGATCGAGCCCAGCCCGTCGCCTGAGCTGGCGCTGCGCTTGAAACCCGCCGCGATGACGGGCGCGAGGGCGGCAACCGCCGCCTCGGTCTGCGCCGGGTCCAGACCGTACTGACGGCCGATTGCTGAAAGATCCATGTGTCCTTGCCTCCTGTTTGGCGTTGAGCGGCTCCTCAACTTGCCGCGGACTTATACGCAACCTCAGCGTTTCACACTGTAGGGTCACAATCAATTGCGGGTGCGGCTGCGGTTGTTCCGGAGCCGGATCCCCCAGAGGCGTGGGGGTGGAGTCTAACTCCCCTATCCGCAGTCATTTCTTTTGATATGATCCTCCCCGGCGTCAGACCGGGCCCCGGCATCCGGGGCAAACATAAATGGAGGAAATCATGTCGACCACGAAGCTGATCGTGCCTGAAAAGAAGCGCATCACGCGCCGCTCCGCCCTGAAACTGGCGGGTGCGGGGGCAGCATCCATGTTCGCCGGACCGGGCTTCGTGCGCTATGCGCAGGCGCAGTCCTCCGAGCCGATCCGCATTGGCTTCCAGGTTCACAAGACCGGCATCGGTGCCGCCTATGGCAAGTGGTACGGGCAGACGACGGACGCTGCGGTGAAGCTGATCAACGAAGCCGGCGGCATCACCGGCCGCCCGGTCGAGATCATCGCCGAGGACGACGCGACCGATCCCGGCCGCGGCGCCGAGGTGGTCGAGAAATTCGCCACCCAGCACAAGTGCGACGTGGCCTTCGGCACGCTGTTCAGCCATGTCGTCATGGGCTCGGCCCCGCGCGCGGGCGAATTGAAGCTGCCCTATTACGTGGTCTCCGAGGGCCATCACGTGGCCTCCGGCAAGCTCAACCGCTACACCTTCCAGCCGGGCATCACGGACGTGCGCAGCCAGGTGATCTCCATGGCGCCGTGGATTGCCAAGAACCTCGGCAAGAAGGTCACCATGATCTTCCCGGACTTCGCCTTCGGCTATGACCACCGCGACTATTTCTCCGCCGCGATCAAGGCGCAGGGCGGCGACGTCAATGCGCTGATCCCCATTCCGCCGACGGAAACCACCTTCTCGCGCTACTTCGCGCAGATTCCGGCTGACACCGAAGTGATCTACCACGTGATGGTGGGCCCCGCCGTGCTGACCTTCGTGAAGGAACTCGGCGAATTCTACGGCGGTAGCCACCCGCCGCTGTTCGGCTTCATCGACAGCCTGGAATCCGTGAGCCTCAAGAGCCCAGGCCTCGAGTTCCTCGAGGGTTCCTATTTCTGGGAGGCCTATCCGCGCTATGCCGGCGCCAAGCCCACGGAGTTCGACACCTTCTATCGCGGCAAGGTGGGCGTGGACCAGTATGGCGCCAGCGTCTCCGACGCCAACGACGTCTCGACCTACTCGCACATGTTTGGCTGCTGGGAGACGCTCTACATCATCAAGCAGGCGATGGAGGCGGCGGGCTACAAGGGGCCGGATGATCGCGCCAAGCTGATCGAGGCCACGGAAGCCATCACCACGATCCCCGAGGGCAACGAGCACCCGCAGGGCGACAAGATCTTCAACGGCAAGATCCACCAGGTCTTCGGCCACCAGAACATCACCCAGGTGAAGGGCGGTGTGGGCGAACTGGTCTATCGCACAACGATCGAGGAAGGCATGTACGAGCCCGAGGCCGACTACACCAAGATGGCGCTCTAGGCCCTCTCCACACGCTCATCATGGCCGGGCTTCGTCCCGGCCATCCTTTTCCCTCGTGCACGGCGTCACTCTTGGCCTTCTTCCCGCACCTCCTGCTCGCTCTTCTTGAAGGCACGGTGGCCGCTGCCGTGCTGGCGTTGTCCGCACTCGGGCTGTCGCTGGTCTTCGGCGTCATGCGCGTCGTCAACGTGGCGCATGGCGAGTTCTTCATGTTGGGCGCCATGCTGGCGTGGTGGGTGGCAAAGATGGTGCCGGGCGGGCCTGCCATGGGCTTCGTCGCGGCGCTGATCGTGGCCCCCTTGCTGGTGGGGGCACTGGCCTTCGTCACCGAGCGGTTGCTGCTGCGGCGGATCAAGTATGATCCGGAAGCGACGATCGTCGCCACCATTGGCCTCATGTTCGTGATCCAGCAATTGGCACTCAGCGTGTTCGGCGCCGATGCCAAGGCGGTGTCCGCACCCTTCACTTACCGCATCGCGCTGCCGTGGTTCGGCTTCTCGGGCTACAAGCTGTTCGTGGTGGTGGCCTCCATCTTCATTTTGCTCGCCGTGTGGTGGGTGCTGGCGAAGACGAAGTGGGGCCTCGTCATGCGCGTCACCCAGTTCGACCGCGAGACGGCGACGGCCTTCGGCATTCCCGTCAACCAGGTTTATTCCGCCGTGTTCGTGGCGGGCGCGGCACTCGTCGCCGTCGCAGCGGTGCTGATCGTGCCGATCCAGCAAGCACATTACCTGATGGGGCTCGATCCCCTTCTGATGAGCTTCATCGTGGTCATCATCGGGGGCCTGGGTTCGATCAAGGGCAGCGTCATCGCCGCTGTCATCATCGGGCTGGCGGATGGCGTGATCTCGATGTTCTTCTCGCCCACCCTGGCCTCGATCATTGCAACGCTGGCCGTGGCGCTGGTGCTGGTGTTCCGGCCGCAAGGCCTGTTCGGGGTTGAGCCAAGATGACGGCGCGCATCGTTCTGCTGCACGGCGCGATGATCCTCGCGCTGTTCGTCGCGCAGTTCGTCGTGAGCGACTATGCCGTGCTGACCATCACCCGCATCATGGTGCTGGCGATCTATGCAACGGGCTACAACATCCTGTTTGGCTATGCGGGGTTGTTGAGCCTTGGACATGCGATGTTCTTCGCGACCGGGCTCTACGCGGCGGCGCTGGGCGTCACCAGGCTGGGGCTTGCGGCACCCGAGGCCCTCCTGTTTGCGCTGGTTTGCGGCATCGTCGTGTCCTTCATCATCGGTCTCATCGCACTCAGGGCCACCGGCGTGGCCTTCATGATCGTGACGCTGATGTTTTCGCAAGCGGCCTTCCTCACCATACTCTACTTCGGCGACATCACTCGCGGCGACGAGGGCATCGTCATCAAGGATGACCAGCGCGTGTTCTCGCTGTTGGGCACGCCCATGAACCTCGCCGACCCGGTGTTGCGCTACAATATCGCGCTGGCCTTCCTCGCGGTGGCGATCGTGCTGTGCCTGATCGTTGTGCGCTCCAAGATCGGACATGTGCTGGTGGCAATCCGCGAGAACGAGAACCGCACGGCCATGCTCGGCTATGACGTGAAGCGCTACAAGCTCATCGCCTTCGTGCTGTCGGGCAGCTTCGCAGCCTTCGCGGGCGCTGCCTATGCGCTGCTCTTTGCTTATGCTGGCTCAACGCTGGCCTCGATCCAGTATTCCATCAACCCGCTGTTGTGGACGCTGCTGGGAGGCGCTGCCACGGTGCTGGGGCCGGTGCTGGGCACGGCAATGATGTTCCTGCTGGTCGACTTCGCGTCCAGCTTCACATCCGCGAGCCTGCTGTTCGTCGGCGTGGTGCTGATCCTTCTGGTGCTGTTTTTCCCCAAGGGGATACTGGGCACCATCCGGCAGCGCTGGTGGCGGTGGCTGCCATGACGGTGCTGCTTGAAACGCGTGGACTGTCGAAGAGCTTCGGCGGTCTGAAGGCCGTCTCCGACGTGGATTTTCGCATCGAGAAGGGCGAAGTGCGCGCGGTGATCGGGCCCAATGGCGCGGGAAAGACCACCTTCGTGAGCCTGATCTCGGGTCGCGTCGCACCGAGCGCGGGAACGATCCTGTTCGAGGGTGCCGACGTGACGGATCTTCCCGCTTTTCGGCGTGTGCAGATGGGCATCGCCTACACGTTCCAGATCACCTCGATCTACGCCAACCTCTCGGTGGCCGAGAACGTGGCGCTCGCAGCACACCAGCCCGGCGGCAAGGCGAGTCTCGAACCGCTGGAGCGCGTTGGCCTCGCCGACCGCGCCCCGCAGATCGCAGGGACATTGGCCTATGGCCACCAGCGACTGCTCGAGGTGGCCATGGGGCTGGCGTTGAAGCCGAAACTCCTGATCCTCGACGAGCCGACGCAGGGCTTGTCCGATGCCGAGATCGACAACTTCATCACGCTGGTGCGTGACGTCGCGAAGGATGCCACCGTGCTGCTGATCGAGCACAACATGCCGCTGGTGATGGAGCTTGCCCACCGCATCACCGTGCTGGACCGGGGCATGATCCTTGCCGAGGGAACGGCCGAGGATATCCGTGCCAACGCCGCCGTGCAGGCCGCCTATCTGGGGACGGGCTGATGTTCGAGATGCGCGGGGTCGATTGCTTCTATGGAGCTGCGCAGGTGCTGCGCTCCTTCTCGCTCAAGGCCGAGAAGGGTGAGATCCTGTGCCTGCTGGGGCGCAATGGCGCGGGCAAGACCACCGCACTGAAGGCCATCATGGGCCTCGTTCCGCCGCGTGAGGGGACGATCACGCTTGACGGCACGGAGCTGTCGAAACTGCCCGCCCATGAAGTGCCGCGCCATGGCGTCGGCTATGTGCCCCAGGGGCGGCGGCTGTTCTCGGACCTCACCGTGATGGAGAACCTCAAGGTTGGTCTGATGACGCGCGATTCCGGACCGGAGGTTCTGGAGCACGTTCTCTCGCTCTTTCCGCTTCTGAAGGACCGCCTCACCCAGCGCGCCGGAACCATGAGCGGCGGCGAGCAGCAGATGCTGGCCATGGCGCGCGCGCTGTGCATCAGCCCAAAACTGCTGCTGCTGGACGAGCCCACCGAAGGGCTGATGCCGGCGATGATCGCGCGCATCCGCCAGTCGGTGCTGGACCTGAAGGAACATGGCGTGACGACGCTGCTGGTCGAGCAGCGCGTCGATGCGGTGCTGCCGGTGGCTGACCGCGTGGCCTTCGTCGAGAATGGCCGTGTCACCGGGCTCGAGAGTGCGGCCGACCTCGCCAAGGACCGCGCCCTGATCGACCGTTACGTGGGGATCTGAGCATGAGGCGGCTGGCAATCGCCTTCGCCGCGCTTCTGTCGCTGACAGTGCCCGCCTTCGCCCATGCCGCAGGCCGCGGCTTCGTGATGCTGCTGCCAACCGGTTGGGTGATCGCGGGCGGTGCGCTGGCTGTGCTTGTCTCGTTTGCCGCCGTATCGCTGCTGCCGCGCCTTGCGATGAAGGTGCCGTCACCTGTGCCGCCGCTGGCGCCCGTGGTGGCGCAGGTCATGAGCCTGATCTCGGCGCTCGTTCTCGCTGTTCTGATCGTGATGGGCTTCATCGGCCCGCGAGACCCTGTCGAAAACCTGCTGCCGCTGGCCATCTGGACGCTGTGGTGGGTGGAGATCGTGATGCTGCACCCGTTGTTCGGAAACCTGTGGGAGTCGATCAACCCGCTGCGCGGACCTGCTGCGTTGCTGACGGGACGCTTCGGCCGCGCGGAGGCTGCAGCGCCACTGCGCTACCCGGCCTGGGCCTCCTATTGGCCGGCCATCGTCATCTTCTTCGGCTTCGCGTGGTTCCAGCTGGTCTATCCGGCACCGGAAGACCCGGCGGCCCTGGCGGTCGCCGTACTGGTCTATCTCGGGGTCAGCTTCGCTGGCGTGCTGGCCTTCGGGGTGAAGGACTGGCTGGGAAAGGCTGATCCTTTCGCGGTGTTCCTCGCACAGCTCGGCGCTGCGGCTCCGCTGGGGCGCGGTGGATTGCGCTGGCCGGGGGCGGGGCTGCTTTCGCTGCCGGTGCTGCCGCTGAGTGGTGTCATCTTCGTGCTGCTGACGCTGGGCACCATCACCTTCGACGGATTCGCCAATACCTTCCTGTGGCTGTCGACAATCGGCATCAACCCGCTGGACTTCCCCGGCCGCTCGGAGGTGATGGGGGCGAACACGCTCGGCATCCTGCTGGTGAGCGGCGTGCTGGCGGCGGGCTTCTTCGCAGCGGTGCGGGTCGGCTGGACCTGGGCGGCAAGGCCGGGCTCGTTCGCGCGATTGTGCGGGCGGCTGGTCTATTCGCTGATCCCCATCTCCATTGCCTATCACTTCGCGCATTACCTGAGCGACACGCTGGTGAAGTCGCAATACCTGCTGCTGGCGCTGAACGATCCCTTCGAGACCGATGCCGATCTGCTCGGCATTGGCCACGCGCATGTGATGACGTCGTTCCAGAACACGGCATCGGGTGCGCTGGCAATTTATGCGGCGCAGACCTCCGCGCTGGTGATCGGCCACGTCATCGGCGTGGCCGTGGCGCATTCAATGGCGGTGGAGGAAGGGCTTTCTCCGCAACGCGTGATGAAGCTGGAGCTGCCGCTGGCGCTGTGCATGGTGGCCTATACGGGCTTCGGCCTGTGGCTTCTGGGTGCGGCTGCGATTTCCTAGAGCTGGGATTCGATCGGCAGCCAGGAGATGAACCACGCCGGGAGATAGCGTCGCAGCGGGGCCTCGGGTTCGGAGGCATGCGCGAGGTCATGGCCGTTCTTGCGTTCAGTCCAGACGAGGCGGCTGTTGCGGAGTGACAGCGTATAGCTGACGTCGGGCTTCATTTGTGCCTCGAGGGCGGATTTCAATTGCTGCGCGATGCCGGGGCACGAGATGAGCAGCCCCATCTCGGTGTTGATCGAGGCTGAGCGCGGGTCGAGGTTGAAGGAGCCGACGAAGCCATGGGCATCATCGATAAGGAAGGCCTTGGTATGCAGGCTCGCGGTGCGCGAGCCAAAGAGCGAGGCACGCCGACGCCGCGGCTCCGGTTTCATTTCGTGGAGTTCGACACCGGCGGAGAGCAGCGCGCGGCGATACCGGGCATAGGCGCCGTGAACGGCAATGACGTCGGTAGCCGCCAGTGAATTGGTGAGGATGCGAATGCTGGCGCCCCCTGCTGCGAGGCAGGCCAGCGTGCGGGCACCCGCCGTGCCGGGGATGAAATAGGGAGAGCTGACGAGCAGGCTCAGCTTGGCCGCTGCGATGAGACCGTTGATGCGCTCGCCCATCCATGTCTCGCGCGCGAGACCCGCCGCCTTCTCGGGCGGGTCGGCCAGGACCTCGACATCCCTCGACCAGTCCAGCAGGCTGGCGCTGGCGAAGTCCGGCGCCTTGGCGTGAGCATTGACATGCTCGAGCATGGCCACCGCGCGCTCCGACGCCGCATGCTTGTCGAGGCGGGCCGCCAGCCTGGTGAAGCGCGGGCGGCGCAGGCGGCGGAGCTTGTGCAGGGTGCGGATGGGCAGTGCAGGCTGGCTGTTCCAGTAGCGGTCGAAATTGGCCTGCGCCGCCGCGAGGCAATCGCCCACGGCCAGCACGTCGATGTCATGGAAGTTGGCCTCGGCCGAGGCATCGAAATATTCATCGCCGATGTTTCGGCCCCCGGCAATGAGCACGCGGCCATCGGCCAGCCAGCATTTGTTGTGCATGCGGCGCGTGGCCGTGAAATACTTGAAGATGAGTTCGACGCCGCGACGGAACGTGTTGGTGCGGCTGCGGCTGGGGTTGAACAGTCGCACCTCGATGTTGGGGTGGCGGTCGAGTGCCAGCAGTGAAGGGTCGAAGCCGAAGGAATTGATGTCGTCCAGCAGCAGGCGCACCCGCACGCCCCGTTCCGCCGCCGCCACCACCTCGCGCATCAGCAGTTGGCCGGTGAGGTCGCTCTTCCAGAAGTAATATTGCAGGTCGAGGCTGCGGCCGGCGAGGCGGGCGGTTTCAAGCCGGGCCCGGAAGGCGGCGAGGCTCGACGTCATCAGCATCAGCCCGCTTTCCTCCGGGTGCTCCGCCAGCAGCGGCGCGATGGCGCGGTCAAGGGGCGTCTGGTCCGGCTGGACGGAGAGCGACAGGGTGGGGGCGCCAAGGCGGCGCTGCGCCACGCGGCCGAAGGCATTGATGCCGGCAAGGCCGAGGATGACCACGATCGCGGCGGCGACGGCCATCAGGGCCCAGATCTGGAAAGAAAGGTGCAATGTTCAGTCCGTCATGTTAGCGCCAAGAACAGTCTTGAACCTGCACGCCCGACTGGGCACCTTGTCATGCCGGACAGCACGAGTCATCCGGGGTGGAGAAGGGCCCGGACGGCGAGGATGAATGCACGATGAAACATATCGTTCCCGCACTGCGCCGGAACCTCACCCGCGGGGCCGGCCGGGAGCCGGGGCCTGTCGGTCAGAAGCGCCCCACCCATGACGGCCATGACCCCGCGCTGACCATTTCGGTTGCCTCCTACAATGTTCACAAATGCGTGGGCACGGATGGTGTGTTCGACCCTGGCCGCATTCTCAGCGTGGTGCTGGAACTGGGGGCCGACATCGTGGCGCTGCAGGAGGCCGACCAGCGCTTCGGAAGCCGCAAGGGCCTTTTGGACCTCAAGGCACTTTATGAGAAGGGCGGCTACCGCTCGGTGCTGGACGTAGGTTCGCGCAAGCTGAGCCATGGCTGGCACGGCAACGTCATCCTCTATCGCGAAGCCAGCGGCAAGGTGGCCAATGTGCACAAGATGGCGCTGCCCGGCTTCGAGCCGCGTGGTGCGGTGCTGGTTGACTTCGAATTCTCAGGCTTGCCGCTGCGAATCATCGGCGCGCATCTGGGCTTGTTGAAGTCGTCGCGCGCCCTGCAGGCAGAGGCGATACTCAATGTCGCCCACCCGGTGGATGACCGCGCGCTGATCCTTTTGGGCGACACCAACGAGTGGCGCACCGGCGGGCGCTCGGCCCTCAAGCCCTTCGACCCGCACCTGAGCGACGTCGACATGACCATCGCCAGCTTCCCCTCGCGCTTTCCGCTGTGGCCCTTGGACCGCGTGCTCACCAACAAGCATGTGACGGTCTATGAAATGCAGGCGGTGGAGACGGAACTGTCACGCATCGCGTCCGACCACCTGCCGGTCAAGGCGGTGATCGGGGTGACGCGCGGTCGTGCCGTGGCTGGCGGCTGAGGGCGCGTTCCGTGGACGGCCCAGCGCCCGCACCGCAACTTGTTATCTTCGATTGCGACGGCGTGCTGGTGGACAGCGAGATGCTGAGTGCCGGTGTGCTCATGGCCATGATGGCGGGTGAGGGCTTCCCGCTGTCGCAAGAGGCCTTTCGCAGCGACTTCCTGGGGCGCAGCTTCTCCGCCGCTGCCTTGCGCGTGCAGGAACGTTTCGGGCGACCGCTGCCGGAGGATTTCGAAAGCCGCTATCGCGACCGCCTGTTTGCGGTGCTGGAGGACGAGTTGAAGGCGATGGACGGCGTGGCGGAGGTGCTGGCCCAGCTGCGCGTGCCCTTCTGCCTCGCCACCAGTTCGACCCCGCGGCGGCTGGCACTGTCGCTGCGCGCGTCGGGCCTTGCGCAATTCTTCGAAGGGCGCTGCTTCACCGCCTCCGAGGTGAAGAAAGGAAAGCCTGCTCCCGACCTGTTCCTGCATGCCGCAACACGGATGGGCTTTGCACCAGCGCAGTGCCTGGTGATCGAGGACAGTGAGCTGGGCGTGCGGGCCGGGATGGCGGCGGGCATGGAGGTCTGGCATTTCGCCGGGGGTTGCCATGTGCGGGCGGGCTACAGGCTGCCGTCGGAACTCATGCCGCAGCGTGCGGTGCCGGGCATGCGCGAGCTGGGAGCTGCCTTCCGCGAATTGGGGCTTTCCTCTTCGGCCCTCTCACCTTAGTTGTGTTCGGGAAAGGTGATGGCATGACCCGGAAGATCGACGCGGACAGCGACAGGCTTGACGATGCGGCGCGCGCCGGCTGGCTCTATTACATCGCCGGCAACACCCAGGACGAGATCGCGAAGAAGCTGGGCGTTTCCCGCCAGACAGCGCAACGGCTGGTGTCCCTCGCCGTCAGCGAGAAGCTGATCAAGGTCAGGCTCGACCATCCGATCGGCCGCTGCATCGAGCTCTCCGGGCGGCTCAAGGAGGTCTATGGCCTCAACATGTGCGAGGTCGTGCCGGCGGATCCTGCATCGACATCGGATTCCCTCGGCGTGGCCGAGGCCGCAGCTGCCGAGCTCGAACGCTATCTGGTCTCGCAGCATCCGGTGATCTGCGCCATGGGCACGGGCCGCATGCTGCGCGCCATGGTGGAGCAGGTGAGCCCCATGGACTGCCCGCAGCACAAGATGGTCTCGCTCGTCGGCAACATCGCGCCTGATGGATCGGCCTCGCTGTTCGACGTGGTGAGCCGCATCGGCGACCGCGTGAAAGCGCCGCATTATCCCATGCCGCTGCCGGTGATCGCCCCCACCGTGCATGAGAAGACGTTGCTGCTGTCGCAGAAGACGCTGCGCAACGTGATCGAGCTTGCGCGCCAGGCGGACGTCACCTTCATCGGCATCGGCACGGTGGACGAGACGGCGGCGCTGCTGCGCGACGGCTTCGTGCGCCATGACGAGATCCGCGCGCTGATGCGCGCCGGTGCCGTTGGCGAGATCACCGGTTGGGCCTTCGATGCGCAGGGCAGCCTGATCGAGGGCCTGACGAATGACCGCGTGCTGAGCGTGCCGCTGGATCAGCCCGCCGAGAAAAAGGTGATTGGCGTCGCCATGGCCACCGCAAGGCTGCGCGCCGTGAAGGGCGCCATGCGCGGCAAGCTGATCAACGGCCTCATCACCAACGAGACGATGGCCGAGTTGCTGCTCGAAACCTAGACGTAGCCCGTGCAGCAGAACGCCACTGGCCCCGTCATTACCGCGCGGCCATCCTTCAGCAGGCGGATCAGCAGCGTGCCGCCGGGAAGGTGCACGGTGAACGCATCGCCCTTCAGGAGCCCGCGCAGCCGCCCTGCATAGGCTGCCACACAGGCACCAGTGCCGCAGGCTTCGGTGAGCATGCCGGGGCGTTCCCACACGGCGAGCTTGAGAGTCCGCTCATCGACCACCTGCGCCACACCGACATTGACGCTTTGCGGGAACAAAGGATCCTGCGCGATGCCCGGTGCAGCGGCGGGAATGTCGACGTCCTGATCCACGAAGAACACCGCATGCGGATTGCCGATAGACAGCGCCACGCCATCCTTCAGCGGGCCGCTCACCAGCGGCAGATGCGGGTTATCGACCGAGATGGGGCCGAGCATGACGCTGACGTCCCAATCCCCGTGTTTCCGGCAGTGCAGGGGGCCGCCGAGGCTGTCGATCAGCACTTCGCTCAGGCCCGTCTCATCAAACAGCAGCCAGGCGAGGCAGCGGGTGGCGTTGCCGCAGGCCTGGGCCTCGGTGCCGTCGGTGTTGTGGATGCCCATGAATGCGGCGGCAGCGGGCGTGCGCGGCGGCTCGATGGTGATGACCTGCTCGGCACCCACGCCCTCATGCACGTCACAGATGCGGATGACCTCCGCTTTGGACGGCAGGGGTGCCGCGCGGCAGTCAAGGAAGACGAAGTGGTTGCGCAGGCCCTGCATCTTGATGAAGGGGCGGGCAAAGGGCTGTTGCGCGGGCGGCAGCAACCTGAGGAAATCGGTGACTGGCATCGCCAGAGAAGAGAACCGCGCCGGACGCTTGTCAACACCTGCAGCCCGCGGGCCGGACGGGGTTGACACCTCATGCCAAAGCGCGGAGCATGTTGCAAAACAGTGACGAGTTGACGTGAAGAAACACCTGATCCGCAACAACGACGTTGCCGCGCCCTTCGGCAGGGCTCGCACATGAGTGCATCGGCGCTTTCTGCGGCGGACAGGCGGCGGCCTTGGCTGCTGCTGGCGCCGTCGCTGATCACGCTGTTCCTGCTGATGATCCTGCCCATCGGCATCATGACGATCTTCTCGTTCTATGAGTTCGTCACGGCGGGCGTGGAAAAGGAAACCTTCACCACCGCCAACTGGCACGAGTTTCTGACCGATCCATTCTACCACATGTTCCTGTGGAAGACGATCCGCGTGTCGGCGATCACCGCCATCCTCTGCGCCGTCATGGGCTATCCGGCGGCCTATTGCATTGCCATGACCACCTACAAGCACAAGTGGGTGCTGCTGCTGCTGCTGATCGTGCCGTTCTGGATCAGCTTCACCATCCGCACCTTCTCGTGGATTCACATCCTGGGCGAGCAGGGGGCGATCAACGTCTCGCTCTTGAAGCTCGGGCTCATCAGCGAGCCCCTGCCCATGCTCTATACCGAGGGCGCGGTGATCATGGGCATGATCCACTTCCTGCTGCCCTACATGATCCTCAACGTCTATGTGGCGATCGAGGGCATTGACCGCAACCTGATCTCGGCGGCGCGCACGCTGGGCTGCACCGCCTGGCAGGCCTTCTATGAGGTGGTGTTGCCGCTGTCGCTGCCCGGACTGATGGCGGGTCTTCTCCTGTGCTTTGTGCTGGCGGCAGGCAGCTATGTGACGCCGCAGATCCTCGGCTCCACGCGCGATGCGCTGTTCGGCAACATCATCTTCGACACCATCATGGGCGAGCTCAACTGGCCGATGGGTTCCACCCTGTCGCTCGTGCTGCTGATCTTCCTCGGCGCGGTGGCGGCGGTCTACAGCCGCTATATGGGCCTGTCGCGCGTGTTCAAGGGGCTGGGCGGATGAGCCTCGACACCTCAACCAGGGGCTTCGGCTGGCGCGCGGTGCAGGTTTTCACCGTGCTGGTCTACATCTTCATGTTCGCGCCCATCCTCGTTGTCATCGTGCTGTCGTTCAACGCCTCGCAGTTCGGCGGCTTCCCGATGACCGGCTTCTCGCTGCACTGGTATGCGAAGCTGCTGGAGAACGAGTCGGTGCTGCGCGCTTTCCAGACGTCCCTGTGGGTGGCGGTCGTCACCTCCGTCGTCTGTACGGTGCTGGGCATTCTCGCCGCGGTGGCGCTGGTGCGCTATGAGTTTCCTGGCAAGGAATGGGTGAACACCATCCTCATAGCACCTGCACTGGTGCCAGAGACGGTGCTGGGCGTGGGCCTCTTGCTGCTTATCCGCTTCGCCCACCAGCCGCGCACGCTGTGGCTTCTCGTGCTGGGCCACATCATGCTCGCGCTGCCCTATGTGGTGCTCGTCGTGCAGGCACGGCTGATCGGCGTCAAGCGCGTCTATGAAGATGCGGCCATGTCGCTTGGCGCCAACCGCTTCCAGACCTTCCGCGAGATCACGCTGCCACTCATCATGCCGGCCATCGTGGCCAGCGTGCTTCTTGTCTTCACCATTTCCTTCGACAACATCACGGCCTCGATGTTCTGGCGCCCGTCGGGCGTCGAGACCATGCCGACCGAGATCCTGTCGATGCTGAAAATCTCCATCAGCCCGGAGATCAACGCCCTGGGCACCTTGATGATCGTCGTAACCGTGGGGCTTCCCCTGCTGGGCGGCGGGCTTGCCCGCTATCTGGCACGAAGCGCGCGTTGAACCACCAACAGGGAGCTACAAGAATGAAACTGACAACAACGAAACGCCTGGAACGCCTGACCGAGCGCTACATGAACGGCGGCCTCGACCGCCGTTCCTTCCTTGGCCTCGCCGCCGCCGCTGCCGCGACCGCGGGTGTGAGCATGCGCTGGATGCCCTCGGCACTTGCCGCCGCCACCGAAGTGCGCTTCGACGGCTGGGGCGGCGTGGTGCAGGAGGCAATCGACAAGTATGCCTTCCAGCCCTACACGGCCAAGACCGGCAACAAGGTTACGCAAGGCACCTTCGGCGATGAAAGCGAGATCATCACCAAGGTGAAGACCGCCACGCCGGGCGAATACCAGATCATCCATTCCTCGGGCGTTGAATACTACAAGCGCTACGTGGACGGCGGCTTCAACAGCGAGATCAACGAGGCCAACATCCCGAACATGAAGTTCGTGATGCAGGCGATGATCGACCCCTTCCTGAAGATCACGCCGAAGCTTTCGGGCGTCCCCTATGACTACGGCACCACCGGCATCGCCTACAACACCACGGTGATCTCGGAAGCCGAGGCCAAGGAAAAGGGCGCAGCCCTGCTGTTCGACCCGAAGTACAAGGGCAAGATCGGCGGTTATGGCGACATGGCCACCCGCGTCTGGTACGCGGCCCTGGCCACCGGCCAGAACCCGAACGATATCAAGGATATTGATGCCGTATGGGCGAAGGTGCGCGAGAACCGTGACCTGGTGAAGAAGTACTGGTCGTCGGGTGCCGAGCTCATGGACCTCCTCGCCAAGGGCGAGATCGTGGTGACCGACGCCTGGTCGGGCCGCGTTGCGGCACTGCAGCAGCAAGGCAGCCCCATCGGCTATCTCGATCCGGCAGGCTCCTATGCCTGGATGGAAGACATGCTGATCCTCAAGGGCTCGCCGATGGCCGAGTGCGAGGAACTGGTGAACTTCATGCTCGACCCGGCAACGGCCATCGCAGTGGCAGAGGGCCAGAACTATCCGCCCTCGCTCGACCCGATGAAGGTGAAGCTCACCGAAAAGATCGCAAAGATGCCCGCCTTCGACCCGACGGGCACCATGAAGAGCCTGACCTTCGCTGATCCCAACTACTGGGCCTCGAACCTCGACGCCTGGACCAAGCAGTGGGACCGCATCTCGAAGGGTGGCTGATCCGCAAACGACATTTCCTCTCCCGCCTTTGGGCGGGAGAGGTCTTTTTTCGCCAGAGAGTAGAGACCAGATGACCGCAGCCGCCGCCGTTGACCTTCGCCATGTGACGCTTGCCTATGGCAATTTCGTAGCGGTGAAGGACGTGAGCCTCTCGATCCGCAAGGGTGAGTTCGTGACACTGCTCGGCCCCTCGGGCTGCGGCAAGACGACGATCCTGCGCTCCATCGCTGGTCTCGTGCAGCCGACCGGTGGCGAGATCGACGTGGCCGGTCGGCGCATCGACAACATACCCATTCACAAGCGCAACATCGGGCTCGTCTTCCAGAACTATGCGCTGTTTCCGCACAAGACGATCTTCGACAACATCGCCTTCGGCCTCAAGTATCGCAATGTCGAGAAGTCCCAGATTGCCACCAAGGTTACGCGGGCGCTTGAGATGGTGCGACTGCCCGGCGTGGAGAAGAAGCTTCCCTCGGAAATGTCCGGCGGCCAGCAGCAGCGCATCGCACTCGCCCGCGCCATCGTCATCGAGCCGGACGTGCTGCTGCTCGACGAACCGCTCTCCGCGCTCGACGCCAACCTGCGCGAGGAGATGCGCACTGAATTGAAGATCATCCAGCGCGAGGTGGGCATCACCACGATCTTCGTGACCCATGACCAGGACGAGGCGCTCGCCATGTCCGATCGCATCGTGGTGATGAACAAGGGCCTGATCGAGCAGGTGGGAACGCCGGAAGAGGTTTACCGTCGCCCGGAGTCGCGCTTCGTGGCGAGCTTCCTCGGCCAGTCCAACCTGCTGCCGGGCCGCATCATGGGGATAGCCGATGGCCTTGCCACGGTGCGTCTCGACAAGGGCCATGACCTTGTGGCGGCCGCGCCTGCAAGCCTGAAGGATGGTGCAGCCGTCACTGCCATCGTGCGGGCCCAGAAGGTGGTGCTGGGGCCGCCGGAACGTGCCGGACTGAAGGGCCGCATCATCTCGACTTCCTATCTCGGAGGCTCCGCCGCCTATTTCGTCGACATGGGCGGCATCACGCTGCAGTCCATCGCGACTATTGACGACCGCGTGTGGCGCGAGGGTGAAGAGGTGTCGATTGCCATTGCCCTGTCAGATGTGCTGCTGCTCGACGAAGGCGGGCACAGGCTGCGCTGACCTCACACCGCCATGTAACCGCCGTCGATGGCCAGCACCGTGCCGGTGACGAAGCTCGACAGCGGTGATGACAGGTAGAGAACACCACCTGCGATGTCTTCCGGCTTGCCCCAGCGCGCAAGCGGCGTGCGGGCGAGGATGGCGGCATTGCGCTCGGCATTCTCGCGCAGTGCCGTGGTGAGCGGCGTCTCGATCCAGCCCGGGGCCACGGCGTTGACGCGAATGCCATCCGGCGCATAGGCAATGGCCAGCGACTTGGTGAGCTGCGCGATGCCGCCCTTTGACGCCGCATAGCCCGGAACGAGCCCGCCGCCGAAGAAACTCAGCACCGAGGCAGTGTTGACGATGCTGCCCCTGGCCTCCTTCAGCTTTGCGCGCGCCGCCGTGCAGATGCGCATGGTGCCGGTGAGGTTGATGTCGATGACGTCGGCGAAGACTTCCGGATCATGCTCCGCACCGCGCCTGATGACGCCGGCGCAGTTCACGACGTGATGCAGCGACGGGAGAGAGGTGACGAGGCTTTCGATTACGGCGGCATTGCGCACGTCCAGCAGTGTGGTGCGCAGGCCGGGCATGGCTTGCGCCGCCGTCGCTGCTTCTTCCAGCGATACACCGGTCGCGGTGACGATGGCACCCTCATCGAGAAAGGCCGAAGCGATGGCCGCACCGATGCCGGAGGTGCCGCCAGTGACGAGCACATGTTTCCCTGCAAAACAGTCGTTGGGCCAGATGCTCATCGGATGAAGCGGGTCACGTAGTCAGCACCCAGCCCCACCTTCTCGAAATGCGCCCGGCACATGTCGATCTTGGTGAAGACGTCCTCGTAACCCAGGTTCTTCCCCCACGGGTCGACGTAATACATGATGCCGTTGACCTGGAAGAAGGTGATCATCTCCTCGACGTCGTCCGGCACCACCAGCGTATGCGTCTCGCCCGGCGGCTCGAAGACATAGCTTCCGGCGGTGGCCTCCCAGTCATGCTCGAGATATTTCCAGCGGCCCTTCAGCACGAAGCCGTGCACTGCGTTCGGATGGCGGTGGCGGGAGAGAACGCCGGCCTTCCGCACCTTCAGCAGGTTCATCCAGTAGCCCTGGCTGCGGTTAAGGCAAAGCGGGCGGAACCACACGTTCTCCGCCTGAGGCACCCACAATCGTTCATCCTGCGGAATGGCATCGGGCACCACGATTTCGGCCAGCGCGTCCGGCGGGAAAGGCAGCTGGTAAGGCATGCGCGCGTGTTCGTCTGGCTCGGCCGGCATCGGAATCCCCCTTGTCGATGCCGCCAGACTAGACCATGCCGGAAGGCTGAGGAAGTCATGCCGGGCACGGCTTGCGGCAAGGAACCACGGGTCCGGTGACCGCTCTCATGCGTAAGAACAGCGAGTGACTAGAGGAACCCGCGATGCTTCTCGACCTCCATGACGTCAGCAAGTCCTACCCCACCGGCGAAGGGGTGCTGCAGGTGCTGCGCGGCGTCAGCCTGTCGCTCGATGCGGGCGAGAGCCTGGCGCTGACGGGCGAGTCCGGCAGCGGCAAGAGCACGCTTCTGCATCTGGCGGGCGGCCTCGACCGGCCGGACAGCGGCGCCATTCGCTTCGAGGGCAAGGACATCGCAGGGCTGGGCGACGTAGAGCTGGCGGCGTTCCGCCGGGTGAGCGTGGGCCTGGTGTTCCAGCAGTTTAACCTGATCCCGTCGCTTGACGTTGCCGCCAACCTCGCCTTTCAGGCGCGACTGGGCGACCGTTATGACGCGGCATGGAGCGAGCGGCTCACGGAGCGGCTGGGACTTTCGAAGCTGCTTGACCGCTATCCCGAACAGCTGTCGGGCGGGCAGCAGCAGCGTGTGGCCATCGGCCGGGCGCTGGCGGGCAGGCCACAGCTGATTCTCGCCGACGAACCCACCGGAAATCTCGACGAGGCGACGGGTGATGCGGTGCTCGAGCTGATGCTGGCGCTGATGCGCGAGAGCGATGCCGCACTGCTGATGGTCACGCATTCGAATCGGCTTGCATCAAGGCTGGGCCGCCGCCTGCACCTTGCCGCGGGAAAGCTCGGCTGATGCTCACCCAGGGCTTCGCCGTCCTCCTGTCGCACTGGTGGCGGCACAAGCTGCAGTTCGCCATGCTGCTGCTGGGGCTGGCGCTGGCCACCGCACTCTGGTCGGCCGTGCAGGCAATCAATGGCGAGGCGCGCGCCAGCTATGCGCGCGCTGCCGCCGTGGTGGGACAGGACAGGCTGGAACAGCTTGCGACGGCAGACGGCACGCGTATTCCGCAGCAAACCTACATCGCGCTGCGCAAGGCGGGCTGGCTGGTCTCACCGGTGCTCGAAGGCGAGAAGCGCTTCGGCGGCGAACGGCTGCGTATTCTTGGTGTTGATCCGATCACACTGCCGGCGGACGCCGTGCAGGTGAATGTGGGTGCGGCCGACATCGGTCTCGCTCGCTTCATCACGCCGCCCGGCCTGTTCATCATGTCGTCTGAAACGGCAGCGCGGCTGAAGGGCGTGGACACACCGCCCATCCGCATCAGCGATGCCCTGCCACCGGGGACGGTGTTGACCGACATCGGCATTGCCCAGCAGGTTCTCGATGCGCCGGGGCAGCTGTCGCGCCTGCTGCTTGCGCCAACGCAGCCCGCGGCAGCGAAGCCGCTGGCGGAGGTTGCGCCCGGGCTCGTGCGGCGTGCGCCGGCGGTTGAGAGTGACCTCTCGCGCCTCACTGACAGCTTTCACCTGAACCTCACGGCCTTCGGCCTGCTCGCCTTCGCGGTGGGTCTGTTCATCGTGCATTCTGCGATCGGGCTTGCCTTCGAGCAACGCCGCCCGGTGATCCGCACGCTGCGCGCCGTGGGCCTGCCGCTGCGCACGCTCGTGCTGCTGATGGTGGTGGAGCTGCTGGTGCTCTCCACGGTCGCGGGCCTTATCGGCGTGGCGCTGGGCTATGGGGTGGCCTCGCTGCTGCTGCCGGATGTGGCGGCGAGCCTGCGCGGGCTCTATGGCGCGGAGGTGCCGGGCTCGCTGTCGATGAGGCCTTCGGTGTGGGGGCTGGGGCTGGCCATTGCGGTGGCGGGTACTTTGGTTTCTGCCGCCTCCCGGCTGTGGCGCATCGCCACCATGCCGCTGCTGGCCCCCGCGAGGCCGCGCGCCTGGAGCCTCGCCTCGGAACGCGCGCTGCGGCTGCAGGCGGCGGGCGGTGTTGCGCTGCTCGTCGCGGCATGGCTGGTCGTGCAATTTGGGTCAGGGCTGGTGGCGGGCTTTTCTGCACTTGGCGCCATGCTGCTCGGTGCGGCGCTTCTGTTGCCGTTGGTGCTGTCGCTGCTTCTCAAGCTGGGTGAGCGGTTGTCGAAGGGCGCCATCGCGCAATGGTTCTGGGCCGATACGCGCCAGCAGTTGCCGGGGCTATCTCTGGCGCTGATGGCGCTGCTGCTGGCGCTGGCCGCCAATGCGGGCGTAGGCACCATGGTGCAGAGCTTCCGCCTCACCTTCGTGGGCTGGCTCGACCAGCGGCTGCCGTCGGAACTCTATGTCACCACGCGCTCCAATGATGAATCGCAGAAGGTGCATGACTGGCTGGCAAGCCGCAGCGATGCGGTGCTGCCGATCTGGAACACCGAAGTGCGCATCTTCGGCCAGCCGGTGCAGGTCTTCGGCATCGCCGACCACGCCACCTATCGCGACCACTGGCCGATGCTGGAGGCAACGCTGGATTCATGGGACAGGATCGCAAGAGGCGAGGGTGCGCTCGCCAACGAGCAGCTGGCGCGGCGGCAGAGGCTGAAACTCGGCGACATGATTTCCCTCGAGGGCGGGCACAGCCTGCCGCTGGTCGGCGTCTTCTCCGACTATGGAAATCCCAAGGGACAGGTGATCATCGGCGTTGATGAACTGATGACGCTCTATCCCGATGCCAGCCGGCTGCGCTATGCGGTGCGCATCGCGCACGACAAGGCGCCAAAGCTGGCGGAAGAGCTGCGTGCCACATTCGACTTGCCGGAGGAGAACGTCGTCAACCAAACCACCATCAAGGATTTCTCGCTCAAGATCTTCGAGCGCACCTTCGCAGTGACGGCGGCCTTGAACGTGCTGACGCTGGGCGTGGCGGCCATCGCCATCTTCGCCAGCCTGCTGACGCTCTCCGGAATGCGGCTGGCACAGCTTGCACCCGCATGGGCCATGGGCCTGACGCTGAAGCGGCTGGCGCTGCTCGAAATCCTGCGCAGCGTGGCGCTGGCGAGCTTCACCATGCTGGCGGCGGTGCCGGTGGGGCTTGGGCTCGCGTGGATGCTGCTCGCGGTGATCAATGTCGAGGCCTTCGGCTGGCGGCTGCCGATGCATGTGTTCCCGATGGATTGGCTGCGGCTGTTCCTGCTCGCCGTGGCGAGCGCCATTCTCGCAGCACTTCTGCCCGCCCTGTGGCTGACGCGCCGCCAGCCCGCCGATCTCGTGAAGGTGTTCGCCAATGAACGTTAGAATGCTGCTGCTCGCACTGCTGCTGATGGCAAGCCCGGCGCTGGCGCAGGGCTTTGCTGGACTGGGTGGTGATGCGCAGGGCTTCGCGGTGCCGGAGCGCGGCGTGGCCTTGTCCTTCCCGCCGGATCACGGCGCACACCCCGACTATCGCATCGAGTGGTGGTACCTCACCGCCAATCTCAAGGGGGCTGACGGCAAGGACTATGGCGCGCAGTGGACATTGTTCCGCTCCGGGCTCGCGTCCGGGGAGAAGGCAGGCTGGCAGAGCCCGCAGCTGTGGATGGGGCACGCAGCACTCACCACGGCGGAGACGCATTATTCTGCCGAGCGCGTGGCGCGTGGCGGGGTGGGGCAGGCGGGGGTCACGCTGTCGCCCTTCGTGGCCTCGATCGATGACTGGACCATGACGAGCCGTGCGTTGCCCTCGGTTGATGCGCTCTCGGCGCTCAGCGTCAACGCGGCGGGGGATGGCTTTTCCTACCGTCTCGCTCTCACGGCACAAGGTCCGCTGGTGCTGCAGGGTGACCACGGCTATTCAGTGAAGTCGGCGCAGGGGCAGGCCAGTTTCTACTATTCGCAGCCCTTCTATGAGGTGACGGGAACCATCACCGTCGGCGGCAAGGACATCGCGGTGACGGGGCAGGCGTGGTTCGACCATGAATGGTCCTCCCAGCCGCTGGCCAAGGATCAGACGGGCTGGGACTGGTTCTCCTTCCACTTCGAGAGTGGGGAAAAGCTGATGGGCTTCCGTTTGCGTGACGCGAGCGAGGGCTTCACCTCCGCCACATGGATCGCGGCGGATGGCACACCGGAGCCGCAACCGCCCGGCGCGCTGACGATGACGCCGCTCGCGTGGACGGACGTGAAAGGCCACCGCGTGCCGGTGCAGTGGAAACTCGCCCTGCCCGGAAAGGGGCTTGAGGTGACCACGAGCTCGGTGAACGCGCAGGCGTGGATGGACACGCAGGTGTCCTATTGGGAGGGGCCGGTGCGCCTCGCGGGCACGCACCCCGGCCAGGGCTATGTGGAGATGACGGGCGACTGAGCGCCGCTGGTCCGCCGTCGGGCCGGCAGCGTAATGATTGCAAATGGCCTTTGTTGTTTCAGGCCGGCCGAACTGCTACAATCCACACATTGGTTCCCCAGATCGGATGACAATGGACAAGCCACCGAAGTCGACGCAGGACGGACACGCTGAACCCGTGTCGGCGCGCATCCGCGCCCGGGTCGTGAAGTCTGGCAAGCGCTATTTCGCCAATGACAACATTTCCGCCTTCATTGAACCCGGCGAGCTCGAGGCGCTGCTCGACGAGGTTGCAGGCAAGATGCAGGGCGTGCTCGAGAGCCTGGTCATCGACGTCGACCATGACCACAACACGCAGGGCACGGCGCGCCGCGTGGCCAAGATGTATCTGAACGAAGTGTTCCGTGGCCGCTATGTGGGCCAGCCGCCGGTCACCGAATTCCCCAATGCCGAATACCTGAACGAGCTGATGATCGTCGGCCCGATCACCGTGCGCAGCGCCTGCAGCCACCACCTCTGCCCGATCATGGGCCGGTTGTGGATCGGGCTCTTGCCCAACGAGCATTCGAACCTCATCGGCCTGTCGAAATACACCCGCCTTGCCGAGTGGATCATGTCGCGCCCGCAGATTCAGGAAGAGGCGATCGCCCAGGTGGCTGACCTGCTGATGAGCAAGGTGGCGCCCGATGGCCTCGCCGTGGTCATGGAGGCCGATCACTTCTGCATGCACTGGCGCGGCGTGAAGGACAACGCCACCAAGATGATCAACAGCGTGATGCGCGGCGCCTTCCTCAAGAACGCCTCGCTCCGTCGCGAATTCCTCGCCCTCGTCAACCTCAAGGACTGAAACGCCAGATGATCGTTCGCTGTGTCTATGCCAGCCGGGCCGCCACGAGCCTCACCCCCGCCATGGTGGAGGACATCCTTGAGAAGTCGCGCAGCCACAACCCGGCGAGCGGCATCACTGGAATCCTTTGCTACAGTGGCGACGTGTTCATCCAGGTGCTGGAAGGCGGGCGTGACGAGGTGTGCGAGCTTTACAACGCCATCGTCCGCGATGGTCGCCACAGCAATGTGCGCATCCTCGCCTTCGAGGAAATCCGCGAGCGCAAGTTCTGCAACTGGACCATGGGCCACGTCGACCTGTCGAAGGTCAACCCCGGCCTGCTGCTGAAATATCACGAGCGCGCGGTTCTCAACCCCTTCGCCAGCTCAGGCGCTGCCACCATGGCGCTGCTCGACGAGCTTGTCGCCACGGCCGCCGTGAGCACGCGGGTCGGCTAGGGCTTCGGCTGGCAGGCCTCGCAAGCAAAGGCACGACGGCCGGCAATTTCGAAGGCACTGATGGCGCCGCCGCAGGCGGGGCAATTGTCCTTGGCAAAGATGTTCACGCGCTCGCCATAGCGGCTCTTCGATTTCTTTGCGCCCTCGACCGTGATGATGGCATTGGCCTTCACTCCACGTTCAAGCAACGTGACCGAATCTTCCCAGATCCTGTCGAAATCGGCGCGCGCCAGGCGCTGGCCCGGAACATGCGGGTGGATGCGCTGCCGCCACAGGATCTCGCTGCGGTAGATGTTGCCGATCCCCGCCATCACCGACTGGTCCATGATGAGTTGCCCGACCGATGTCCGGCTCTTCGAGATGCGCGCCCAGGCGCTATCAGGGTCGGCATCGGATCGCAGCACGTCTGGCCCGATGCGACTGGTGAGAGCCAGGGCTTCCGGAGGGTCAAGCACCTCGCAGCTGTTGGGGCCGTTGATGTCCACCACATGGCTGTCGCTGATCATGCGAATGCGCACCTCGCCCTTGGGCTCCGCCGCCGGCCGCTTGGAGCAGCGAAAGCGGCCGAAGAGACCCAAATGAATGTGCAGGCTCAGATCGTCGAAGCGGTAGAGCAGGTGCTTGCCATAGGCATCGATGGCGGTGCAGATGCGCCCGTCGAGCCGGGCTGCCCCCTCCATGAAGCGGCCCTGCGGCGAGGAGACGTCCAGCGCCTTGCCCACGAGCATCGGCCGCTGGTCACGCGCGGCGCGGTGGATGGTATGGCCTTCAGGCATTCCGGAACCAGCCGAGGCCTTCGACGGTGTGGCCCGCCGGGCGATATTCGCAGCCGACGTAACCGTCGTAACCCAGTTGGTCGAGATGGCGGAAGATGCGCACATCGTCGAGTTCGCCGGTGCCGGGTTCGTTGCGCTTCGGGATGGAGGCCACCTGCACATGGCCGGTGATGGGCAGCAGCGCGTCCAGCCCCTTCATCACGTCGCCATGCAGGATCTGGCGGTGGTAGATGTCGAACTGGAGCTTCAGGTTGGGCAGCGCCAACTCGCTGATCAAGGCCGCCGCGAAGGGAAAGTCGTTGAGGAAGTAGCCCGGCATGTCGCGCCCGTTGATCGGCTCGATCAGGATGTCGATGCCAAGGGGTGCGGTTACCGCGCAGGCATGGCGCAGCGCCGTCTTGTAGGCTTCGACCGCGCGCGGGTCATGCCGGTCGCCATGGCCACTCATCACGTGCAGGCGCTTGACGCCCGTGGCCTTGGCATAGGGGAGCGCGGTTTCGACCGAGGCGCGGAACTCCGTCTCGCGGCCCGCGACCGAGGCCATGCCGCGCTCGCCCTTGTCCCAGTCGCCCGGAGGCAGGTTGAACAGCGCCTGGGTGAGCCCTGAGTCTTGCAGGCGGCGGGCAATTTCGTCCGGCGCATGGGCATAGGGGAAGAGGAACTCGACGGCGGTGAAGCCATTGTCCGCCGCCGCCTTGAAGCGGTCGAGGAAGTCCCATTCATTGAACATCATGGAGAGGTTGGCGGCGAATTTCGGCATGGGCGTCCCCCGGGGCGACTCAACAGCGGTCGGCGCAAACACTAGCGCCCGCTGCGGCCAGCGCAATCCACCGCTGTTCCGGGCCGAAGCGATGCTCCGCCCTTGCGGGCCTCGCCGCTGCGCTCTACCAGAGAGTGGGTAAAGGGAGAGAACAGCCATGGACCGCTTCAACGGCATCCCCGCCATCGGCTTCGGCACCTATCCGCTGAGCGGTGCCGAGGCGGAGCGCTGCGTGGCCACCGCGCTGGAGGTGGGCATCCGCCACATCGACACCGCGCAGATGTATGGCAACGAGAAGCAGGTGGGCCGCGCCATCACCGCCTCGGGTGTCAAGCGTGATGACGTCTTTCTCGTCACCAAGGTCGACCCTTCCAACCTCGGTGCGGCGCGTTTCGCGGACTCGGTCAAACGCTCGGTCGATGACCTGGGCGCGGTGCCCGACCTGCTGCTCATTCACTGGCCGCCGTCCGACGGCGACATCGACGGCCCGGTCGAGCGCCTGCTGCGCGCCGGCGAGCAGGGGATGGCAAAGCAGCTGGGCGTCAGCAATTTCAGTCCGCGCCTGATGCGCCGGGCACAAGCGCTGGCCGGCGGAAAGCTGATCTGCAACCAGATCGAATTCCACCCGTTGCTTGACCAGTCGGCATGGCTCGCCACGGCGCGCGAGCTTGGGCTCGTGCTCACCGCCTACAGCCCTTTGGCACGCGGCAAGTGCATGGAGGAGACGGTGGTGCAGGAAATCGCGGCGCGCCACCAGCGCCCGGCCTCCGAAATCGTGCTGCGCTGGATCACCCAGCAGGGTGTCGCGGCGATCCCCATGACCCGCAAGCGCGAGAATGCGGCTTCCAACCTGCGCGCCGCCGAGTTCACGCTGACTGAAGCGGAGATGAGCGCCATCTCGGCCCTGGGCAGCCGCAACATGCGGCTCATCAATCCCTCTTGGATGCGCAGCTGGGATTAACGTAGGCTCAGGCCATGACCAAGCCGTGCATCATCACCGTCGCCATCACCGGATCCGTTCCGCGCAAGGAGCATAACCCGGCCGTTCCCATCACCATCGCCGAGCAGGTGGAATCGACGCAAGCCGCCTTCGAGGCGGGCGCCAGCATCGCGCATGTGCATGTGAGGAAGGACGACCAGACGCCGACCTCCGACCCTGATCGCTTCGCGGCATTGCTGGAGGGTCTGCGCAGGCATTGCCCTGGTCTCATCGTGCAGTTTTCCACCGGCGGGCGCTCCGGCAAGGGTTCCGAGCGTGGCGGCATGCTGCATCTGGGCTGCGACATGGCTTCGTTGTCGACCGGCTCCTGCAACTTCCCCACCATCATCTACGAGAACCACCCGGACCTCGTGCGTGAACTCGCGGTCAAGATGCTGGAGTACAACGTCAAGCCGGAGATCGAGGTGTTCGACCTCTCGATGCTCTACCAGGCGCTGCGCCTGGCCGATGAGGGCCTGCTGAGGAAACCGCTGCACGTGCAGTTCGTGATGGGCGTGAAGAACGCCATGCCGGTGGTGCGCCAGGCCTTCGACTTCATGGTGGATGAGGTGACGCGCCTTGCACCGGAAGCGACATGGGTTGCGGCGGGCATCGGCAGGCACCAGCTGGAGGTCAACCGCTGGTGCCTCGAGCGCGGCGGCCACTGCCGCACCGGGCTTGAAGACAACATCCGCTGGGATGAGACCAGGCTCGCGGCATCGAATGCCGAACTGGTGATGCGCTTGGCGAAGATGTGCGGCGAATATGGGCGGCACGCGGCGAGTGCGGCCGAGGCGCGGGAGATATTGCGGCTGAACTAACGGCCGTCATCCCGGCGAAGGCATAAGACCAATGCTAGCCCTTCAACCCATACAGCCCGCTCGACCGCTGCAGGTGCTGCACCATCGCGGCCTCCGCGGCATCGGCGTCACCCTTCGCGATGGCATCGACGATCACCATGTGCTCGGCCAGCGTATAGGTCTCCTTGCCGGACCACAGCAGCAACTCGGTGTGATAGGCCTTGAGCCAGCCGAGCATCGCCTCGCTGATGGAAACGAAGATCGGGTTGCCGGAGATGGCGGCGATCTGGGTGTGAAGCCGCATGTCAGCTTCCATGAAGGCCTCCGCCTTGCCGAGGCGGGCACGCTGCTCCGCGATGATGGCGCGCAGCCGCGCCACATCCTCCGGCGTTGCCTTGGCCGCCGCCTCGCACACCATGCCGCGCTCGAACAGCAGGCGGGCTTCCTTCAGATGCTCGAGCGACGAGGAAGAGCGCTGCAGCATGATGTGGGCGGAGAGGTCCACCTGGCGGATAATCGACTGCGCGGTGAGTTCCTGCACGCGTGCCCGCTCGCCGTGGCTGATCGAGACGAGGCCCATGTTGGAGAGTGATTGCATCGCCTCGCGGATTGCCGGGCGGCCGACGCCGAAACGCTCCATCAGCTCGCGCTCGGAGGGCATGGCATCGCCTGCCTTGAGGTTGCCTTCCGAGATCAGCCGGAGCAGGCGTTCCAGCACCTCGTCGGACAATTTGCGGCGGGTGATACGCTCGGTTTGCATCGTCACCGTCTTGGCTGCTAGGTTACGTTGAGTTTAGGTCATCATACCAGTTAGCTGCCAATGCGCAATGTGCCGACCCACATGATCCGCCTCACCTATCTCGTTGAAACGGAAGGAAGTCCGGAGAAACTGGCGGCCAAGATCGCCTCCGACCAGTCGACCGGCACCTTCGTCGCAGTGCCGGGCGAGACCGAGGAACTGAAGGCCCGCGTGGCGGCCCGTGTCGCGGCCGTACGGCCGCTGCCATCTTCGCCCAAGCCATCATTCCCCTCGGACAGTCCTGGCCCCTTCAACCGCGCCGAGGCCGACATCGATTTTCCCTTTGATGCCATCGGCACGGACCTTGCCGCCCTGATGACCATTACCATGGGCGGCGTCTGGTCGATCCGCGGCTTCACCGGCATCCGTGTGATCGCCATGCAGTTGCCGGAGGAGTTCCGGGGTGCACACCCCGGTCCGCAGTTCGGCATCCCCGGCAGCCGGAAGCTCACCGGCGTCGAGGGCCGCCCGATCATCGGCACCATCGTGAAGCCCGCACTGGGCCTCCGCCCGCCAGAGACGGCGGCGCTGGTGAAGGAGCTGATCGCGGCCGGTGTCGACTTCATCAAGGATGACGAGAAGCTGGCGAGCCCGGCCTACTCGCCGCTCGAAGAGCGCGTGAAGGCCATCATGCCGCTCGTCCTCGACCATGAGCAGAAGACCGGCAAGAAGGTGATGTATGCCTTCGGCATCAGCCACGCCGACCCGGATGTCATGATGCGCAACCACGACGTGGTGCTGAAGGCCGGTGGCAACTGTGCGGTGGTCAACATCAATTCCATCGGCTTCGGCGGGATGAGTTTCCTGAGGAAGCGCTCCGGCCTCGTGCTGCATGCCCACCGCAACGGCTGGGACCTGCTGACCAGGCACCCCTGCATCGGAATGGATTTTTCCGTGTACCAGCAATTCTGGCGGCTGCTCGGCGTCGATCAGTTCCAGATCAACGGCATCAAGGTGAAGTACTGGGAGCCGGACGAGAGCTTCGTGGCCTCCTTCAAGGCGCTCAGGCAGCCGCTGTTCTCGGAAGGCGATTGCCCGCTGCCCGTGGCCGGTTCCGGCCAGTGGGGCGGACAGGCGCCGGAAACCTATGAGCGCACGGGCAGGACCCAGGACCTGCTCTATCTCTGTGGCGGCGGCATCGTCAGCCACCCTTCGGGGCCCGCTGCGGGCGTGCGCGCAGTACGCCAGGCGTGGGAAGCCGCCGTGGCGGGCATCCCGCTCGAGGCTTACGCGAAGGACCACGCGGAACTCGCGCAGTCACTCGCCTTCTTCGGTGACGGGAAGGCCGGCTGATGCTGCTGAGCTACTACGGCGATGACTTCACCGGCTCGACCGACGTGATGGAGTCGATGGCGTTGCATGGCGTGAAGACGGTGCTGTTCACGCGCATCCCCACACTGCAGGAGCAGGCGCGCTTCGCAGGCTTCGATGCGGTGGGCATTGCTGGCACCAGTCGCAGCCAGACGCCGGAGTGGATGGACGAGCACCTGCCCCAGCGCTTCATGTGGCTGAAGCACGTCGGCGCACGCTTCTGCCACTACAAGGTCTGCTCCACCTTCGATTCCGCCCCGCATGTGGGCAACATCGGCCGCGCCATCGAGATCGCGCGGGGCATCTTCGCGCAGCGCGTGACGCCGCTGGTCGTCGGAGCACCCCAGCTGAAGCGCTACACTGCTTTCGGCCATCTCTTCGCGGGCTATCAGGGCCAGACCTACCGCATCGACCGCCACCCGGTGATGAGCCGCCACCCGGTGACGCCGATGGATGAGGCGGACCTTCGCCTGCACTTGGCAAGGCAGACGCAGCTTCCCATCGATCTCGTTCCGGCCACTGCGCTGAATGATAGCGCCGTCGATGGGGTCATCGCCGCGGCCAAGGGCATCGTGCTGTTCGACGTCTTCGACGCCACCACGCAGTTGGAAGTCGGTCGCCAGCTGCTGCGCATCGTGGATCGTGTCGGGCCCTTCGTCGCGGGTTCATCGGGTGTCAACTATGCGCTGGTGAAGGCGCTGGCGGCAGCGGGCGAAATTCCCGGCGCCGCCAGTTTCCCCGCACTGCCGAAAGTCGAGCGCATCATTGCCGTTTCGGGCAGCTGCTCGCCCACCACGGCCCGGCAGATCCGGCACGCGCTGGCCAACGGCTTCACCGGCCTCCACGCCGACCCCCTCGATCTGGCACGCATGCCAGATGCCGCGGTCGCGCATCTTTCCGCACAAGCCAAGCGCCTGATGGGCGAGGGTCGAAGCGTGCTCGTCTACACCGCACTCGACCCCGAGACGGATCGCGGCGGGCCACTCGATGCCATTCCCGGTGGCCGCCACCGCGTGGGGCAGGCGCTGGGCCGCATCGCGCGCGCCTGCATCGAGGGTTTCGGACTGAAGCGCGCCATTCTCGCGGGCGGCGATACCTCGAGCCACGCGCTGGGCGAGCTTGACGTCTTTGCCCTCACCACGCGCTTTCCGCTGGTGGCAACGCCCGGTTCGCCGCTGTGCACGGCCGCCAGCGCCGATGCCCGGCTCGATGGCATCGAGATCGCCATGAAGGGCGGGCAGGTCGGGGGTGACGATTACTTCGTTGCGCTGCGCGACGGCCTCGCGGCATAGTTTCGGAAAATCTGGGAGGACGGACGTGCCACGCTTCGAACGCAAAGCCTTGATGGACAAGTTCCAGGACATGAAGCGCCGCCGCATTCCCATCATGGGCGGCGGGGCTGGCACCGGGCTTTCCGCCAAATGCGAGGAAGAGGGCGGCATCGACCTCATCGTCATCTATAATTCCGGCCGCTATCGCATGGCGGGCCGAGGCTCGCTGTCGGGCATCCTCGCCTATGGCAATGCCAATGAGATCGTGGTCGAAATGGCGCGCGAGGTGCTGCCGGTGACGAAATGCACGCCAGTACTGGCGGGTGTGAACGGCACCGACCCGTTCTGCCTGTTCGATCCCTTCCTCGACCAGCTCAAGGCCATGGGCTTCTCCGGCATCCAGAACTTCCCCACCGTGGGCCTCATCGACGGCGTGTTCCGCACCAACCTCGAGGAGACCGGCATGTCCTATGGTCTCGAGGTGGATCTCATCAAGCTCGCCCGTTCCAAGGACATGCTGACCACGCCTTACGTGTTCAACGCTTCCGAGGCAGAAGCGATGGCCAAGGCCGGGGCGGACATCATCGTCTGCCATCTGGGCCTCACCACCGGTGGCAGTATCGGATCGCAGACGTCGCTGAAGCTCGCCGACTGCCCGGCCCTCGTCGATGAATGGGCCGAGGCCGCTTTGAAGGTGAACAAGGACGCCATCATCATCGTCCATGGCGGCCCCGTCTCCATGCCGGACGATGCGCAGTTCATCCTGAACAACACCAAGAACTGCCACGGCTTCTACGGCGCCTCCTCGATGGAGCGGCTGCCCACCGAAATCGCATTGGTTGAGCAGACGAAGGCTTTCAAGGGGCTGACCATCCCACAATAAATCGCCACCCCGGCGAAAGCCGGGGCCCAGCTTTGGACATCAACCACGGGGAACGCGAGGTCCTGGCTTTCGCCGGGATGACGGTCTGAATGAGGGGGATTTGGAGCACACCGCAAGATGTTCTAAGACTCTACCCAAGAGCTTCGGGCCCCGGCCTGCAAGGAGTATGCGTCATGAATGAACTTCGCCCCGTGGGTGCGGCCACGCGCTTTGCACCCGTTGCGCGCAATCCGGGTGTGCCGCTCACCCTCGACTGGTTCGAGGACGTGCAGGTGAACCTCTCCGCCGCCGAGCGCCGCGCGGCGAGCCTGCCGGCGCGCCGGTCGGTGAAGAAGAACTATCAGGCCGCGTGGCTCATCAAGGCGCTGCAATGCATCGACCTCACCACGCTGGCCGGTGACGACACGCCGGGCCGCGTGCAGCGCCTCTGTGCCAAGGCGAAGCGCCCGCTGCGTGATGATATCGTCACGGCGCTGGGGCTTTCCGCGATGCCCACGGTGGGCGCTGTCTGCGTCTATCCGTCGATGGTGCCGCCTGCGGTGAAAGCGCTGGAGGGATCCGGCATTCCCGTCGCCTCGGTGGCGACAGGCTTCCCCGCGGGCCTCATGCCGCTGCCGCAGCGCCTGGCCGAAATCCGCTATGCGGTGGACCAGGGAGCGCAGGAGATCGACATTGTCATCCATCGTGCGCAAGTGTTGCTGCAGGACTGGGTGGCGCTTTATGACGAGATCGCCGCGATGCGCGAGGCCTGTGGCGATGCGCACATGAAGGCCATTCTCGCCACGGGCGACCTGAAAACGCTGCGCAATGTCTACAAGGCCTCGATGGTGGCCATGCAGGCGGGGGCAGACTTCATCAAGACCTCCACCGGCAAGGAAGACGTCAACGCCACGCTGCCCGTCAGCCTCACCATGGTCCGTGCACTGAGGGATTACGGCGAGCTCACCGGCTTCGAGATCGGCTTCAAGCCGGCGGGCGGCCTCAAGACCGCGAAGGACGCGATGAACTGGCTGATCCTGATGAAGGAAGAACTCGGTCGCCGCTGGCTGGAGCCGGACCTGTTCCGCATCGGCGCGTCCTCCATGTTGGGCGACATCGAACGCCAGCTCGAGCACCATGTCACCGGCCGCTATGCGGCCTCTTCCCACCAGCCCCTCGCCTGAGATCATCATGCCCAGCGTCACCGACATTCTCGACACCATGGATTATGGCACGGCACCTGAGAGCAACGCCCATGCGGTGGAGTGGCTCACGGCCCATGCCAAGGGCTTCGGCCATTTCATCAATGGCACCTTCACTAGGTCGGGGAAGACCTTCGATGTTGCCAACCCGGCCAATGGCCAGGTGCTCGCCCGCGTCAGCCAGGGCACGGCGGCGGATGTCGATGCCGCCGTGAAGGCGGCGCGCAAGGCCTTTGGCGCATGGTCGAGACTCTCCGGCCATGAGCGCGCCAAGCATCTCTATGCCATTGCCCGCATCATCCAGAAGCGCGAGCGTTTCCTCTCGGTGCTGGAGACGATGGACAATGGCAAGCCCATCCGCGAGTCGCGCGACATCGACATTCCGCTGGTCGCTCGCCACTTCTACCACCATGCGGGTTGGGCGGAGCTGATCGGTGATGAGTTCCCGGGCTATCAGCCTGTCGGCGTCTGCGGCCAGATTATCCCGTGGAACTTCCCACTGCTGATGCTGGCCTGGAAGATCGCGCCGGCACTCGCCGCCGGCAACACGGTAGTCCTGAAGCCCGCCGAGTTCACGCCGCTCACTGCACTGGCCTTCGCCGAAATCTGCCGCGAGGCAGGCCTGCCGCCGGGCGTGGTCAACATCGTCACGGGTGACGGCGCCACGGGCGCGGCCATTGTCGTTCACAGGGGCGTCGACAAGATCGCCTTCACCGGTTCCACCGATGTGGGCCGCCTCATCCGCAAGGCGACCGCCGGTTCGGGCAAGAAGCTCTCACTGGAACTGGGCGGCAAGTCGCCCTTCATCGTGCATGAGGACGCTGACCTTGATGCGGCGGTGGAAGGTGTTGTCGATGCCATCTGGTTCAACCAGGGCCAGGTGTGTTGTGCGGGCTCGCGCATCCTCGTGCAGGAGGGCGTGTCGCCCCGCTTCCTCGCCAAGCTGCGCCGCCGCATGCAAACGCTGCGCGTGGGCGATCCCCTCGACAAGTCCATCGACATGGGCGCCATCGTCGACCCTGTCCAGCTCCAGCGCATCACCGACATCGTGGAGAAGGGCAAGGCAGAGGGCGGCACCCTGCTGCAGACATCTTGCGAACTGCCTGCATCAGGCAACTGGTTCGCGCCGTCGCTGTTCACTGACGTCGAG